>VFQO010000058.1_pt1 | contig 147416 bp, 129 predicted proteins | sample 3512331 | NCBI WGS metagenome assembly VFQO01 (sample SAMN10412371, study PRJNA504923) | tailings metagenome | isolation source: Replicate 3 from Balatoc abandoned mine | place: Philippines: Itogon, Benguet | collected 2017-08-28 | reverse complement strand
GGCCGCGGCGCAGGCCGTCGGACGAGCCCAGCGCGATGGTGCGCACCACGCCGTCACCCAGCTGCTGCTGCACTTCCAGCGTCAGCGCCGTGCCTTCGAGCTTCAGCGCGTCGTACACGCGGGGCATGGCGTTGCGCGGGAATTCCACGTCGACCACGGCGCCGATGCACTGAACGATTTTTCCTTGCGACATTTGTCTGTCCTTCAAACGAATCTGTTGTTCAACCGCTGATGGCCGCGGCGCCGCTGACGATCTCGGAGAGTTCCTTCGTGATCGCTGCCTGGCGCGTCTTGTTGTAGACGAGCTTCAGTTCACCGATCAGCGTGCCGGCGTTGTCGGTGGCGGCCTTCATGGCCACCATGCGGGCACTCTGCTCGGAGGCCATGTTCTCGGCCACGGCCTGGAAGACCAGGGCCTCGACGTAGCGCGTCAGCAGGTCGTCGATGACGGTCGGCGCGTCGGGCTCGTAGATGTAGTCCCACCCGTACTGCTTCTTCTCGGCCTCGGTCTGCGCCAGCCGCGCCGCGCTCAGCGGCAGCAGCTGCTCGACCTGCGGCTCCTGCTTCATCGTGTTGATGAAGTTGGTGTAGCAGAGGTAGACCGCATCGAGCTTGCCCGACGTGAACGCGTCCAGCATGACCTTCACCGGGCCGATCAGCTTTTCGAGCTGCGGGGCGTCGCCCAGCTGCACGGCATGGCTGACGACGTTGGCGCCGATGCGGTTCAGGAAGCCGAAGCCCTTGTTGCCGATCGCCACCGCCGAGATGCTGTTGCCGGCGGTCTGCGCTTCCTTCATCTTCGTCGTGACGGCGCGCAGCACGTTGGTGTTCAGGCCACCGCACAGACCCTTGTCGGTGCTGACGACGATGAACCCCACCGCCTTCGCGGTGCCGCCCGTGCGCATGTACGGCGACTTGTACTCGGGGTTCGCCTCCGACAGGTGCGCCGTGATGTTGCGGATCTTGTCGGCGTACGGGCGCGCCGCGCGCATGCGCTCCTGCGCCTTGCGCATCTTGCTGGCGGCGACCATCTCCATGGCCTTGGTGATCTTCTTGGTGTTCTCCACCGACTTGATCTTGCCGCGAATCTCTTTGCCGACCGCCATGGTCCTGGCTCCTGGTTAGGCGAAGGACTTCTTGAACGCCGTGATGGCGTTCGACAGCTCTTCTTCCGCGCCCTTGTCCATCGCCTTGTCGTTCTCCAGCTTGGCCAGCAGGGCGGCGTGGCTGGACTTCAGGTGCTGGTGCAGGCCGTGTTCGAACGCGAGCACCTTCTTGGTGTCGATGTCGTCCAGGAAGCCCTTGTTGACGGCGAACAGCGTGGCCGCCATCAGGCTGATGGGCAGCGGGCTGTACTGCGCCTGCTTGAGCAGTTCGGTGACGCGGGCACCGCGGTCGAGCTGCTTGCGCGTGGCGGCGTCCAGGTCCGAGGCGAACTGCGCGAAGGCGGCCAGTTCACGGTACTGCGCAAGGTCGGTCCGGATGCCGCCCGACAGGCTCTTGATCAGCTTGGTCTGCGCTGCACCACCCACCCGCGACACCGAGATACCGGCGTTGATGGCGGGGCGGATGCCGGCGTTGAACAGGCTGGTTTCCAGGAAGATCTGGCCGTCGGTGATCGAGATCACGTTGGTCGGCACGAAGGCCGACACGTCGCCGGCCTGCGTCTCGATGATCGGCAGCGCCGTCAGCGAGCCGGTCTTGCCCTTGACCTCGCCCTTGGTGAAGGCCTCGACGTAGTCGGCGTTCACGCGCGCGGCACGCTCGAGCAGGCGGCTGTGGAGATAGAACACGTCGCCGGGGAAGGCTTCGCGGCCCGGCGGGCGGCGCAGCAGCAGCGAGACCTGGCGGTAGGCCACGGCCTGCTTGGACAGGTCGTCGTAGACGATCAGCGCGTCCTGGCCGCGGTCGCGGAAGTACTCGCCCATCGTGCAGCCCGAGTAGGCCGACACGTACTGCATCGCCGCCGATTCCGAAGCGCTGGCGGCCACGACGATGGTGTATTCCATCGCGTCTGCCTGTTCCAGAGCACGCACCACGTTCTTGATCGACGACGCCTTCTGGCCGATGGCGACGTAGACGCAGGTCATGTTCTGACCCTTCTGGTTGATGATCGCGTCGATCGCCACCGCGGTCTTGCCGGTCTGGCGGTCGCCGATGATCAGCTCGCGCTGGCCACGGCCGACGGGCACCATCGAGTCGATCGACTTCAGGCCGGTCTGCACCGGCTGGTCCACCGACTTCCGTGCGATCACACCCGGTGCGACCTTCTCGATCACGTCCGTCATCTTGGCGTTGATCGGGCCCTTGCCGTCGATCGGCTGGCCGAGCGCGTTGACGACGCGGCCGATCAGCTCGGGGCCGACGGGCACTTCCAGGATGCGGCCCGTGCACTTCACGGTGTCGCCTTCGGAGATGTGCTCGTACTCGCCCAGAATCACGGCGCCGACCGAGTCGCGCTCGAGGTTCAGCGCCAGGCCGTAGGTCGCTTGGCCGCTCTTGGTGGCAGGGAACTCCAGCATTTCGCCGGCCATCACGTCGGACAGGCCGTGCACGCGCACGATGCCGTCCGTCACCGACACGACCGTGCCCTGGTTCTTGATGTCGGCCGAGGTGCCAAGGCCTTCGATGCGGCTCTTGATCAGCTCGGAAATTTCTGCGGGATTCAGGTTCATGCTTTTCTCCGAAGGGCATCAGGCGGCAAGCGCCCCAATGACCGAATGGGGTCGTTACGCGGTCAGCGCAACCTTCATCTGTTCAAGACGGGCCTTGACGCTGGTGTCGAGCACCTCGTCACCGACCACGACACGCACACCACCGATGAGCTCGGGCGCGAGTTCGACCTTGGCGTTCAGCTTGGCGGCGAACCGTTTCTCCAGGGTGGCCACCAGATCGGTCAAAGCCGCGCCTTCGATGGGGAAGGCGCTCTGGATCAGGGCGTCGGAGACACCGGTGCTGCCGTTGACGAGCGCCTGGAACTGCGTCGCCACTTCGGGAAGCGCCGCCAGGCGGCCGTTCTCCAGCATGGCCTGCAACAGGTTCGCCAGCTTCACATCCAGCGCCAGGCCCTTGCTCACGGCAATGCCGGCGATCAGGTCGAACACCTGCTGCGACGTCACCTTCGGGTTGTCGGCGAACTGACGCAGGCCTTCGTCGGCGGCCAGGGCCGCCAGCGCGTTCAGCTGCGCCTTGAGCGCCTGGGCGTCGCTGCTGCCGACGGCCTTGAAGAAGGCATCGGCGTAGGGGCGTGCAATGGTCGCCAGCTCGGCCATGTCAGAGCTCCGCCTTCAGGCGACCCAGCAGGTCAGCGTGCACTGCGGCGTTGACTTCCTTGCGCAGGATGGCTTCCGCACCCTTCACGGCCAGACCGGCGACCTGCTCGCGCAGGGCTTCGCGGGCCTTCACCGATTCCTGCTCGGCTTCGGCGCGCGCCGCAGCGATGATCTTGGCCGCCTCTTCGGACGCACGGCCCTTGGCTTCCTCGATCATCTGCTGCGCCAGGCGCTCGGCATCGGCCAGGCGCTTGTTGGCGTCGTCACGGGCAGCCGAGAGCTGGGCTTCCACGCGCTTGTTGGCGGCGGCGAGCTCGGTCTTGGCCTTGTCGGCGGCGCTCAGGCCGTCGGCGATCTTCTTCGCGCGCTCGTCGAGCGCAGTGGTGATCGGCGGCCAGACGAACTTCATCGTGAACCAGACCAGGATCGCGAAGACGATCATCTGGATGATCAGGGTGGCGTTGATGCTCAATTCATGCCTCGCATACGGTAGGGACCCTTGCCAAGCGGACGCCGCGGAACCGGCTCCGCCGGGCCACTGGCGTCGCCCCTTGAGGGGAGCGGCGCAGCCGCTTCGGGGTGGACCTAATTACTTCGGCAGGTTGGCGATCTGAGCCAGGAACGGGTTGGCGGTGGCGAACCACAGCGCGATACCGGTGCCGATGATGAAGGCCGCGTCGATCAGGCCGGCCAGCAGGAACATCTTGGTCTGCAGTTCGCCCATCAGCTCGGGCTGGCGGGCGGCCGACTCGAGGTACTTGCTGCCCATGATGCCAATGCCGATACAAGCACCGACAGCACCCAGACCGATGATCAGGCCGGCGGCGAGGGCGACAAAGCTGATGACTTCCATTTTTATGCTCCAGAAACGAAGGTGAGAGAGAAAGGGAAAGGAAAACGAACGGGAGAAACGATCAGGTTGCGGACTCAGTGCGCGTCGTGGGCCTGGCCCACGTACACCAGCGTCAGCATCATGAACACGAAGGCCTGCAGCGTGATGATCAGGATGTGGAAGATGGCCCACACGCTGCCGGCGATGACGTGGCCGATGGCCAGGCCGATGCCGGTGGCCGACAGGCTCCAGGCACCGCCCATCAGCGCGATCAGCATGAAGATCAGCTCGCCGGCATACATGTTGCCGAACAGCCGCATGCCGTGCGAGACGGTCTTGGCGACGAACTCAATGAGCTGCATCGCGAAGTTCACCGGGTACAGGAACCACTTGTCGCCGAAGGGCGCCGAGAACAGCTCGTGCACCCAGCCGCCGAAGCCCTTGATCTTGACGTTGTAGAACAGGCAGATCAGCAGCACGCTCAACGACAGGCCCATGGTCACCGACAGGTCGGCGGTGGGCACCACGCGCTGGTAGTCGGGCATGCCCATGGCCGGGCCGGCCACGTGCCAGATGGACGGCAGCAGGTCGACCGGCAGCAGGTCCATCGCGTTCATCAGGAAGATCCAGACGAACACGGTCAGCGCCAGCGGGGCCACGAGCTTGCGGCTGGTGGCGTTGTGCACGATGCCCTTGGCCTGGCTGTCGACCATCTCGACCAGCAGTTCCACCGCCGCCTGGAAGCGGCCCGGCACGCCGGAGGTGGCCTTGGAGGCCGCTCGCCACAGGAAGAAGCAACCCACGATGCCCAGCAGCGTGGCCCAGAAGATGGAGTCGAGGTTGAAGACCGAGAAATCCACCACTGCCGTCTGCTTCTGGTTCTGCAGATGCTGCAAGTGGTGGACGATGTACTCGCCTGCGGTCGGCGCTTTGCCTTCGGCTGCCATGTTTGTTCTCGTCCCGTGTGCTTAGCGACTGACTTTGCGGCCGCGCCACAGCAGCGCGACCCAGTAAACCTTGATGCACAGCACCAGACCAACCAGCAATGCCGGCCAGCTCAGGGGCTGCACGAGTTTCGGGGCCAGCATCAGCATGCCCACCGAAACCGCGATCTTCACAAACTCCCACAACATGAAGCTGACGGCACTGGTGCCGGGCGACATGCTGCTGAAGCGGCTGGTCATGCCACGCGCCATCAAGGCGCCCGGCACCACCACCGTGGCCGCGCCCATGAGCAGCGACCACGCCACGACCTGCTGGCCGGTGAGCAGCAGCGCCAACAGCGCAGCCACGACACCCACCACTGCCTGCAATCCAACGACACGCCACGGTGACAGTGGCGGCTCCTTGGCCCGCAGGGCTTGTGCTTCCTCCCTCGTCAGCGTCTTGAAACTCGACGCTGCGGCCTCACGTGCTGCTTCCTCTTCATCGAGCCAGCGGCCGGTCGGGACATTCCGTTGGGGCGCCATGGCTCAGTTCCGGTGCAGTCAGCAAAGCCTCGGAATTATACGAACAAACCCGAAGCGTTCCGAAACACCCGCAAGCAGCGTCCCGTCGCGGGGCTCGGAGATGGCTTGACGCGGCACCCGTTCTGGTGCGTGCCGACGACCGCGGGGGCGGGCAATCCACTGCCGGGCACGTGCCTTCGCGCTGACCTACAATCCCGATCTGCCCTTGTCTGCCGCGCCCGTGCGCCGCCCCGTGATGCTGCTGCGCTCCCTGTTGTCGCCCCTGGCTCTCGTGCTGGCCCCCTTGCTGGCTGCGGCCACCCTGGCGGCCCCGGCCGCCGAGGCCGCAGCGGGTGCCGTCGTCACCACGCCGCAGGTGCGGGCCGAACTGGTGGCGCATGCCCCCGAGGGCGTCGTCGCAGGCAAGCCGGTGTGGCTGGGCCTGAAGATCGCGCACCAGCCGCACTGGCACACCTACTGGAAGAACCCCGGCGACTCGGGCTTGCCGACCACGCTGGAGTGGACGCTGCCCGCGGGCGTGGCGGCTGGCGAGATCCAGTGGCCGACGCCGGCCAAGCTGCCGATCGGCCCGCTGATGAACTTCGGCTACGAAGGCACGCTGCTGCTGCCGGTGCCGGTGACGGTGCCGGCGGGCTTCGCGGCGCAGACGCTCGATGTGAAGCTGCGTGCCGACTGGCTGGTGTGCAAGGAAGTCTGCATTCCCGAGTCGGGCGAATTCGCACTGCAGCTGCCGGTGCAGGCAGCCACCGCCGCGCATGCCGGGCTCTTCGAAGCGACCCGCGCCGCATTGCCGCAGCCGGTGCCGGGCGCGCAGGCCACCGCGGCGGTGCAGGGCGGTGACCTGGTCGTGCGCGTCGCGGGCCTGCCGGCCGCCTGGCAGGGCAAGCCGCTGACGCTGCTGCCGGAAACGCCGGGCGTGCTGCAGAACGCCGCCAAGCCCGTGGCGGCCTGGAGCGGCGACACCTGGTCGGCCACGCTGCCGCTCGACCCGCAGCGCAGCGACGGCCCCCAGCGCATGCCCGTGGTGCTGACCACCCCCGACGCACCGGCCGGCCTGCAGGTGGCGCTGCAGGTCACCACACCCTGGCCCGCGGTGGCCGCGGCGGCGCCGCTGCCGGCACTGGGCAACGCCGAGGTGCTGCCGCCGGCGCCCGCGGTGGCGGCACTGGGCCTGTGGCCGGCGCTGCTGCTGGCGCTGCTGGGCGGCGCGCTGTTGAACCTGATGCCTTGCGTGTTCCCGGTGCTGTCGCTGAAGGTGCTGGGCTTCGCGGCGCACGCGCACGACCGGCGCCAGGTGCTGGCCGGCGGCATCGCCTACACCGTGGGCGTGGTGCTGAGCTTCGTCGCGCTGGCGAGCCTGCTGCTGGCACTGCGCGCCGGTGGCGAGCAGCTGGGTTGGGGCTTCCAGTTGCAGTCGCCGGTGGTCGTGGCGGGGCTGGCAGCGCTGTTCACGCTGATCGGGCTGAACCTCGCCGGCGTGTTCGAGTTCGGTTCCGTGCTGCCCAGCGCCTGGGCCTCGGCACGTGCCCGCCATCCGCTGGTCGACGCCTTCTTCACCGGCGTGCTGGCCGTGGCCGTGGCGTCGCCCTGCACCGCGCCGTTCATGGGCGCGTCGCTGGGCGCGGCGGTGGCGCTGCCGCCGGTGCAGGCGCTGGCGGTGTTCGCAGCGCTGGGCCTGGGCATGGCGCTGCCCTACCTGCTGGCCAGCGCCTGGCCCGGCCTGGCGCGGCTGCTGCCGCGGCCGGGTGTGTGGATGGCGCACTTCAAGACGCTGATGGCGTTTCCGATGTTTGCCACCGTGGTGTGGCTGGTGTGGGTGCTGGGCCAGCAGGCCGGCATCGACGGCGCAGCGGCGCTGCTGGCGACACTGGTGCTGCTGGCCTTCGCCGCGTGGGCGCTGGGCGCGCCGTCGCTGGGCCGCAAGGCGCGCTGGGGTTTTGGCGCGGTGGCGCTGGTGCTGCTGGCGGCCGGCGTGGCGTGGACGCTGCCAGCGCTGCGCGAGGCGCCCGCCGGCAGTGTGCGGGCCGGCGACGGCTGGGAGCCCTGGAGCGCAGCCCGGGTGGCCGAGCTGCAGGCCGAGGGCCGACCGGTGTTCGTGGATTTCACCGCCGCCTGGTGCGTGACCTGCCAGGTCAACAAGCGCACCACGCTCGACCGCGCCGAGGTGCGCGCCGACTTCGCGCAGCACCGGGTGGCGCTGCTGCGCGCCGACTGGACGCGGCGCGACGCCGCCATCACGGCCGAGCTGGCGCGGCTGGGCCGCAGCGGCGTGCCCGTCTACGTGTTCCATGCCCCGGGCGCTGCAGGGCCTGTCGTCTTGAGCGAAATTCTCAGCGTCGGCGAGGTGCGCGGCCTGCTCGCGGGGCTGCGCTGACGCCTGGTGTTCCCCCTCGTTTCCACCCGGAGGCTGTGATGAAGAAGTTGTTCGTCCCCCTGCTGCTGGCCGCTGCGGCCGCCCTGGCCAGCGCCGCCGCCGTCGTCGGCCAGCCCGCGCCGGCCTTCACCGCCACCGACACCTGCGGCAAAGCGGTGTCGCTGGCCGACTTCAAGGGCAAGCACGTGGTGCTTGAATGGGTGAACCCCGGCTGCCCGTTCGTGCAGAAGCACTACAGCAGCGCCAACATGCAGGCCACGCAGAAGGCGGCCACGGGCAAGGGCGTGGTCTGGCTGACCATCAACTCCACCGCCAGCGACGCCGGCGACTACAAGGCGCCGGGCGAGATGGCGGCCTGGATGGCGCAACAGAAGGCCGCCGCCAGCGCCACGCTGATGGACGCCGACGGCAAGGTCGGCCGTGCCTACGGTGCCCGCACCACGCCGCACATGTACATCGTCGACCCGGCGGGCAAGCTGGTCTACGCCGGCGCGATCGACAGCCGGCCCACGGCCAACCCGGCGCACGTGAAGGACGCCACCAATCACGTCAACGCCGCTCTGGACGAGACTCTGGCCGGCAAGCCGGTGACCACGGCGTCCACCCAGCCCTACGGCTGCTCGATCAAGTACGCCAACGGCGCATGACCCCCTGACAGTTCAGGGGGTCGTGGCTGGCGGCGGACCGCCGGCCTGCAAGCCGGCGGGCGCCAACGGCGCATGACCCCCTGACAGTTCAGGCGGTCAGGGCAGGCGCTGGTATTGCGCCGCCAGCGCGATGAAGTCCCCGGTCGGCACCGGCCGGCCCAGTTCTTCTTCCAGGATTGCCGCCACTGGCGCTGCCTGTCGCGCGGCTTCGGCGGCGTCCAGGAACAGCAGACGCGAGCGCCGCGCCAGCACGTCGGCCACGCCGCGGGCCATCTCGTGGCGCGCGGCGAAGCGCACCATTGCCTCGCTGAGCCCGCCTTGGCCCGATTCGGTGTCGCGCCACAGCCAGCGGTCGGCGCCGGGCAGGCTGCGCAGCAGCGGCGCCTCGCTGCCGTACAGGTGCTCGCCGGGTGGTTCGGTCAGTGGTCGGCCGGGGGCGGCGCCCAGCAGCGGCAGGCGCTCGGTGACGCCGCCGGCGCGGCGCTCCAGCAGGCCGCGCGCCATGCAGTGGTCCAGCACGTCCTCGGCCATCGCGCGGTAGGTCGTCCACTTGCCGCCGGTCACGGTGACCAGCCCCGAGCGGCCGACCAGCACCGTGTGCTCGCGTGACAGCTTCTTCGTGTTGTCCGCTTCTTCGCCCGACGGTTTCACCAGCGGCCGCAGCCCGACCCAGACCGAGCGCACGTCGCTGCGCTGCGGCGCGGTGGACAGGTAGCGCGCCGACTCGCGCAGGATGAAGGCCACCTCGGCCGCGAACGGCGCCGGCTCGCGCGCGAGGTCGCCGCGCGGCGTGTCGGTGGTGCCCAGGATGGTCTTGCCCAGCCACGGCACGGCGAACAGCACCCGCCCGTCGGCGGTCTTGGGCACCAGCAGCGCGTGTGTGCCGGGCAGGAAGCGGCGGTCGACCACCAGGTGCACGCCCTGGCTGGGCGCCACCATCGCCGGCCGCTGTGGCGCGCCGGGCGCGCGGTCCATGTCGCGCACCGCGTCGACCCACACGCCCGCGGCGTTGACGACGCAGCGCGCCCGCACCGTGAAGGCCTCGCCGCTCTCCCCGCAGCGTGCGGTCAGGCCACGCACCTGGTCGCCGTCGCGCAGCAGACCGGTGACGGCGCAGTGGTTCACGCACAGCGCACCGCGCGCGCTGGCCGTGCGCGCCAGCAGCAGCGCGAGCCGCGCGTCATCGAACTGGCCGTCCCAGTACTTCACGCCGCCCCACAGCCCACGTGGCTGCACGCCGGGCAGCAGGGTGCGCACGCGGTCGCTGCCGAGCCACTCGGTGCCGCCCAGGCCGCGGCGGCCGGCGAGCGCGTCGTAGGCCTTCAGTCCGATGCCGTAGAAGCCGCGTTCCCACCAGTGGTAGCCCGGCATCACGAAGGGCAGGCGCTGCGCCACGTGCGGCGCGTTGGCCAGCATCGCGCCGCGCTCGGCCAGCGCTTCGCGCACGAGGCCGATGTCGCCCTGCGCCAGGTAGCGCACGCCGCCGTGCGCCAGCTTGGTGGCGCGCGACGACGTGCCTTCGGCGAAGTCGTGCGATTCCAGCAGCACCACCGAGAAGCCGCGCGCCGCCGCGTCCAGCGCGACGCCCAGGCCGGTGGCGCCGCCGCCGACGACGGCCAGGTCCCAGACACGGTCTTCGCGCAGGCGCGCCAGCAGCGCGTCGCGCGGCAGCAGCGCGCTCGTCATGCCCGGGCGTGGTGGAGTGGCAGCCCGGGCACGTCGACACGGGCCTGCAGCACGCAGCCCGCCCAGGGCTGGGCCGCCAGTTCCTCGGCCGGGCGCTTCTCGCGCGCGGTCGTCACGTACAGCGTGCGCAGGTCGGGCCCGCCGAAACACGGCATCGTGGCGCAGCGCACCGGCAGTGGCACTTCCTGCAGCACGCGGCCGTCGGGCGCCAGCCGCAGCAGGCGCTGGCCTTCGAACATGGCCACCCAGTAGCAGCCCTCGGCATCGACCGCGGCACCGTCGGGGCGGCCGCCGTAGGTGGCCAGGTCCTGGCCCGGCTGCTTGCGCGGGAAGCTGGCGAAGACGCGTTGGCGCGACAGCGTGCCGGCGTCGCCGTCGAAGTCGAAGGCGAAGACCGTGTGCTGCTGCGTGTCGCTCCAGTAGAGCGTGCGGCCGTCGGGAGACCAGGCCAGACCGTTGCTGACGCTGATGTCGCCGGCGATGCGGTCCAGCGCCTGGCCGTCCCAGCGGTACAGCGCCGCCACGGCGGGCTCGCGCGGCTCGCACAGCGTGCCGACCCAGAAGCGGCCCTGCGGGTCGGCCTTGCCGTCGTTGAAGCGCTGCGACGCGGTGTCGTAGGGCGCGTGGGTCAGTGGCGTGCGCTGGCCGCTGGTGGGGTCGAAGCGCACGAGGCCGCTGCGCAGCGCCAGCAGCAGCGTGCCGCCGGGCTGCGGCGCGCAGCTGGCGATGTCTTCGTCGAACGCCCACTGCGTGTGGGTGGTGCTGGCCGGCAGCCAGCGGTGCAGCGCGTGGCCGGGAATGTCGCACCAGTAGAGCGCGCCCTGCTCGGGCACCCAGGTCGGCGATTCGCCCAGCAGCGATGGCGGCACGGGCAGGGGCTGGAACGGGGTCACGGTGGGGCTCAGACGCGGTCGATCTCGAGTTTCATCCAGCCGTCGAAGGCGGCGCCGGCGGCCACGTTGCGCAGCCCGTGCGCCAGCGGGTCGGCCATGTGCACGGCGTTGCTGACGTGGCTGACGGGCTCGACGCAGTAGTAGGGCTTGGTGTCGGGCGTGTAGACCACCAGGTAGGGCAGCGACGAGGTCAGCCGCATCGACAGCTTGTCGTCGCGGATGCGCGCCGGCCCGCGCCAGCCTTCGAAGCAGTGGTCGAAGCCCATGTGCGCGACGTCGCCGTCGATCCCGGCCTGCGGCGCCTTGCGCGTGGGCAGGCCGGTGGCGTCGCTGTCCCAGCGGTCGGTCAGCTCGATGTGCAGCCGGCTGTGCGGCCGCTTCGGGAAGTAGGGGTGCCAGCCCAGGCCCACCGGCTGCGGCTGCGTGGCGGTGTTGGTGAACACCAGGTGCACCTCCAGCGCGCCCGGCGTCAGCACGAAGCGCTGCTGCAGCGTGAAGGCGAACGGCCAGTGGGCGTCGGGCACTTGCGTGTAGCCGAGCGTGGCTTCGCTCTCGCTGGACGACAGCACGGTCCACGGCCGCTGCCAGGCCACACCGTGCACCGAGTGCGGGTTGCCTTCGTCGTAGTTGGGCGCCGTGGTGTGGTCGTGCCCCTGCCAGCGGAAGCGCCGGTAGCCGAGACGGTTGGAGTACGGCGCCAACGGGAAGCTGCCCGACAGCCGCGCGGTCTCGAGCGCGTCGGGCTCGGTGCTGCGCAGCACCGGCACGTCGCCGAGCCAGAGGCCGGCGATGCTGCCGCCCAGGTCGGGGCGCAGGGCCAGGCGCAGGGCGCCAGAGCGCAGTTCCAGGGAATGGGTGGTCATGGGAGCCTGTTCGTTCGGGGAAGTGCGGGCAATCGTCAGTAGCGCGAAGCGCCGTCGGTGAGGTCGGCGCGCAGGTAGTGCGCGCCGGCAATGGGATTGAAGTAGTAGGGCGGGATCTCCTCGAAACCCAGCGTCTCGTACAGGCCGCGCGCGGCTTCCATGTCGTCGAGCGTGTCGAGCAGCATGTTCGAGAAGCCGGCTTGCGTGGCGCGGTCCAGCAGCGCCTGCGCCAGGATGCGGCCGAGCCCGAAGCCGCGGAAGGCGCGCCGCACGTACAGGCGCTTCATCTCGCAGGCGTTGGTGTAGTCCACGTCGGCCAGCGGGCGTATCGCGCCGCAGCCCGCCACCTGGCCGTCCAGCAGCGCCAGCAGCAGCGCGCCGCCGGGGCCGGCGTAGTCGCCGGGCAGCGTGGCCAGCTCGTGCTCGAAGTTCTGGAAGCACAGGTCGACGCCCAGGCCGGCTGCGTACTCGCGGAAGATCGCCCGCGTGGCCTCCAGCAGGACCGGCGTGTCGGCCTCGACGATCTGGATCTGCGGGGCTTCCACGCCGTTCAGCCGCCCAGCGACACGACCCAGGCCACGCCGGCGCCCACCAGGGCCGCCAGCACCAGCGCCAGGGCGCGCGTGCGCGGGCTGTCGGCGGCGGCTGGCGTATCGGCCGGCAGCGCCTTGTCGCCGCTGAGCATGGGCCGCACCAGGTTGGTCTTGCGCGCCACCAAGTAGAAGACGATCGCCGCCACGTGCAGGCCCACCAGGCCCAGCAGCAGCCACTGGCCCCAGGTCTTGTGCCAGGCCGTGGCAGCCAGGCCCGTGGCGCTGTCGACGAAGCGGTTCAGCGGCCCGAGGTTGGCGATCTCGTCGTCGCTGACGAGCCCCGTGCCCACCTGCACGGCCACGATGGCCAGCAGCGCGAACACCGACAGCGCGCCCAGCGGGTTGTGGCCCACGTCGAGGTGCTCGCCCGGCCGCGCCTGGCCGCGCAGGTAGCGCAGCACCGTGCCGGGCGCGTAGACGAAGCTGGCGAAGCGCGACCAGCGCCCGCCCACCAGCCCCCACAGGATGCGGAACACGACGAGCCCGCAGACGACGTAGCCGAGCCGGAAGTGCCAGACCATCGCGCCGCCGCCGATGTTGGCCGAGACCACGGAGCCCGCGATGGCCACCGCCAGGCTCCAGTGGAACAGCCGCGTGGGCAGGTCCCAGACGCGGACGGGGCGGGTGGCGGCAGCGGGCGGCATCGTGGCAGGGGTGGCGGGCGGCAAGGCGACAGGTGCAACCATAACGCGAACCGTGGCAGGCCCGACCTTGGAGGATTGCCCGAGGGCTTTGCTCAGGAGATACCCTGAGCACGGAAGGAAGTCGTGGTGCGCTTCGTAGACTGGACCACGCAGACCGGCAAGCCTGCCGGCTGCGGCCTCGTGCATCCCCCACCCCGACCCGGAGAACTCCGCATGAAACGACTGCTCCTCGCTGCCACCGCCGTCGCCGGCCTCGCCACTGCCCTGCCGGCCGCCGCGCAGTTCCAGAAGCCCGAGGACGCAATCAAGTACCGCAAGGCGGGCTTCACGCTGATGTCGGCGCACTTCGGCCGCATCGGCGCCATGGCGCAGGGCCGCGTGCCGTTCGACGCCACCGCCGCCGCGGTGAACGCCGAGATCGTCGCGCAGATCGCCAGGCTGCCGTTCGCCGGCATGGTGGAAGGCACCTCGGGCACCGAGAAGGGCCAGCCCAAGCCCAACGTCTGGACCGAGCGCGCCAAGTTCGACGCCGCGGCCAAGAAGATGCAGGACGAGACCGTGAAGCTGGTGGCCGCTGCAAAGGCCAACAACCTCGACCAGCTGAAGGCCGCGTTCAGCGCCACCGCCGGCGCCTGCAAGGCCTGCCACGACGACTTCCGCGTGCAGTAACGCGCCTCGGGCGCGATCGGCCTAGGAACCTGCGGCTGGCTCGGCAAAGCCGAGCACGACACGGCGGGTCATGGCCGACTTTTTGGTGATCGCTCACGTGCGCTGCGCGCACATGAGCGCTCCCCAGAAGAGCGCGATCAGCCTGCGGCTGGCTCGGCAAAGCCGAGCACGACCCTGCGGGTCATCGCGCTCTTCTTCTGGTGAACGCATCACGTCCGCTGCGCGGACATGAGCATTCCCCGAAGAAGTCAGCCCGGCCTGGCGGCTGGCTCGGCAAAGCCGAGCACGACCCTGCGGGTCATGGCGCTCTTCTTCTGGTGAACGCATCACGTCCGCTGCGCGGACATGAGCGTTCCCCGAAGAAGTCAGCCCGGCCTGGCGGCCGGCTCGGCGAAGCCGAGCACGACCCTGCGGGTCATGGCCGACTTCTTCTCGATCTTGGTGACGACCACGGTGCCGACTTCGGCCGTGTTCGTCACGTGTGTGCCGCCGCAGGGTTGCAGGTCCACGCCTTCGATCTCGAGCACGCGCACGCGCCCCAGGCCGCGCGGTGGCTGCACGCTCATGCTGCGCACCAGGCCCGGGTTCGCGTCGAGTTCGTCTTCGCTGATCCAGCGGTGGCGCACCGGGTGCGCTTCGGCGACGAGCCGGGCGATGCCGGCGCTGAGCGTGTCCTTGTCCAGCGGCTCGCTCATGTGGAAGTCCAGCCGCGCGTAGCCGGCCGTGATGCTGCAGCCGTCCACCGGGTGCGGCACCAGCGCGCACAGCAGGTGGGTCGCGGTGTGGAAGCGGGCGTGCGCCTGGCGCCGCGCGGCGTCGATCTGCGCCGTGACGCGCTGGCCGGGCTGCAGCCACGACAGGTCGGCGCCCGGCGCCGGCACGTGCGCGATCGCGCCCGGACGCTCCTTGTGCTTGCGCGTGTCGACGATGGCGACGCTGCGGCCGTCGTCGGCCTGCAGCAGGCCGGCATCGCCGGCCTGGCCGCCGCCCAGCGGATAGAACACGGTGCGGTCGAGCACGACGCCGCCGTCGTCGATGGCCAGCACGGTGGCCGTGCACTGCAGCAGCGTGGCGTCGTCGCGGAAGAGTTCGTCGGTGGTCATCGGGGTGTTGTTCATCGGCTGTCCAGGGTCACGGGGCCGGCAGGTGTCTGCAGCACGGCGCGCAGCGCCGGGCCATCACCCGCAGCCGTGCCGATGCCGCGCGGCCGCAGCACTTCGCGCGCCCGCGGGCCCAGGCCGCCCAGCGCCAGCGATTGCAGCGTCACGCCGCTGTCGGGCATGGTGTCGGTGGGATGCGCGCTGCGCCACTGGATCAGCGTCGGCAGCGCGCCGCCGCACTCGAGCTGGCCGTCCGGACGCACCAGGATCTGCCACGCCAGCGTGCCGCTGGGCGTCTCGCGGCTGGCGTCGACCGGGTCGCCGGGCTGGTGACCCACGGTGATCAGCCCCCAGCGGTGCATGTCCAGCATCGGGCTGCGGCCGACCCAGTGCACCAGGCGCGGCCCGTCCGACAGGTCCAGCGTGTCCAGGGCGAACCAGCGCTTGCGGCCCGGCAGCGGCGCGTCGGGGTCGATGGCAATGATCTCCAGGTAGGCCTGCGGGTAGGCCGCGGTCGCGATCTTCAGCAGCCGGTTGTGCGTGCCCATCAGCGGGTGCTTGCCGCCCGGCCCGGGAGTGACGCCCAGCGTGCGTTCGCACCAGGCCACGCCGTCGGCGAGCGAGGCCGCGGCGACGATCAGGTGGTCGACGGCGACGAAGGTCATGGCCGCCCCTTCACAGCGCCACCTGCCCGTCGATGCAGGGCGTGACGTCGCCGCCCACCCACACCGTGTCGCCCTCGGCCTGCAGGTGCACGCGGCCGGCGCGCTGCAGTGCCGTGCCCTGCGCCGCCACGTAGCCGGCGGGCGCCAGGCCGGCGCCGATGAGCCACTGCGCCAGGCTCGCGTTGAGGCTGCCGGTGACCGGGTCTTCGTAGGCGCCGTCGCCGATGAAGGCGCGCACCTCGAAGGCGGCGTCATGCCCTGCCCCGTGCGGCCCCACCACGCCCAGCTTCAGGCTGCCCAGCGCCGGCCAGTCGGGCTGCAGCGCCAGCACCTGCGCGGCACTGCGCAGCAGCACCGCGCACCAGCCGGGGCCGTTGTCGACCCACTCGTGCTGCACGATGTCGGTCTCGGCGATGCGCAGCGCGGCGGCGATCTGCGTGCGCAGCGCGGCGTCGAGCGGGCCGCTGCGGCGCAGCGGCGGTGCAGCAAAGGCGAGTCGCCCAGACCCCGGGCCCTGCCTGCGCACGCGCACCAGGCCCACCGCGCACTGCTGCACCACCAGGCCCGGGTCGCGTGGCGTGCCGCCGGCGGCCAGCCAGGCCCAGCAGCTGCCCAGCGTCGGGTGGCCGGCGAACGGCAGTTCGCCACCGGGCGTCCAGATGCGCACGCGGTAGTCGGCGCCGGGGTCGGTGGGCGGCAGCAGGAAGGTGGTCTCGGACAGGTTGGTCCAGCGCGCGAACGCGGCCATCGTGGTGTCGGCGATGCCCTCGGCGCCGTGCACCACCGCGAGCGGGTTGCCGCGTAGCGGCGTCGCGGTGAAGACGTCGACCTGGTGGAAGCGGCGCAGCGTCATGCCACGGCCTCGCGCAGCACGCCGGCCAGCGCGGCCACGCCGGCGGCGATCTGCGCCGGCGGCACCGTGACGAAGCTCAGCCGCAGCGTGTTGGCGTGGCCGCCCGCGTCTGCGAAGAACGGTGCGCCGGGCACGTAGGCCATGCCGGCTTCCACCGCCTTTGGCAGCAGCGCCGTCGCGTCCAGCTGCGGCGGCAGCGTGACCCAGAAGAACATGCCGCCGACCGGCACGTTCCAGCGGCAGCCGGCGGGCATGTGGGCGTCGAGCGCGGCGCGCATCGCGTCGCGCTGCGCCTGGTAGCGGGCGCGGATGGTGGGCACGTGGCGGTCGAGGAAGCCGTCCTTGATGACTTCGTGCACCACGCGCTGGTTGAAGCCGGGTGTGTGCAGGTCGGCGGCCTGCTTGGCCTGCAGCAGCTTGGGGTACAGCAGCTTGGGCGCCACCACGTAGCCCAGCCGCAGCCCGGGCGCCAGCACCTTGCTGAACGAGCCCAGGTAGACGGCCTGCCCGCCCATGCGGGCGCTGATGGGCGGCGGCGGCGGGGCGTCGAACCACAGGTCGCCGTAGGGGTTGTCTTCCACCACCGGCAGGCCGATGGCCAGCGCCTTGTCGGCCAGGGCCAGCCTGCGGTCGGCGCTCAGGCAGCGCCCGCTCGGGTTCTGGAAGTTGGGCAGCAGGTACAGGAAGCGCGCGTCGCGGGCGGCGTCCAGCCCGGCGGGCAGCGGGCCTTCGTCGTCGCCCTCGACAGCCACGAAGTCGGCTTCGTAGGGGTTGAAGGCCTGCAGCGCGCCCAGGTACGTGGGCGACTCCACGGCCACCGTGCTGCCGGGGTCGATCAGCACCTTGCCGACCAGGTCCAGCCCCTGCTGCGAGCCGGTGGTGATCAGCACCTGGTCGGCGTCGACCTGCAGGCCCTGCGCCTGCATCTGCGCCGCCACCCAGGCGCGCAGCGGCGCGTAGCCTTCGCTGGCGGCGTACTGCAGCGCCTCGCGCGGGGTGTCGCGCAGCACCTTGGCGGTGGCTTCGGCCATCGCGGCGACCGGGAAGCTGTCGGCCGAGGGCAGGCCGCCGGCCAGCGAGATGATGCCGGGGCGTTCGGTGATCTTCAGGATCTCGCGGATCGTCGACGGGTTCAGCCGCTCGGCGCGGCGCGCCATCGTCCAGGTCATGGTCTGCCTTTCAGGCGGGAAAGCCCCGCAGTATCCGGTCAAAGAGCTGTCAAAGCGCCCGGGTGGACGGGGCCGGGCTGCCCACCGGCATGCGCCGGCCGGTCCAGACCACGGCGATGACGGCCAGCGCACACAGCAGCGTGGCCGGCTGCAGCGTCTCGCCCAGCACCGGCACCGCGAACAGCAGCGCCAGGAAGGGCTGCAGCAGCTGCACCTGGCTCACGCGCAGCACGCCGCCGAGCGCGAGGCCGCGGTACCAGGCGAAGAAGCCCAGCCACATCGAGAACAGCGCCACGTAGCCGAAGCCCAGCCAGGCCGCGCCGCTGGCCGGGGCCTGCGGCCACAGCGCCAGCGTCACCGGCGCCGTGAACGGCAGCGACAGCACCAGCACCCAGCAGATCACCTGCTGCGCCGGCAGCACCGCCGACACGCGCGCGCCGGCCACGTAGCCCACCGAGGCGCTGGCCACGGCCGCGAGCAGCAGGCCGTCGGCCGCGACCAGGCCGCCGCCCGACCACGCGGCGAAGCCCAGCACCAGCGCGCAGCCCAGCAGTGCGCAGGCCCAGAAGCCCGCCGACGGCCGTTGGCGCAGCGCCAGCGCCGCCACCACCGCGGTGCCCAGCGGCAGCACGCCGGTGACGACCGCGGCGTGCATCGCGTCCACGTCGCGCAGCGCCAGCGCCAGGAACAGCGGGAAGCCGACCACGGTGCCGGCCGCGCACAGCGCCAGCGCCGGCAGGTGGTGGCGGGCGGGGCGCGGCGCGCGCACCACCAGCAGGTAGGCGATGCTCAGCAGCCCCGCCAGCGCCGCGCGCCCGGCGGTGACGAAACCCGGCGGCAGCTGCGGCGCGCTGGCGTCGCCCACGGCCAGCCGCGTCATCGGCAGCGTCATCGCGAAGATGACGACCCCCAGTGCGCCGAGCAGGAAGCCTTTGCGTGCATCGTCCATGCAGCCAGTCTAGGGGCCGCCACCAGTACAGGACCAGTACACTGGGCTGCACAGATTGCACTTCTGTATTGCCCGCCCCGCCGGTACACGCCACCGATGCCGAACGCCGCCACCGACCCCCCGCTGCTGCCCGGCGCCGCCGGCGCCACGCTCACCGAGCAGCTGGCGCAGCGCTTTGCCGAGCGCATCGCCCAGCGCCTGCTGCCGCCGGGCGCGCGCCTGCCGTCGGTGCGCGCCTGCGCGCAGCGCCACCAGGTCAGCGCCAGCACCGTGGTCGGCGCCTACGACCTGCTGCAGGCGCAGGGCCTGGTGGTGGCCCGGCCGCAGCGCGGCTTCTTCGTGCGCGAGGCGGCTGCCACGGCGCCGCCGCGGGCCCGTGCGGGTGCAGCGGCGGCGCAGGCCGCGCCGGTGCCGCTGCCGGCGCCGGTGGACGCCACGGCGCTGATCCGCAGCATGTTCCAGGCGCAGGGCGGCCGCCACGCGCCCGGCATGGGCACGTTGCCCGAGGACTGGCTCGACGCCGGCCTGCTGCAGCGTGCGCTGCGCCGCGTCAGCAGCCCGGCAGTGGCCGCCGGCTGGCTGCGCTACGGCGACCCGGCCGGCGACGCCGGCCTGCGCGAGGCCCTGTCGCGCCGGCTGGCCGACCTGGGCGTGCGGGCCGGCCCGGGGCAGATCGTCACCACCGTGGGCGCCACGCACGCGCTCGACGTGGTCGCGCGCACGCTGCTGCGGCCGGGCGACGCCGTGCTGGTCGACGAACCCGGCTGGGCGGTGGAATTCGCGCGGCTGGCCCATGCCGGCATGCGCGTGCTGCCGGTGCCGCGCGGCCAGGGCGCCGACGGCGGCCCCGACCTGGCGGTGATGGAAGCACTGCTGCGCGCGCACCGGCCGCGGCTGTACGTGACGGTGTCGGTGCTGCACAACCCCACCGGCTGTTCGCTGTCGCCGGCTGCGGCCCACCAGGTGCTGCGGCTGGCCGAGGCGCACGACCTGACCATCGTCGAGGACGACACCTACGCCTGGCTGGCGCCGCTGCACGCCACCCGGCTGGCGCAGCTGGACGGGCTGCGGCGCACGGTCTACGTCTCGGGCTTCTCGAAGATCCTCACGCCGCAGTGGCGCATCGGCTTCCTGGCGGCGCCGCCCGCGCTGGCCGAGCGCTGCATCGACACCAAGCTGCTGGGCACGCTGAGCACGCCCGGCCCGCTGGAGCAGGCGCTGGCGGCGCTGCTCGACCAGGGCAGCCTGCGCCGCCACGCCGAGCGCGTGGTGCAGCGGCTCGACGCCGCACGCGCACGCACCGAGCGCCTGGTGCGCGACGCCGGCTTCGCCTTCGTGACCCCGCCGCAGGGGCTGTTCGGCTGGGTCGACGTCGGCACCGACACCGAGCGCCTGTCGGCGCAGCTGCTCGACGAAGGCTGGCTCACCGCGCCGGGCGCGCTGTTCCACGCCACGCGGCGGCCGAGCGCGCTGATGCGCGTGAACTTCGCCACCGCGCAGGACCCGCGCTTCTGGCGCCGGCTGCGGCAGCTGTCGCCTCCCGCGGCGGGTTAGCCCCCCCGGGAACGCGGCGGTTGGACAACCTGCAACAAGGCGTACCATCCGCCTTTGATCGAAAAGCAGGGCCGGGCCACGAGCCGGGCACAGCCTGACATGTTCGAATCGACACTGCCCGTGGGCGCCCCCGACCTGATGCGCGTGAGTGCCTTCCAGCGCTACCTGGACGAGGCCGCGCCGCGCAGCGACGCCGACACCGGCAGCAGCCGGCTGTCGGCTCTGAGCCCGTCGCTGATGCAGGACCTGCTGCGCTTCGAGCAGGGCCGCGGCCCCGGCGACGGCCTGGAGCTGCTGGAGGTGATGGCCGCCTGCGTGCGCCACGGCTGCAGCCTGCTGCTGCACCTGCAGGACGAGACCCGCGTGCTGCCGCTGACCGTGTTCCCGAACGAACGCCTGGTGCACTGCCCGGTGCCGATGGACCAGCTGCTGGCGGCCCGCCTGACCGATCTGCGTGTGCTGCACGTCGAGCGCGCCGTGCTGCACCCGCCCGGCCACCCCGACCGCGCGCTGGTGGGCGACGCCGCGCACTACGCGCCGCTGGGCCCGCTGCTGTGGGAACTGGCGCTGCGTGGCGCGCGTGAGGAACTGCTGCCCGAGATCGCCGGCAACACCGCCTACCGCATCGCGCCGGGGCTGGAGCTGCAGGGGCTGAACCTCAGCGGCTCGCTCGCCGCGGCGGTGCAGCGGCTGCAGCGCGCCACCACCAACCTGCGCGAGATCAGCGACTGGCCGGGCTTCGACCGCGCCCGGGCGATGCGCATGCTCAACGGCCTGTACCTGCAGGCCGGGTTGATGGTGACGCGCACGCACCCGGCGGCCACCAACGACGGCTGGTTCAGCGGCGGCAGCCGCTGACGGCTGGCCCGGCGGCGGCAGCCGCCGATCAGCGCGCGCCCAGCAGTTCCCAGCGCTCCAGCGCTTCCAGCAGCTCGGTCTCGATGGCCTCGTGGCGGGCCTGCAGCGCGGCCACGTTCTGCGGCTCCTTCACGTACAGGTCGGCGCTGGCCAGCCGCTCGGCGATCTGCCGCTGCTCCGCTTCCAGCGCCTCGATGCGGCCGGGCAGGGCGTCGAGCTCGCGCTGTTCCTTGTAGCTGAGCTTGGTGCGCGGCGCGGCCGGCCTGGCCGGGGTTGCGGCAGCAGGGGCGGCCGGCGCGGCAGCGGGTGCCGCAGCCGGTGCCGCCAGCGCACGCGCGCGGGCGCGCTGCGTCTTCCAGTCCTCGTAGCCGCCTTCGTACTCGCGCCACAGCCCCGGGCGGCCGCCGAACGCGGGGTCGCCCTCCCAGGCGATGGTGCTGGTGACCACGTTGTCGAGGAAACGCCGGTCGTGGCTGACCAGGAACACGGTGCCGCTGTAGTTCTGCAGCAGGTCTTCCAGCAGGTCCAGCGTGTCGATGTCGAGGTCGTTGGTGGGCTCGTCGAGCACCAGCACGTTGGCCGGCAGCGCGAACAGCCGCGCCAGCAGCAGCCGGTTGCGTTCGCCGCCCGAGAGCGTGCGCACCGGCGAGTTTGCGCGCTCGGGCGAGAACAGGAAGTCGGTGAGGTAGCTCATCACGTGCTTGCGCTGCGTGCCCGTCTCGATCCACTCGCTGCCCGGGCTGATGGTGTCGGCCAGCGTCGCGTCGAGGTCCAGGCCCGCACGCAGCTGGTCGAAGTACGCCACCTGCAGCTTCGTGCCCTGGCGCACGCTGCCGCTCGTGGGCTGCAGCTCGCCCAGGATCAGCTTCAGCAGCGTCGTCTTGCCGGCGCCGTTGGGGCCGATCAGGCCGACCTTGTCGCCGCGCAGGATGGTGGCGCTGAAGCGGTCGACCAGCAGCTTGTCGCCGAAGCGCATGCTCACGTCCTTCAGCTCGGCGACGATCTTGCCGGTGGGCAGGCCGGCGTCCACCTCCAGCCGCACCTGGCCCAGCGTCTCGCGCCGCGCCTGGCGCTGTTCGCGCAGCTTCACCAGGCGCGCGACGCGGCCCACGCTGCGGGTGCGGCGCGCTTCCACGCCCTTGCGCACCCACACCTCCTCCTGCGCCAGCAGCTTGTCGGCGCGTGCGTTGGCCAGCGCCTCGTTGGCCAGCTCGTATTCCTTGGCGGCCTGGAAGGCGGCGAAGTTGCCGGGGTAGCTGCGCAGCTGGCCGCGGTCGAGCTCGACGATGCGCGTGGCCACGGCGTCGATGAAGGCGCGGTCGTGCGAGATCAGCACCAGCGCGCCGCGCCAGCCGTTCAGCAGCTCCTGCAGCCACTCGATGGCGTCGATGTCGAGGTGGTTGGTGGGCTCGTCGAGCAGCAGCACGTCGGGCGCGGCCACCAGCGCCTGCGCCAGCGCCACGCGCTTCTTCGTGCCGCCGGAGAGTGCGTCGACCTGCGCCGCCGGGTCCAGGTGCAGGCGCTGCAGCGCCTGCTCGACACGCTGCTCCCAGGTCCAGCCGTCCAGCGCCTCCAGCCGCGTCTGCAGCGCGTCGAGGTCGTCACCGGGGGCATGTTCCTCGTAGCGCTGGCGCAGCGCACGGGCTTCGGCCACGCCCTCGGCCACCGCGTCGAAGACGCTGATGCCGGCGGCGAACACGGGTTCCTGGGCCACGTAGACGCGGCGCAGGCTGGTCTGCGCCTGCACCAGGCCGTCGTCGGGCTTGTCCAGCCCGGCCAGGATCTTCAGCAGCGAGGACTTGCCGGCGCCGTTGCGGCCGATCAGGGCCAGGCGTTCGCCGGCCTCCAGCGACATCGCGGCGCCGTCGAGCAACGGCACGTGGCCGAAAGCGAGATGGGCGTCAGTGAGGGAAAGCAGGGCCATGGGGGCGATTGTCCCCCGCGGCCCGCAGGGCGGTCAGAACTCCAGCCGCACACCCGCCGTGAACGCGCCGACGTTGGCGTCGTCGCCCACCGACTCGAAGCGCGTGCTGTCCCAGTTCAGCTCGAAGCGCGCCGTCGGCGTGACGGCCCACGACGTGCCGATGCCGACGTAGGCGCTGGTGGTGCTGTCCTTGCCGAGATCGACCGCGAAGCCGCCGACGCTGCCGCCGGCACGCGACTCGACGCGGGCCATGCCCAGCCGCAGCGCCAGGTCCCAGCGCGGCGACAGCGGCAGGAAGACGACGGCGCCGACACCGGCCATCGTCGACTTCAGGTCCACCGCGACCAGGCCGCTGCCCGGCACGTCGACGGTGGCCTCGGCCTTGCCGAAGTTGGCGTACAGCGCCTCGACGCCGAGACCGGTGGCGCTGCGCCACCCGAAGGCGGCACGGAACGCGCCGGCCTGGTTCTCGCAGCTGCGCGTGCCCGCGCAGTCGATGTCGTACGACGAGAAGCCGGCGCCGGCCGAGAGGTACAGGCCGGTCTGCGCGTGGGCGCCGGCGTGGGCGGCGAGGCCCAGCACCAGGGCGGCGGCGAGGGTGCGGAAGGTGGTCATCAACGGTGCTCCAGTGCGGCGTGGTCTGCCACAGCCCGGGATGCTGCCCGCTGCCAGGCGTCGCCGCCATAGACCTGCGTCTCTTCGCGGCAGCTGTCCACCAGCTTGACGAGGTGCTCGTCGTCGCTGCGCAACGCCTGGGCCACCAGGGTGTCCCAGGGCAGCGGCGCGGCGGGCGTGCCGGGTTGCGCGCCGCTGGCCTGCAGTGCCGCGGTGTACGCGATGACGTAGTCGTCCACCGCCAGCAGCAGCGTCTCTTCGCCCTGCTCGGCCAGGTGCGGCAGCAGCGTGCGCAGCGCGTGCGCGCTCGTCACCAGGTGCAGCACGGTGAAGTCGCCGGTGGCGGCGTACAGCAGTGCGGCGTCGTGCGCCAGGCGCTGCAGCGTGCCGGCGTCCAGCGCCACGGCTTCCACCGCGGCGGCGAAACCGGGCGCGGCGGCGGCGCGCTGCATGGCCTCGAAGATCAGGCCGTGGTCGGCCGCGGGCGGCGTGCCGTCCAGCGGCAGGTGGCGGCAGGCCCAGTAGGCCAGCGCGTCGGCCAGCTCGTCGGCGTGGCGGGCCTGCAGCGCGTACGCGGTGCGGATCAGGCCGTGGAAGGCCGCCGCGCCGCAGCCCTGCATCAGCTGCGGCAGGGCCTGCGTCAGCACGTCGCTGCCGTCGTTCTCGAGCCACTCGCGGAACAGGCCGCGGTAGACCGGCCAGGCGTCGCGCTGGCCGAACCGGTCGGGCCAGGGTTCGCCGGAGGGCCAGGGCACCGGCGCGGCCGCGGGCTGCAGCCGCGTGGCGTAGCCTGCGGCGTAGGCGCGCAGGCGGTCGTCGCTGGCGCCCAGGCGCTGCAGCGCCACCAGTGCCATCGGCAGGTGGTTGCTGAGGCCGCCGCGGTACTCGGCGTCGAAGCGCGTCGCGTCGTCGAGCAGCGCGTACAGCAGCGGGTGCGCGCCGCCCTCGGGGGTGTCGTCGTCGGGCAGGTGCATGCTCAGGCCAGCGCGGCTTCCAGTGCGTCGATGAAGCGGCCGGCGACGTCGAAGCCGGTCTGCGCCGTGATCTCGGCAAAGCCCGTCGGGCTGGTGACGTTGATCTCGGTCAGGCTGTCGCCGATGATGTCCAGCCCCACCAGCAGCAGCCCGCGCGCGGCCAGGATGGGCCCGAGCGTGGAGGCGATCTCGCGGTCGCGCGCGCTCAGCGGCTGCGCCACGCCCTTGCCACCCACGGCGAGGTTGCCGCGGATCTCGCTGCCCTGCGGAATGCGCGCCAGGCAGAACGGCACCGGCTCGCCGCCGATCACGAGCACGCGCTTGTCGCCCTGTGCGATCTCGGGCAGGTACTTCTGCACCATCAGCGTGGTCGCGCCGCCCTGGTTCAGCGTCTCGATGATGCTGCCCAGGTTCAGCCCGTCGGGACCGACGCGGAAGATGCCCATGCCGCCCATGCCGTCCAGCGGCTTCAGGATGATGTCGCGGTGCTCGGCGTGGAAACGCTTCACGTCGGCGGCGTCGCGCGTGACCAGCGTCGGGCCGATGCACTGCGGGAACTCCAGGATCGCCAGCTTCTCCGGGTGGTCACGCAGCGCCGCGGGCTTGTTGAAGACCCGCGCGCCCTCGCGTTCGGCCTGCTGCAGCAGGTGCGTGGCGTAGAAGTACTCGCTGTCGAAGGGTGGGTCCTTGCGCATCAGCACCGCGTGCACGCCGTTCAGCGGCTGCGGGCGCTCGTCGGGCACCTGCTGCGCGGCGCGGAACCAGTCGTGCGCGTCGCCGGTGAGCGTGATGTCGCGCACGAAGGCCGTCACCGGCTCGCCGCGCTGCCAGCGCAGGTCCTGCGGGCCGCAGGCCATCAGCCGGTGGCCGCGTGCGGCCGCCTCGCGCATCATCGCGAAGGTGCTGTCCTTGTACGTCTTGAAGCCTTCCAGCGGGTCGGCGATGAAGAGCAGATCCATGGGTGTGCGGCAGGGCTCAGCGAGCGGGGCGCCAGTGTTGCACAGCGAGCGCCAGCGCGCCGGCGACCACGCCCCAGAAGGCCGCGCCCACGCCCCACAGGCTCAGGCCGCTGGCGGTGACGAGGAAGGTGATCAGCGCCGCCTCGCGGCTCTTCTCGTCCTTGGTCGCGGTGGCCAGGCCGCTGCCGATGGTGCCCAGCAGCGCGAAGCCGGCGACTGCCAGCACCAGTTCCTTCGGGAAGGCCGCGATCAGCCCCACCACCGCGCCGGCCAGCAGCCCGGTGACGATGTAGAACAGGCCCGCCGCCACTGCCGCCACGTAGCGCCGGCGCGGGTCTTCGTGGGCCTCGCGGCCCATGCAGATGGCCGCCGTGATGGCCGCCAGGTTCAGCGCGTAGCCGCCGAACGGCGCCAGCACCAGCGAGGCCAGCCCGGTCACCGTGACCACCGGCGAGACCGGCGTGTCGTAGCCGTGCGCGCGCTGCGCTGCCACGCCGGGCAGGTTCTGCGAGGCCATCGTCACCACGAACAGCGGCAGCGCGATGCCGATGGTGGCCGCCAGGCTGAACTGCGGCGGCGTGAACACGGGGGTGGCCCAGTGCCAGTCGATGCTGCCCAGCGCCAGCTGCCCGCGTGCCGCGGCGATGGCGATGCCCACCGCCAGCACGCCGGGCACCGCGTAGCGCGGCCACAGCCGCCGGCCCAGCAGGTAGGCCAGCAGCATCGCGAAGACGAGCGTGAACTCGCGCTGCAGCGACGCGAAGGCGTCGATCGCAAAGCGTGCCAGCACGCCGGCCAGCAGCGCCGCGGCCAGCGCCTGCGGGATGCGGTCCATCACGCGGGCGAACAGGCCGCTGGCGCCAGCCGCGGTGATCAGCAGTGCGCAGACCATGAAGGCGCCCACTGCCTGCTCCATCGGCACGCCGACGCCGGCCGTCACCAGCAGCGCGGCGCCGGGCGTGGACCAGGCCGTCAGCACCGGCTGGCGCGTCCACAGGCTGAGCCCGGCGCTGGTGAGGCCCATGCCCAGGCCCAGGGCCCAGATCCACGACACCGTCTGCGCCGGTGTCGCGCCCAGCGCGGCGGCGGCCTGGAACACGATGACGACCGAACTCGTGAAGCCCACAAGCACGGCCACGAAGCCGGCGACGACCGCGGGCAGCGACAAGTCCTTCCACATGGCAGGGAGTATCGGGCAGGGCGAGTTGCTGCCGGCCTGGCGTCAGAACTCCTGCCCGCGCCCAGTCACGGCCTGTCGCACTTTGACGCGGCTTGAGCGTGCCGCAGCGCGCGTGCAGCAGGTCCAATCCAGGCATTGCACAAGAGCCTGCTGAGGACGCCCATGACCACCGCCCGCGAACGCCCGCCCAACCGCCTGCCGGCCCTGCTGGTCGGCGCGGGCTTCGGGGTGTTTGCGGTGGGGGCGCTGGCCACGGCGCTGATGCTCGAAGGCCCGGGCGCGGCACTGCCGCTGGAGGGCAGCGAGTCGGCTTACGTGCTGGCCACGGCGCCGGCCCTGCGCCCGGCGCAGGCCCTGCTGCCAGTGGCTGACTGCTCACCTTGCGGCGTGGTGGAGTCGGTGGCCAGCCTGCCTGGCGGCGGCGCGCGCTACCGGCTGGTCGTGCGCCTGCCCGACGGCAGCCTGCGCAGCATGGCCGCCGACAGCGCCGTCGGCGTCGGCCAGCGCATCAGCCTCGACGGCACGCAGCCGGCGTCCGCCAGGCCGCTCTGAGGGTCCCGCCCACGCGCTGCGACCTGACGCCGCAAGGGACAGTGGTGCCGGGGCGGATGCCACAATCGTCCTCGTGGTCGATCGCAGTTCCCGCAAGTTCCTGATTCCCCTGATCCTGCTTGTGGCGCTGGCCCTGGGCCTGGTCGCCTGGGCCGCCTGGCGCGCACCGCTGCGTGCCGCGCTGCAGGTGCAGGCCGCGCCGCTGGTGCGCACGCTGCAGTTCTCGGCCCGCGTGGCCACGCCCTCGCGGGTGGACCTCGGCAGCACCGTCACGGCGCGCGTGCGCCGCGTGCTGGTGGACGAAGGCGCGGCCGTGCAGGCCGGCCAGGTGGTGCTGGAACTGGAAGACGATGAACTGCGTGCCGCGCTGCTGCAGGCCCAGGCCGGCGAGCAGCAGGCCGCGGCGCGCCTGGCGGGGCAGCGCAGCAGCGGCCGCAGCAGCGTGCAGGCGGCGCTGGCGCAGGCCGAGGCCGTGCTGCTGGCGGCGCAGGCCGAACTGCAGCGCACGCAGGACCTGGTGGCGCGCGGCTTCCTCAGCCCGGCCCGGCTGGACGAAGCCCGCCGCGCCGCCGACGTGGCCGCGGCGCAGCGCAACAGCGCGCAGGCGCAGCTGGCCGCCAACGCCGAACAGGGCAGCGACACCGCCCAGGTCCAGGCCCAGTTGGCGACCGCGCGTGCCGCCACGCAGGTGGCCGCGGCGCGGCTGGCGCAGGCCGTGCTGCGGGCACCGGCCGCCGGCCAGGTGCTGCTGCGCGCGGTGGAGCCGGGCCAGATCGTGCAGCCCGGCAAGCTGCTGCTGACGCTGGCGCTGACCGCGCCGCCCGAATTGCTGGCCCAGGTGGACGAACGCGAGCTGGACCAGTTGCGTGCCGGCCAGGTCGCCAGCGTGGTGGCCGATGCCTACCCCGGCCGGCGTTTCGCGGCCCGCGTGCTGCGCATCGCGCCGCTGGTCGACGCGCAGCGCGGCGCGGTCGAGGTCACGCTGGCGCCGCAGCCGCCGGTGCCGGATTTCCTGCGCGAGGACATGACGCTGTCGGTGGAAGTGGAGACCGCGCGCCGTGAGCGGGCCCTGGTGCTGCCGCTGGCCGCGCTGCGGCCCGGCGACACCGTGCTCGTGCTGCAGGACGGCCGCGCCGTGGCGCGCCCGCTGCGGCTGGGCCTGCGCACGCTGCAGGCCGTGGAGGTGCTGGACGGCCTGGCCGCCGGCGACGTGGTGCTGGTGGACGCCGCCGCCACGCCCGGCAGCCGCGCCCGGCCGGACTTCGCGGCCGCAGCAGCCGCGACCACGCCGGCGGGGGCGCGCTCGCGCGACGACGCGGGTGGCGCGATGGGCAACGCGATGGGCCGCTGAGCAGGCACCCGCAAGCGCATGTCCTACTGGCTCGCCTTCGAACGCCAGGTCGCCGTGCGCTTCCTGCGCGAAGGCCGCATGCAGACGCTGCTGATCATCGTCGGCGTCGCGGCGGGGGTGGCCGTCATTGCCTACATCTCGGCGCTGATCACGGGGCTGCAGGCGAACACGCTGAACAAGACACTGGGCGCGCAGGCGCACCTGACGCTGCGCGCGCCCGACAACACCGTGGCGGCGGCGCGCGCGCCCGAACCCGCCGCGCAGCCGCCGGTGCAGGTGCAGGTGCTGGTGCAGACGCAGCCGCGCAGCGAGCCGCCGCGCAGCATGGCGAACTGGCAGACGCTGCTGCCGCTGCTGGAAGCGCTGCCCGACGTGGCCGCCGTGTCGCCGATGGTGTCGGCCGCAGGCCTGGCCGAACGCGGCGCGGCGTCGAAGTCGATTGCGCTCGTGGGCGTGGAGCTGGAGCGCTACGACCGCATCGTGCAGCTGCGCAGCAAGATCGTCGCCGGCAGCGCGCGCCTGGGCCCGGGCGAGGGCATGCTGGGCCGCGAGCTCGCCGACGACCTGGGCGTGCGCGTGGGCGACCGCGTCGCCATCGTCGTGGGGGGCGTGCGCGACGCGCTGCGCGTGACGGCCCTGGTGGACCTGGGCGTGCGCGAGCTGAACCGCCGCACCGTGATCGTGCCGCTGCGCGCGGCGCAGAGCCTGGCCGGCCTGCCCGGCGGCGCCACCAGCCTGGACCTGACGCTGAAGGACATCTGGCGTGCCCAGGCGCTGGCCGCCGATCTCGGCGCCCGCTGGCCCTATGAAGCCGAGAGCTGGCAGCAGGCCAACGCGCAGCTGGTCTCGGCGCTGAACGCGCAGAGCGTCAGCACGGCCTTGATCCGCGCCGTGGTGCTGGTGGTCGTGGTGCTGGGCATCGCCAGCGTGCTGGTGGTGTCGGTGGTGCAGAAGCGGCGCGAGATCGGCATCCTGCGCGCGATGGGCGCCACGCAGGGCCAGGTGCTGCGCATCTTCCTGCTGCAGGGCGCGATCGTCGGCGTGCTCGGCGCGGTGCTGGGCATCGCGCTGGCGGTGGCGCTGATCTGGGCCTTCACGCACTTCGTGCGCGGCTCCGACGGGCTGCCTCTGTTCAGCATCACGCTGCCGCCGCTGCTGGCGCTGCAGGTGGCCGCCATCGCCTGCGTGGCCGGCGTGCTGGCCGCGGTGGCGCCGGCGCGGCGCGCGGCGCAGCTCGACCCGGCGCAGGCCATCCGCAGCTGATGGCCGCCCCCAACACGACGCCCCACCCGCTGATCGCGCTGCAGGGCGTGACCAAGCGCTACAACGTGGGCCGGCCCAACGAGGCCGAGGTGCTGCACGGCATCGACCTGTCGCTGGCGCGCGGCGAGTTCGCGGCGCTGATCGGGCCGTCGGGCTCGGGCAAGAGCACGCTGCTGAACATCATCGGCCTGCTCGAACGCCTGACCGGCGGCAGCTACCGCATCGACGGCGAAGACACGGCCGCGCTGGACGACGCCGCGCTGACGCAGCGCCGCGCCACGACGCTGGGCTTCGTGTTCCAGTTCCACCACCTGCTGCCGGCTTTCAGCGCGCTGGAGAACGTGACACTGCCGGCGCTGATGCGCGAAGGCCGCGTCAGCCCCGCACGCCTGGCCCACGCCCGCGCCGTGCTCGACGCGGTGGGTCTGGGTGCGGCGATGCACAAGCGCCCGGGCGAGCTTTCGGGCGGCATGCAGCAGCGCGTGGCGATCGCGCGTGCCGTGGTGCTGCAGCCGCCGCTGGTGCTGGCCGACGAGCCCACCGGCAACCTCGACACGGCATCGGCCGACGAAGTGTTCGCGCTGCTGCGCCAGATGCACGCGCAGCTGCAGACCTCGTTCCTCGTCGTCACGCACGACCCGCGGCTGGCCGCGCGCTGCGACCGCACGATCACGCTGGTGGACGGCCGCATCGCCAGCGACGCGCCCACGGACCCGGGCACGGCCCCGGCAGCCTGATCAGATCTCGACCTTCGAGCCGAGCTCGACGATGCGGTTGGCCGGCAGGTTCAGGAAGTCGGCTGCGGCCGAGGCGTTGCGGTGCATGCCGGCGAACAGCTTCTCGCGCCACAGCGCCATGCCGCCGCCGAAGGTGGGGATCACGGTGTCGCGGCTGAGGAAGTAGCTGGTGTCCATCGGGTCCAGCGGCACGCCGCGGCCGGCCAGCAGCTGCAGTGCCTCGGGCACATCGGGGTCGTTCTTGAAGCCGAAGTGCAGCGTCACCTGCCAGCAGTCGTGGCCCAGCGGCTGCATCTCGGTGCGCTGCTCGAAACCGATCCACGGCACCTCGTGGTGGCGCACGTGCACGAACAGGTTGTACGCGTGCAGCACCTTGTTGTGCTTGAGGTTGTGCATCAGCGCGTTGGGCGTCAGCCCGGCCTCGGCCGACAGGAACACGGCCGTGCCGTCCACGCGCGTGGGCGGGCTCACGAACACCGCATCGAGGAAGCCGCGCAGCTCGATCGCGTCGTCGCGCAGCCGGTCGGCCACCAGCTTGCGGCCCTGCATCCAGGTCAGCATCAGCGTGAACATGCCGATGCCGATGACGATGGGGAACCAGCCACCGGCCAGCAGCTTGAGCATGTTCGACGCGAAGAAGGTGACGTCGATGACGAAGAAGAAGCCGGTGGCCAGCAGGCAGGGCAGCAGCGGGTACTTCCAGCCGTAGCGGATGACGTAGAAGGTCATCACGGTGGTGATGGTCATGTCCAGCGTCACCGCGATGCCGTAGGCCGAGGCCAGCTTGCTGCTGCTGCCGAACAGCACCACCGCCAGCACGATGAACACGTACAGGCCCCAGTTCACGAAGGGCACGTAGATCTGCCCGGTGTCGCGCACGCTGGTGTGCAGCACGCGCATGCGCGGCAGCAGGCCGAGCTGGATGGCCTGCTTGGTGACGGAGAACGCCGCCGTGATCAGCGCCTGCGAGGCGATCACCGTGGCCGCCGTGGCCAGCACCACCAGCGGCAGCCGCGCCCAGCCCGGCGCCAGCAGGTAGAACGGGTTCTCCACTGCGGCCGGGTCGCGCAGCAGCAGCGCTCCCTGACCGAAGTAGTTGACCACCAGCGCCGGCATCACCAGGCCGTACCAGGCGATGCGGATCGGCAGCTTGCCGAAGTGGCCGAGGTCGGCGTACAGAGCCTCGCCGCCCGTGACGCACAGCACCACCGCGCCGAGTGCGATGAAGGCCACCAGCGGCTGCGAGAGGATGAACTGCAGCGCGTACGCGGGCGACAGCGCCACCAGCACCTCGGGGTGCAGCACCACGTGCGGCAGACCGAGCGCGATCAGCACCACGAACCACAGCAGCGTCACTGGCCCGAAGGCGCGGCCGATGCCGCCGGTGCCGAAGCGCTGCACCGCGAACAGCGCCGTCAGCACGAGCAGCGTGATCGGAATCACGGCCGCGTGCATCAGCGGCGAGGCGACCGCCACTTCCAGGCCTTCCACCGCCGACAGCACCGAGATCGCAGGCGTGATCACGCCGTCGCCGTAGAACACCGCGGTGCCGAACATGCCCACCACCAGCAGCGTGCTGCGCAGTCGCGGCCGCCCCGCCACTGCCGTGGTGGCCAGCGCCAGCATCGCGATCAGGCCGCCTTCGCCGTTGTTGTCCGCGCGCAGGATCAGCAGCACGTACTTCAGCGAGACCACGGTGGTCATGGTCCAGAAGATCAGCGACAGCACACCCAGGATGTTGTCGCGCGTCACCGGCACGTGGCCGGCGTGGAAGACTTCCTTCAGCGCGTACAGCGGGCTGGTGCCGATGTCGCCGTAGACGACGCCCAGCGCGCCGAGTGTCAGCGCGGCCAGGGCGGCCGGCGAGCGGGGGGCAGAGGAGGGGGAGGTGGGGGTCACTGCGAACGCGGACGCGGGCCTGCAAGCCCGCGCGCGTCGCCGGATGCTACGCGTTCATGGTGCGCTGCACCATGGGTGCGCGGCTCTATTCGTAGATCTCGGCCTCGGGGTCGGTGGCTTCCAGCTCGTAGGCCGCGGCCAGCATCGCCAGGCGGCCGATGACGCCGTACATGTAGAAGCGGTTGGGCGCGCTGGCACCGGGCTTGGCACCGGCACGTGGCAGCTGGTTGCTCTCGGCAAAGGCCAGCGGCACGAAGCGCGAGCCGGGCGCGTTCAGGTTCTCGTCGGTGCCGCGCTCGGCGTGCACGCGGTAGAAGCCGCCCACCACGTAGCGGTCGATCATGTAGACCACCGGCTCGGCCACGGCGTCGTTCATGCGCTCGGAGGTCGGCACGCCTTCCTGGATGATGACCTCGCGGCCCATCGGCGGCAGCCCGTCCAGGCGGGCGCGGCGCGCGATGTCCTCGAACTCCTTCGCGTCGCGCAGCGTCACCAGGCCCTGGCCATCGCCCCCGGTGTCGGCCTTGACGACGACGAAGGGCTTCTCGTTGATGCCGTATTCCTTGTACTTGCGGCGGATCTTGGTCAGCAGCGCGTCGGCATGGCCCTGCACGCACTCGAGGCCGCTGGCCTCGGCGAAGTCGACCTGCCCGCACTGCGCGAACATCGGGTTGATCAGCCACGGGTCCATGCCCAGCAGCTTGGCGAACTTCTTGGCCACCTCCTCGTAGCTCTGGAAGTGCCGGCTCTTGCGCCGCGTGGCCCAGCTGGCGTGCAGCGGCGGCAGCAGGTACTGCTGGTGCAGGCCCTGCAGCACCTCGGGCACGCCCGAGGCCAGGTGGTTGTTGAGCAGGATGGTGCAGGGGTCGAAGTCCTTCAGCCCCAGGCGGCCGCGCGCGCGCACCAGCGGCTCCAGCGTCAGCGTGCTGCCGTCGGGCAGGGCCAGCTGGGTCGGCTTCCTGATGGCGGCGTCGAGCGTGCCCAGGCGCACGTTCAGCCCGGCCTGCGTGAACACGCGCACCAGGCATTGCAGGCTGCTCAGGTAGAACGTGTTGCGCGACTGCGCCTCTTCCGGGATCAGCAGCAGGTTCTTGGCCTCGGGGCAGATCTTCTCGATCGCCGCCATCGCCGCCTGCACCGCCAGCGGCAGCATCTCGGGCGTGAGGTTGTTGAAGCCGCCGGGGAACAGGTTGGTCGCCACCGGCGCGAGCTTGAAGCCGGCGTTGCGCAGGTCCACCGAGGTGTAGAACGGTGGCGTGTGCTCCATCCATTCGAGGCGGAACCAGCGTTCGATCGCCGGCATGGACTCGAGCACGCGCGCCTCGAGTTCGTTGATCGGCCCGGACAGCGCAGTGATGAGGTGAGGAACCATGGGCGGATTCTAGGCACGCTGCAGAAACGACGAGGGCTCCCGAAGGAGCCCTGTCGCCGTGGCCGGCGCCGCCGGCCCGTGGGGGCCGGTGGCGCGCAGGATCACTTGTTGTAGGCCGTCTCGCCGTGCGAGGTGATGTCCAGGCCTTCGCGCTCTTCGTCTTCCGGCACGCGCAGGCCGATCGTCAGGTCGACGATCTTGTACGCGATGACCGAGACCACGCCCGACCAGACGATGGTCAGCAGCACGCCCTTGAGCTGGATCCAGACCTGGGCGAAGACGCCGTTGCTGCCCACGGTGGCGGTGACCCAGTCGGTCACCAGGCCCGGGCCGCCGAGCGCCTGGCTGTTGAAGACACCGGTCAGCAGCGCGCCGACGATGCCGCCGACGCCGTGGATGCCGAAGACATCCAGCGAATCGTCCGCACCCAGCAGCTTCTTCAAGCCGTTCACGCCCCACAGGCAGACGAAGCCGGCGATCAGGCCGATGACCAGGCCACCGACGATGCCGACGTTGCCGGCAGCCGGCGTGATCGCCACGAGGCCGGCGACGGCACCCGAGGCAGCACCCAGCATCGAGGCCTTGCCCTTCAGCAGCGCTTCACCGGCACACCAGGCCAGCACGGCGGCGGCGGTGGCGGTCAGCGTGTTCAGGAAGGCCAGCGCGGCGCTGTTGCCGGCTTCCAGCGCGGAACCCGCGTTGAAGCCGAACCAGCCCACCCACAGCAGCGAGGCACCGACCATGGTCAGCGTCAGGCTGTGCGGCGCCATCGACTCCTTGCCGTAGCCCACGCGCTTGCCGATCATGTAGGCGCCCACCAGGCCCGCGACGGCGGCGTTGATGTGCACCACGGTGCCGCCGGCGAAGTCCAGCGCGCCCCACTGCCAGATCAGGCCGGCCTTGCTGTTCAGGCCGTCCACCAGGTCGGCGGCGGTGTAGGCGTCCGGGCCCATCCAGAACCAGACCATGTGGGCCACCGGCGCATAGCTGAAGGTGAACCACAGCGCCATGAACATCAGCACCGCGCTGAACTTGATGCGCTCGGCGAAGGCGCCGACGATCAGGCCGCAGGTGATGGCCGCGAACGTGGCCTGGAAGGCGACGAACACGATCTCGGGGATGACCACGCCCTTGCTGAACGTGGCGCCCATCGCGAAGGCGCCGGTGGCGGGGTCGAACACGCCCTTCAGGAACAGCCGGTCGAAGCCGCCGATGAAGGCATTGCCCTCGGTGAAGGCCAGGCTGTAGCCGTAGACGACCCACAGCACGCAGATCATCGAGAAGGTGACGAACACCTGCATCAGCACCGACAGCATGTTCTTGCTGCGCACCAGGCCGCCGTAGAACAGCGCCAGGCCGGGAATGGCCATCATGATGACGAGCAGCGTGGACACGAGCAGCCAGGCCACGTCGCCCTTGTTCGGCGTGGGCGCGGCAGCGGGCGCGGCTTCTGCGGCAGAAGCGGCTTCGGCTGCCGGGGCGGCAGCGGCTTCAGGCGCCGAGGCCGCCATCGTGGCGACCGCAGAGGCCGCCGATGCGGCGGAGGCGGCGGCGTCCTGCGCCGTCGCCAGGCCGCCGAAGCCCATGAGCGCGACGCCCAGGGCCAGGATGGTGAAGAGTTTCTTCATGGTGGTGGTCTTGTGTGGTGTTGCAGGCCGCCTCAGAGGGCGTCCTTGCCGGTCTCGCCGGTGCGGATGCGCACGACCTGCTCGAGCGTGCTGACGAAGATCTTGCCGTCGCCGATCTTGCCGGTGCGGGCGGCGCCCTCGATCGCCTCGATGACGCGGTCGACGATGGTGTCGTCCACCGCGGCCTCGATCTTCACCTTGGGCAGGAAGTCGACGACGTACTCTGCGCCCCGGTAGAGCTCGGTGTGGCCCTTCTGGCGGCCGAAGCCCTTCACCTCGGTCACGGTGATGCCTTGCACACCGATGCCACTGAGGGCCTCACGAACCTCGTCCAGCTTGAACGGCTTGACGATCGCGGTCACCATCTTCATTTGGGGTTCCTCTGCTGTTGGCCCGTCAAAGGGCCTTGGTCACGGTGAGCAGGAAGCGCGACTTGTTGATGTCGCCGTAGGTGCTCTTCTTGTTGGCGCCGGCATAGGCGCCGCCCAGGGTGAAACCGCCGCCCAGGTCGTAGTCGACGCCGACCTTGAAGTCGCTGTAGTTCACGGCGCCGCCGGCCTTGGCGTCGCTGCTGAACTGCGTCGTGCCGTAGTGACCGATCAGGTACAGGCCCTTGGTCGCTTCCCACTTGGCGTTGACCTCGAGGTAGCCGGTGCCCTGGCCGTCGACGATGCCGAAGTACTTGCTGGAGACGGTGCTTGAATACTTCAGCGACACGGGCCCGTAGCCGACGCTGCCGTAGAGCTCGGTGGTGTCGGCTGCCGAGCTGGCGCCCGGGTAGTAGTAGTGCAGCAGGCCGACGTCGTAGGCGACGGGGCCGAACTCGCCGCGGTAGCCGCCGTAGAAGTCCATCTCGGTGCCGCCCAGGAAGCCGACCGACGAGTTCCAGTTGCCGACGTAGAAGCCGCCCAGGCTGTAGTCGAAACCGCCTTGCACGGCGGGCAGCACCGACTCGGCGGGATCGCTCTGGTCCTGGCCGCGGTACTTGTACTTGGTGGTGACGGCGATGTTGCCGGACACGTCGGCCAGGGCCGGCAGCGGGGCCGCCAGCACGGCCACTGCGGCACAGATCAGGGGAAGGTGACGGTTCTTCATGCGGGACTCCGAAGGGGTGGGGGTTCGACAGGACTGGCGGGCTTGTCGCAGCTTCTGTGCCAGCGACGTGCCCTGGCGCCAGGCACCGACTTGAGGCGATGCACCGCACAGTCGGAAACACGACGCACGGCTTTGGTGCTCATCCTTCTTGGTCCCCCCTTTGGTGCGGGTGGGTCCGTGGCAGCGGCTCCCCACAATCGGCCGCCCACAAAAGGAGACCCCGGATGTCGCTGGCGACCGTGACGAGCCGCGCGCTCGATGCCCTGGACGCACCCGAGGTGCACGTCGAGGTGCAGCTCGCCAACGGCCTGCCCAGCTTCACGCTGGTGGGCCTGGCCGACACCGAGGTGAAGGAATCGCGCGAGCGCGTGCGCGCAGCGCTGCAGCAGAGCGGTTTCGCGTTCCCCCACAACAAGCGCATCACCGTCAACCTGGCGCCTGCCGATCTGCCCAAGGAAAGTGGGCGCTTCGACCTGCCGATCGCCATCGGCATCCTGGCCGCGGCCGGCGTGCTGGACGCGGCCCGCGTGGCGGCGCACGAATTCGCCGGCGAGCTCTCGCTGGCCGGCGAGCTGCGCCCGGTGCGCGGCGCGCTGGCGCTGGGCCTGGCGCTGCGGCGCGCCGGCAGCCGCCGCGCGCTGGTGCTTCCCGCCGAAAGCGCCCGGGCGGCCGCGCAGGTGGCGGGCATCGACGTGCGCAGCGCCAGCCACCTGACGCAGGTGGTGCAGGCCCTGCTGCCCGGCGAAGCCGCCGCGCCGCTGCCGCTGGCCGTGGCCCTGCCCGCGCCACCCGCGCCGCCAGGCCCCGACCTGCGCGACGTGAAGGGCCAGGCCGGCGCCAAGCGCGTGCTCGAGATCGCCGCCGCCGGTGGCCACAGCCTGCTGCTGGTGGGCCCGCCCGGCGCCGGCAAGTCGATGCTGGCGCAGCGCCTGCCCGGCCTGCTGCCGCCGATGGACGCCGACGAGGCCCTGGTCAGCGCCGCGCTGCAGGGGCTGACGGCACAGGGTTTCGACGCGCAGGCCTTCGGCCGCCGGCCGGTGCGGTCGCCGCACCACTCGGCCAGCGCGCCGGCGCTGGTGGGTGGCGGCTCGCCGCCGCGGCCGGGCGAGATCTCGCTGGCGCACGGCGGCGTGCTGTTTCTCGACGAGACGCCCGAATTCCCGCGCAGCGCGCTCGAGGCGCTGCGCGAACCGCTGGAGACCGGCCGCATCACCATCAGCCGCGCGGCACGGCAGGCGCAGTTCCCGGCCGCGTTCCAGCTGGTGGCTGCGATGAACCCCTGCCCCTGCGGCTACCTGGGCGCGGCGGCGGCCACCGGCCGGCCCTGCCGCTGCACGCCCGAGGCCGTGGCGCGCTACCAGGGCCGCCTGTCGGGGCCGCTGCTCGACCGCATCGACCTGCAGATCGAGGTGCCGGCCGTGCGCCCGGCCGAGCTGATGGCGCTGCCCGACGGCGAGACCAGCGCAGTGGTCGCGGCGCGCGTGGCCGCGGCGCGGGCGCTGGCGCTGCAGCGCCAGGGCGTGCCCAACGCCGCGCTCGACGTGGCACAGCTCGACGCGCTGTGCGCGGCCGACGCCGCGGCGCAGCGCTTCCTGCAAAGCGCGGCCGAGCGCCTGGGCTGGTCGGGCCGCCGCCTGCACCGCACGCTGAAGGTGGCGCGCAGCATCGCCGACCTGGCCGGCAGCGTGCCGGTGACGGTGGCGCACGTGGCCGAGGCGCTGCAGCTGCAGCGCGCGCTCACGGCGGCTTGACGGGTCCGAGCGGCCTGATCGACCTCAGGCCGCTCGCCTCCGTTACCCCAGCGCCGGCGCCAGCAGCCGTTCGGCGTCGCGCAGGTCCAGCGCCTGCCGCGCGGCCCAGTCGGCCAGCTGGTCGTGGCCGATGCGGCCGACGTTGAAGTAGCGCGCCTCGGGGTGGGCGATGTAGAAGCCGCTGACGCTGGCCGCCGGCGTCATCGCCAGGCTCTCGGTCAGCGCCATGCCGATCTCGCCTGCCTGCAGCACGCGGAACATGTCGCGCTTGACGCTGTGGTCGGGGCAGGCCGGGTAGCCCGGCGCCGGGCGGATGCCCTGGTACTGCTCGGCGATCAGCTGCTCGGTCGACAGCGCCTCGTTCGGCGCGTAGCCCCAGAGCTCGGTGCGCACGCGCTGGTGCAGGCGCTCGGCGAAGGCCTCGGCCAGGCGGTCGGCCAGCGCCTTCAGCATGATGGCGCTGTAGTCGTCGTGGTCGTCGGCGAACTGCCGTTCCTTCTTCTCGATGCCAAGCCCGGCGGTCACGGCGAACAGGCCGATGTGGTCGTCGGCCACGCCCTTGGGTGCGATGAAGTCGGCGAGGCTGCGGTTGGGCCGCAGCACGCCGTCGACCACCGGCCGCTCGGTCTGCAGCCGCAGCGGGCTCCAGCGCAGCGCCACCTGGCTGCGGCTGGCGTCGGTGTAGATCTCGATGGTGTCGTCATCCACCGTGTTGGCCGGCAGCAGGCACAGCACGCCGCTGGCCTGCATCCAGCGGCCCTCGATGGCGCGCTGCAGCAGCCGCTTGCCGTCGCTGAAGACCCGCTGCGCCTCGTGGCCGACGATCTCGTCGCGCAGGATCTCGGGGAAACGGCCGGCCAGGTCCCAGGTCTGGAAAAACGGGCCCCAGTCGATGTGCTGCGCCAGCTCGGCCAGGTCGTAGTTGCGGAAGACGCGGCGGCCGATGAACTTCGGCGCCGGCGGCGTGCTGGCCGGCCAGTCCATGCGCGCCTTGTTCGCGCGCGCCTGCTCCAGCGGCACCAGCGGCGTGGCCTTCTTGCTGGCATGCAGCTGGCGCACGCGGTCGTAGTCGCTGTTCAGGTCGTCGATGAACTTCGCCGCGCGCTCGTCGCTTAGCAGGTCCGAGCACACGCCCACGCTGCGCGAGGCGTCGGGCACGTAGACCACCGGGCCTTCGTAGTGCGGCGCGATCTTCACCGCCGTGTGCACGCGGCTGCAGGTGGCGCCGCCGATCAGCAGCGGGATCTTCTTCATGCGGAAGTAGTCGTCGCGCTGCATCTCGGCAGCCACGTGCTGCATCTCTTCCAGGCTGGGCGTGATCAAGCCGCTCAGGCCGATGATGTCGGCGCCCTCGACGCGTGCCTTGGCCAGGATGTCCTGGCAGGGCACCATCACGCCCATGTTCACGACCTCGAAGTTGTTGCACTGCAAGACCACCGTGACGATGTTCTTGCCGATGTCGTGCACGTCGCCCTTCACGGTGGCGATGACGATCTTGCCCTTGGGTTTGGCCTCGCCGCCGGCATCGACCATCGCCTTCTTCTCGGCCTCGATGTAGGGCAGCAGGTGGGCCACGGCCTGCTTCATCACGCGGGCGCTCTTCACCACCTGGGGCAGGAACATCTTGCCCTGGCCGAACAGGTCGCCGACCACGTTCATGCCGGCCATCAGCGGGCCTTCGATCACGTGCAGCGGGCGGCCGCCGCTGTCGCGGATGGCGACCCAGGCCTCTTCGGTGTCGGCGGTGATGAACTCGGTGATGCCGTGCACCAGCGCGTGGCTCAGGCGCTCGTTCACGCTGCCTGCGCGCCAGGCCAGGCGCGCGCTGTCGTCCTTGCTCAGGCCCTTGGCGCTTTCGGCGATCTCGACCAGGCGTTCGCCGGCGTCGGGGCGGCGGTTCAGCACCACGTCTTCCACGCGTTCGCGCAGCGTGGGTTCGAGCTCGTCGTACACGCCCACCATGCCGGCGTTGACGATGCCCATGTCCAGGCCGGCCTGGATGGCGTGGTACAGGAACACGGTGTGGATGGCCTCGCGCACCGGGTCGTTGCCGCGGAAGGAAAAGCTCACGTTGGACACGCCACCCGAGACCTTGGCCCCAGGCAGGTTCGCCTTGATCCAGCGCGTGGCCTCGATGAAATCGACCGCGTAGTTGTTGTGTTCCTCGATGCCGGTGGCGATGGCGAAGATGTTGGGGTCGAAGATGATGTCTTCGGCCGGGAAGCCGACCTCGTCGACCAGCACGCGGTAGGCGCGTTCGCAGATCTCGATCTTGCGCTGGTAGGTGTCGGCCTGGCCGCGTTCGTCGAAGGCCATCACCACGGCGGCGGCGCCGTAGCGGCGCACCAGCGTGGCCTGGCGCTTGAATTCGGCCTCGCCTTCCTTCAGGCTGATGCTGTTGACGATGCCCTTGCCCTGGATGCACTTCAGGCCGGTCTCGATCACGCTCCACTTGCTGCTGTCGATCATGATCGGCACGCGCGCGATCTCGGGCTCGCCGGCGATCAGCTTCAGGAAGCGTTCCATCGCCGCGGCCGAGTCGAGCATGGCCTCGTCCATGTTGACGTCGATGATCTGCGCGCCGTTCTCGACCTGCTGGCGCGCCACGCTCAAGGCGTCCTCGAAGCGGCCTTCGAGGATCATGCGCGCGAAGGCCTTGCTGCCCGTGACGTTGGTGCGCTCGCCGATGTTGACGAACAGCGCGCCCGCGTCCAGGGTCACCGGCTCCAGGCCGGACAGTCGCATCGCAGGGGGTTGGGGTCGCATGGGCATCACTCCGCAGGTCGTTCGGGAGTGAGCGCCGTTGTCACGCCACGGCGCCGCGGCACCGCAGGTGCCCCGAGCCTGGTGACCGGCGGCGCAGGGGCCGGGCCATCGCAACGCTCCTCGGGGCGAGGGGCGTAGTTTAGCGGCTGTGCGAGGTCAGATGGGCCAGCGGGCCGGCACTGCTGATGCCCATTCCGACACGCCGCGCCGCCTTCGCCGGCGCTTCGCCGGCAGGGGCCGGCACGCTGTCGGGCGGCGTGCCCTGGGCCTCGTCGAGGCCAGCCGCGGTGGCGTCGGGCAGCGCCGCGCCGTTGGGCGCGCCGCGGCGCATCGCCACGCCCACGGCCAGGATGTCGATCACCAGCAGGTGCAGGATGCGGCTGATCATCGGCACGTGCGTGGCCACGTCTTCCACGTGATCGACGATCAGCGCCACGTCGGCCTTCTTCGTCAGCGGCGACTGGCTGGCCGTGATGGCGATGACGGCGGCGCCGCGCGTGCGCGCCGCGTCGGCCACCTCCAGCAGCTCGTCGATGCGCCCGCTGCTGCTGATGATGACGGCCACGTCGCCCGGCCCCAGCACGCTGGCGGCCAGCAGCTGCAGCCGCGAATCGGTGAGCGAGGTGCTGGGCACGCCGAAGCGCAGGAACTTGAATTGCGCGTCGTCGGCGACCACGCCGTAGTGGCCCACGGCGTAGAACTCCACGCGCCGCGCGGCAGTCAGCACCTCGATGGCGCGGTCGATGGTCTCGCGGTTGAGGTGGTCGCGCACCTGCAGGATGGCGCTGGCAGTGTTGCCCAGCACCTTCACGCCCAGCTCCAGCATCGTGTCTTCGCCGGTCACCTGCGTATGCGTGACGGGCACGGTGGATGTCAGGCCCGAGGCCAGGCGCAGCTTGAAGTCGGACAGCCCCTCGCAGCCCAGGCTGCGGCAGAAGCGGATCACCGTGGGCTGGCTCACCTCGGCGGCGCGCGCGATCGTTGCGATGGGGTCGTTCAGCGCCGAGCGCGGGTGCGCCAGCACGTGGTCGGCCACGCGCCGCTCGGCCGGCGAGAGCTGCGGCCGCGCGCGCTGGATCTGACCCAGGATGGTGGCGCCGTCGCGGGCGGGTTCGCCGCTGCCGGCGGGCGCGCCGCTGCCGCGCAGCTGGGCGTGCAGGATCGCCGAGACGCCGACGAACGTGGCCTGCTCGGCCGTGACGACGAAGCTCGGAATGTCGCGCACATAGGCGCTGAATCGGCCCTTGTCCTCGAAGCGGGCGCGGAACGGGCTGCGGTCGAAGTAGTCGCCCAGGCGCGGCACGATGCCGCCGCCGATGTAGATGCCGCCGAAGGCGCCCAGCGTCACCGCCAGGTTGCCGGCGGTGGTGCCCAGCACGGCGCAGAAGGCGTCGAGCGCCTCGGTGCAGACGGCGTCGCTGCCTTCCAGCGCGCGGCGCGTGATCTCGGGCGCCGGCAGCGGCGCCACCGGGCGCCCGGCGTGGTCGAGCAGCGCGCGGTAGATGAGCTCGATGCCGCGGCCGGACAGCAGGCGCTCGAACGAGACGTGGCTGAACTCGCGCATCGCGTAGCGCAGGATGGCGATCTCGCGTTCGTCGCGCGGCGCGAAGCTGGTGTGGCCGCCCTCGGTGCCCAGCGCCACCCAGCCGTCGTAGGCCGGGATCAGGCCCGAGACGCCCAGGCCCGTGCCCGCCCCCAGCACGCCGACCACGCTGCGCTCGCGCGCCGCGCCGCCGCCGACCTGCCGGCGCTGGTGCGGCCCCAGCCGCGGCAGCGCCATCGCCAGCGCGGTGAAGTCGTTCACCACCACCAGCGTCTGCAGGCCCAGCCGTTCGCGCATCTGCTCGATGCTGAACTGCCAGTGGTAGTTGGTCATGCGCACCTGGTCGCCTTCGACCGGGTTGGCGATCGCGATGCCGGCGTGGTCCAGCGCGGCCAGGTCGGCCGGCAGCGTGGCCAGGTAGGCGGTGACGGCGGCGTGGAAGTCGGCGTGGTCGGCGCAGCGCAGCGAGGCCTGGTGCTCGAAGTGCGCCGGCGCGGTTTCCAGCGCGAAGCGCGCATAGGTGCCGCCGATGTCGGCGATCATGCGCGGGCTGTCGAAGGAGGTGTTCAGCACCACGGCAGTCTATCCACGGATGCGCGTGTGCCGGCGAGCGGCTTCAGCCGGGCATGAGGTCGAGCGCGCGCGCCGCGCCCAGCAGGGCCGGCGTGGCGGCGGTGATGGCCCAGGTCGGCACCGGCTGCAGGTAGGCGGCAAACCGGCCCTTGGCCTCGAAGCGCTGGCGGAAGTGCAGGTCGTCGAACGCCGTGCCCAGCCGCGGCACGATGCCGCCGCCGACGTAGACGCCGCCGCGCGCGCCGAGTGTCAGTGCCAGGTTGCCGGCCACGCTGCCCAGGAAGCCGGAGAACAGCCGCACCGCCTGCGTGCTGGTGGCGTCGCTGCCGTCCAGCGCCGCCGTGACCAGCTCGGCCGGCGTGCGTGCGGGCGCCGGGCGGCCGGCCAGCGTGCACAGCGCGTCGTGCAGGTGCACGAGCCCGGGCCCCGACAGCGCCCGCTCGGCCGAGACGTGGCCGAAGCGCTGGCGCAGCACCCCCAGCACGGCGGCTTCCTCGTCGTCGGCCGCGGCCAGCGTGACGTGGCCACCTTCGCCGGCCAGTGGCAGCCAGGCGCCGCCCGCGCCGGGCAGCAGGCCCGAGACGCCCAGCCCGGTGCCCGGCCCCAGCAAGGCCAAAGGCGCCCCGGGCTCGCCGGGCTCGTCGCCGCCGCCGATGCGCCGCAAGTCCTGCGGGCCCAGCGCGCCCAGGCTCATCGCCAGCGCCGTGAAGTCGTTGAGCACCAGGCAGCGCGCCACGCCCAGCTCCTGCTGCAGCTGCGCGATGGAAAACGCCCAGCGGTTGTTCGTCATCTGCACCCGGTCGCCGGTGACCGGCGTCGCCACGCCGATGCAGGCGGCGCGCGGGGCGGCATGGCCGCTGCCGGCCATGTAGTCGCGCGCCGACTCGGCCAGCGTTGCGTGGGCGTCGCAGCGCCGCACGGCGATGTCCTGCAGCGCAGCGCCGTCCGCCGGCTGCCAGGCCCAGCGGGCGTGCGTGCCGCCGATGTCGCCCAGCAGTCTCGGGAAGTCCTGGTTCATGGCGTCGCCCTGTTGTCTTGCGCTCCACCCCCCTGTGGGCACGAGATCGTAGTCAAACAACATCGTGACTGTAGCAAGATGACGGCACTGTCCCGCCCAGGGTTGATCCGCATCAGCACTTATTTACTTGGTGTGTGCTGTTGCGAGAACAACCCACTAGGGTAAGCCCGAACCGAAGAAATGTAGTCGCACTACTAAAGTCCACCCCCGAGTTGCCGCCGCTGCGGCACGGGTGCGCTGCCGCCGGGCGGTGCCGGATCGAACACGGAAGGGCGGGCCACGGTGCTGGGATTGTCGACAAGGACGCAGGGCGTGCAGCCGCGCTGGCAGCGCCTGGCCGTGGCCGGCCTGCTGGCTGCGGCGGGCTGGCTGGGTGCCGCCCCGGTGCTGGCGCAGGCGCAGACCGCTGCAGCGATGCAGCGCAGCTGGGCCGACGAGGTGCTGTACTTCGTGCTGGTGGACCGCTTCGCCGACGGCGACCCGGCCAACAACACCCGCGTGCAGCGCCGCAACCCCGGCGGCTGGCACGGCGGCGACCTGAAGGGCCTGACGCAGCAGCTCGACGAGCTGAAGGACCTGGGCGTCACCGCGCTGTGGATCAACCCGCTGCAGCTGCAGCAGCGCACCGGCATGCCGGCGCAGGCCCCGGCCAAGATGGGCCTGCCCGAGTTCACGCACGAGGCCTTCCACGGCTACTGGATCGCCGACTTCGAGCAGCTCGACCCGCGCTTCGGCACCGAGGCCGACCTGAAGGCGCTGGTCGACGCCGCCCACGCGCGCGGCATCAAGGTGCTGCTGGACGTGGTTTACAACCACACCGGCTACCTCTCGACCTACGCCGACCGCCGCACCGCCGCGGGCGAGAAGTGGATCCGCAGCGGCGAGGGCAACTGCGAGGTCGACGCCGTGCTGTGCGCGGTGGGCGGCCTGCCCGACCTGAAGACCGAGATCCCCGAGATCCGCGACCACGTGCTGGCCGCCAACATCGCGCTGGCCCGCCGCAGCGGCGTCGACGGCTTCCGCCTCGACACCTACAAGCACCTGGCGCCCGAGTTCTGGGCCGAGCACCGCAAGCGCACGCGCGCCGAGCTGGGTGCCGGCTTCCACCTGCTGGCCGAGTACTGGGGCGGCGACGCGGCCAACCTCGACCCGTTCTTCGCGCGCGACGAGGTCGACTCCGGCTTCGACTTCAGCTTCAAGGGCAGCTGCGAAGGCTGGGCGCAGGGTCGCGGGCGCTCGGTGGCGTACGGCGCCTACCTGCGCTCGCGCCACCAGGTGCGGCCGGGCTACGTGCTGGCGCACTACCTGTCCAGCCACGACGAACCCATGGCGCTGGGCAACCTGGGTGGCGACAAGCAGCGCTTCCAGCTCTGCGCGGCGCTGCAGATGGCCTCGCTGGGCATGCCCGTCATCTACTACGGCGAAGAGGTGGCGCGCGGTGGCCACGAATGGCCGCTGAACCGCAACGACATGCCCTGGGGCGCGCGCGACGTGCAGCCCGGCCAGGGCGTGGCGCGCGACGAGGCCATGCGCAGCTTCTACAAGCAGCTGATCGCGCTGCGCCACGCGCACCCGGCGCTGCGCCGCGGCGGCTTCCAGCTGCTGATGCAGCCGCAGGACGCGGCGCTGGCCTTCGCGCGCCGCGACGCCGCCAGCGGCGACCTCGTGGTGGTGCTGGCCAACCGCGAGGAGCGGCCGGTGCAGGTCGACATCCCGGTGCCCGAGGGCTGGCCTGCCGACGGCCGGCCCGCGCGCGAACTCATCGCCGGCGACCGCGTCGCCGGCAGCGGCGGCCGCCTGCAGCTGACGCTGCCGCCGAAGTCGGTGCGCTTCCTGGCGCCCTGAAGGACCTGCGCACCATGGCCTCGATCACGCTCGACCACATCGGCAAGAACTACACGCCGGAAGTCACCGTCATCCGCGACCTCACGTTCGACATCAAGGACGGCGAGTTCATGGTCTTCGTCGGGCCGTCGGGCTGCGGCAAGAGCACGGTGCTGCGCATGATCGCGGGGCTGGAGACCATCACCAGCGGCACCATGAAGATCGGCGAACGCGTCGTCAACGACGTGCACCCGAAGGACCGCGACATCGCGATGGTGTTCCAGAGCTACGCGCTCTACCCGCACATGACGGTGTTCGACAACATCGCCTTCGGGCTGGAGATCCGCAAGATCCCCGAGGCCGAGATCAAGAAGCGCGTGCAGGAAGCCGCCGATACACTGGGCCTGAACGCCTACCTCGACCGCAAGCCCAAGGCGCTGTCGGGCGGCCAGCGCCAGCGCGTGGCGCTGGGCCGCGCCATCGTGCGCAACCCCAGCGTGTTCCTGTTCGACGAGCCGCTGTCGAACCTCGACGCCGAGCTGCGCGTGCACATGCGCGCCGAGCTCAGCAAGCTGCAGCGCAAGCTCAAGACCACCACCGTCTACGTCACGCACGACCAGGTCGAGGCCATGACCATGGGCCACCGCATCGCGGTGCTGCGGCCCTGCGGCAACGACCCGAAGGTGAGCAATCTCACCCAGGTCGGCACGCCGATGGAGATCTACGACGCGCCCGCCAACCTGTTCACCGCCGGCTTCATGGGCACGCCGCGCATGAACCTGCTGAAGGCCAAGCTCAGCGACGACGGTGCCGACGTGCTGTTCTACGGCGTGCGCATGCCGGTGGCCGAGCCCTTCCGCGCCGCGGCGCAGAAGTTCAGGGGCCGCGACGTGGTGCTGGGCATCCGCCCCGAGCACATCGGCGCCGCGCACGAGGTCGACTGGCGCAGCGACTGCCGCATCAGCGGCGCCATCGAGATCCTGGAGCCGCTGGGCCACGAGGTCATCGTGCACTTCCAGGTGCAGGGCGAGACCGTCTCGGGCCGCCTGCGCAGCCACCACGACCTGCCGCGGCCCGGCGACCCGATCACGCTGGTCGTGAAGACCGAGGCCATGCACCTGTTCGACCCCGTCACCGAGCGGCGCCTGGCCTGACCGACATCCCTCTCTTGCACAAGGACACGACATGCTGAAGTCGCTGATCAAGACCACCGTCGCCGCCGCCGTGCTGGCAGCCACCGGCAGCGCGCTGGCGCAGGCCGGGGGCGAACTGGTGGTGTGGCATGCCTACCGCGGCGCCGAGAAGGCGGCCTTCGAGAAGGTCGTCGAGATGTTCCAGAAGACGCCGGCCGCCAAGGGCCAGAAGGTCAGCACGCTGGCCATCCCCTACGACGCCTACGCCGACAAGATCAGCGCCGCGGTGCCGCGCGGCAAGGGCCCGGACGTCTTCATCTACGCGCAGGACCGCCTGGGCGGCTGGATCGAGGCCGGCAAGACGGTCGAGCCGATCGACTTCTTCGTCGACAAGCCGGTGAAGGACCGCCTGCTGCCCGGCATGCTCGACGCCATGACCTACAAGGGCGGCATCTACGGCCTGCCCATCAGCTACAAGATGCCGACGCTGATCTACAACAAGGATCTGGTGAAGGTGCCGCCCAAGACGTCGGGCGAGATGGTCAAGCTGGCGAAGACACTCACCAACGCCGGCAGCGGCCGCTACGGCCTGGCCTACTGGTACACGAACTTCTACTTCCACTCGGCGCTGATGAACGCCTTCGGCGGCGCCGTGTTCGACCGCGAGGGCAAGCTCGTCATCAACAGCCCGGCCACGGTGGCCTCGCTGAACCAGATGATGGCCTGGTACAAGACCGACGGCATCCTGCCCACCGAGCCGTCGGAAGCGCTGATCGCCTCGATGTTCAACGAGGGCAAGGTGGCGATGGTCATCAACGGCCCGTGGTTCGTCGGCGACATCGACAAGAAGATCAACGTCGGCCTGGCGCCGCTGCCGGTGCTGGACGCCGCCAAGAAGCCGATGCGTCCGTGGATGACGATCGAGGGCGCCTACGTCGCCGCCAGCTCGACGAAGAAGGAGCTGGCCTACGAGCTGGCCAAGTACCTCACCACCGAGGAAGCTGGCCTGGTGCTGGCGCTCGAAGGCCGGCAGCTGCACACCAACAAGGCGATCTACGCCAACCCCAAGGTCAGCGCCGACCCGGTGCTGAAGGCCTTCCGCGAGCAGCTCGACAACGCCGAGCCCATGCCCAACCGGCCCGAGATGACGATGGTGTGGACGCCAGCCACCACGGCGATGAACAAGATCGTCAAGGGCAACGCCAGCGTCGAGGCCGCGCTGAAGGAAGCCGCGGCCTCGATGCAGGACAGCATCGGCGCGCTGCGCAAGGGCAAGTAGGCCCCGTCGCCCGTTCCCGCACGCACCGCAGCAGCAGCACCGCACATGGCCTGGGCCGACCGCCTTCGACACAGCGCAGCGCTGGGCCTCGCCGCCGGCGTGGCGCTGGTGCTCGCGCTCAGCGCCTGGCTGCAGGGCAGCGCCGACGCCGACATCGCCGCGCAGCAGAAGCAGCGCCAGGCGGTGCTGCTGGCCAACGCCGTCAGCGCGTCGCTGGCCGGCGTGCCCGAAGAGGGCGTGAACGCACGGTTGCAGGTGTGGACGGGTGCGCTGCCCGCGCTGCAGTCGCTGCAGGTGGTGGCGGGCCGGCAGCTGCTGGGATCGACCCGCGCCGAGGACCAGGCACCGCGTGCGCTGCAGCGCGAGGAGAAGCCGCTGTTCGACCTGGCCGGGGCACTGCGTGCGGCCGGCGAGACCAACACCGGCGAAGGCGTCGTGCGCAAGAAGACGCTGCAGATCGAGGACAAGGCCGGCCAGCCCGTCACCGTCACCGTGCCCTACCTGGTGGACGGCCAGTTCGCCGGCATCGTGCAGGCGCGTGTGCTGCCGGCCGCCGCCGCGCACCGCAGCGCCGGCAGCAGCCTGGCGCTGGGCGCGGGCCTGGTGGCGCTGGCGTTCGCCATCGGCGCCTTCCTGAAGGTGGACACCAGCCGCCGTTTCGACATCGGCCGCGGCATCGCGGTGGCCGTGCTGCTGGCGCTGGCGCTGGCCGTGCAGCAGCAGCGCCTGGGCGCGATGGGCGACGTGCTGGCCGCCAGCGACGCCGCGATGGCGCGTGTGCAGGCCGAGGCCGCGGCCGTCTACGTGCGCACGGGCGCGCCGGCCGTCACCGCCGCCACCAGCGCCTGGGACACCGACGCCTACGGCCGCCCGATGGCGCTGCTGTCGTCCGACGGCCGCGTGCTGCCGCACGCCGCGGCGGCCAAGGCCACGCGCACCGTGTTCCTGGAACGCAGCCTGTGGGCCGCCAACGTGCTGGGCCTGCTGCTGCTGCTGTACTTCGTGCAGGGCTGGGCCGGGCGCACCGCGCGTGCGCTGCGCACGCATGCCGACGCCTACGCCTACATCGCGCCGGCAATGATCGGCATGCTGGTGCTGGTCTTCTTCCCGTTCTTCTACGGCATCGGGCTGGCTTTCACCGACACGACGCTGTTCAACGAGTCGCTGCCCTTCCGCGAACGCTGGATCGGCCTCGACAACTTCGTGCGCATCCTGGGCGACTTCGACATCGTCACCACCAGCGCCGACGGCAGCACCGTCAACTACCAGAACTTCTACTGGACGCTGATGATGACGGTCATCTGGACCGTCACCAACGTCACGGTGGGCGTCAGCTTCGGCTTCATCCTGGCGCTGGCGCTGAACACCGACGGGCTCAAGGGCAAGTGGCTGTACCGCATCCTGCTGATCCTGCCGTGGGCGATCCCGAACTACATCACCGCACTGGTCTGGCGCGGCATGTTCCACCCGCAGTTCGGCGTCATCAACCAGGCGCTGCAGATGTTCGGCATCGCGCCCGTGGCGTGGTTCGACAGCGTCGTGAGCTCGTTCGTCACCGGCCTCGTCACCAACGGATGGCTCAGCTTCCCGTTCATGATGGTCGTGATCCTGGGCGCGCTGCAGTCCATTCCGAAGGACATGTACGAGGCGGCGGAAGTGGAAGGCGCCACGCGCTGGCAGCAGCTGCGCCGCATCACGCTGCCGCTGCTGCGGCCCACGCTGGTGCCGGCCGTGGTGCTGTCGGTGGTGTGGACCTTCAACATGTTCAACATCATCTTCCTCGTCAGCGGCGGCGAGCCCGGCGGCGCCAACGAGATCCTGGTCACCAAGGCCTACAAGCTGGCCTTCGAGCAGTACCAGTACGCGTACGCGGCGGCGTACTCGACGGTGATCTTCATCATCCTGCTGGTCTACGGCTACTTCCAGACCCGCATGACCCGCGCGACGGAGTCGTACTGACATGGCCGTGCGCAAGCCCAACCACTTCTGGATCCACGCCGGCCTCATCAGCTTCACGCTGCTGACCATCTACCCGGTGCTGTGGGTGCTGGCGCTGGCGTTCTCGGGCCAGCAGAGCGTGGGCCTGGTCGACCTGCCCAAGGACCCGAGCTTCCTGGAGCGCGCGCGCGGCATCCTGCCCTGGCCGGCGCACTTCTCGGTGAAGAACTTCGTCGACGTGATGACCGAGCAGCCCTTCGGCCGCTGGCTGCTCAACAGCGTGCTGGTGTCGGTGATGACGACGCTGCTGGGCGTGTTCCTGGCCTGCACCGCGGCCTACGCGTTCAGCCGCTTCCGCTTCCCCGGCCGCGACAGCGGCATGCTGGCCTTCCTGGTGTCGCAGATGTTCCCGGGCACGCTGATGCTGATCCCGCTGTTCATCATCATCGTGAAGTGGCTGGGGCTGGGCAACACGTTCTGGGGCCTGGTCATCGTGTACGCCACCACCGCGATCCCGTTCTGCGTGTGGATGCTCAAGGGCTACTTCGACACCATCCCGATCGACATCGAGGAGTCTGCGCTGATCGACGGCGCCTCGCGGCAGACCATCTTCCTGAAGATCATCCTGCCGCTGTCCACGCCGGCCATCGCCATCACCGCGCTGTTCTCGTTCATGACGGCCTGGAACGAATTCATCCTGGCCTCGGTGTTCCTGGAAGCCGAGACCATGTACACGGCCCCCGTGGGCCTGCGCTTCTTCGTCGGGGGGTTCTCCTCCCAATGGGGATTCTTCGCCGCCGGCTCGGTGATCGTGTCGCTGCCGGTCGTGATCCTGTTCCTGTACCTGCAGAAGTACCTCGTCTCCGGCCTCACCGCCGGCAGCGTGAAGTGACCCTGCCTTCCACCGCACCGTTCGACCGTTCGTTCCCAAGAGGAGACCCACCATGAAGACCCGTCCGTCCCTGCATGCCCTGTGCATGGCCACCCTGATCGCGATGGGCGCGGGTGCGGCCCATGCCGTCGAGTTCACCGACCCGCGCGGCGACGACAAGGGCCCGGGCACCTACGTCTACCCGACCGACCCCGTCTACAAGGCCGGCTCGTTCGACCTCACCAAGTTCAGCATCAACAAGAGCGGCGCCAATGCCGACGTCGCGGTCGAGGTGGCCTCGGGCCTGGAAGACCCGTGGGGCATGGGCGGTGGCTTCGCGGTGCAGATGGTCTTCATCTTCGTGAAGACCGGCGCTCCCGGCGGCTACACCGACGCGCCCGCGGGCCTGAACGTCACGTTCGCGCCCGGCAATGAGTGGAACAAGCTGATCGTGCTGTCGCCGCAGAAGAAGGCGCGCGTCACCGGCGAGGCCGAGGCCAAGGCGGGCAAGTTCGCCAAGGACATCGTGGTGCCCAACATCACGCGCGGCCGCGGCCGCGTCATCCAGGGCTCGGTGCCGCTGGCCGAGCTGGGCGGCGACGGCAACGTCGACGGCTGGAGCTACCAGGTGGTGATGCAGTCCAACGAAGGCTTCCCCGCAGCCACCGACTTCCTGACGCGCAAGGTCAACGAATACGAAGGCCAGCACCGCTTCGGTGGCGGCAACGACGGCGACTGCGACCCGCACACCGCCGACGTGCTCGACGGCCCCGACGCCAAGCAGGCCGACATGCTGGCCCACACCTGCGGCGCCGACGGCAAGAGCGTGAAGCCGGCGACGCTGAAGCTCATCAAGAAGTGATCCCCACCGCACAACGACACAACACAGAGGCCATCCCCACCATGAATCACTTCACCCTCACGCCGCTGGCCGCGGCGCTGGCGCTGGCCACGGCCATGCCGGCCTTCGCCGCCGGCATCGACTTCGGCGGCTCCAACATCTACACCAAGTTCCTCGACGGCGACCGCCGTGTCGTGAACGACGGTGCGGGTGGCTCGGGCGACACCGCCGGCGGCACCGACAACGGCCAGTGGACCGAGTTCGAACTGCGCATCAAGGCCACCATCAGCAAGCAGGTCGAGGCCGGCGTGCGCCTGCACAGCCGCAGCCCCGCGGGCTACTGGACCGACTTCGGCGGCTTCGGCGGCGACGTCGAGACCAACCCCACGCGCGGCAACTTCATGAAGGCGCGCGGCGCCTACGTGCTGCTGACGCCGGGCTACGGCTGGCTCGACACCGCGCTGATCGGCGCCAGCGACTGGGGCCAGTTCGACCCCTTCACCGTGGGCCGCCTGCGCTACATCGACCGCGACAACTTCAAGGGCCTGTACTTCAAGGGCGGCCTGCCGCTGAAGGGCTCGAGCTGGGAATTCGCGCGCCTGTCGCTGCCCAACTACCTGCAGAGCAACTACGGTCAGGGCTCGGCCTGCTGCAGCAGCGACGACTCGCAGTTCAACGAGGCCGTCTACATCGCGCAGGCCAAGGGCCAGTTCGGCCCTGCCAAGCTGACGACCAGCTACCAGTGGTTCAACGACCGCCAGCTCAAGGCCGACACCACGCCCGACGACGGCCGCGACATCGAGACCTTCGCGAAGAACAACGTCTTCATGATCAAGGGCGAGGGCAGCATCGGCGACGTCGTCGACCTGAAGGCCGCGTACTACCGCTCCACCTACAAGGCGCCGCTGTTCGACCAGCCCTGGATCAACAGCCCGAAGTCCGACGTCAAGGGCAACGCCTTCAAGCTCGACGTGGGCCTGAACAACCTGGTGCCCAACCTGGGCCTGAACCTGCAGGTGTTCAACATCGGCGCCGGCTACTACAGCAACACCGCCGCGCGTTTCGAGAGCGACGTGCTGCTGACCGAAGGCACCGAGGCCGCCTGGTACCGCTGGGGCGACCCGCTGTGGGCCGGTGGCGCAGCCAAGGACCTGAACCAGGGTCCGACCTCGCCGCTGTGCCAGATCGGCGGCGGCGGCGTCTGCCGTTCCGACTCGGGTCTGGCCGCAAGCGCCAACGGCCTGACGAACAACGAGAACATGGACTTCGACGAGGCGCCCAGCGAGTCGGTGCAGGGCTGGAAGGGCCTGACGCTGGCCGCCAACTACGAGATCGCCAAGGTCGCGATCTCGGGCGAACTGACGCGGCTGGACTACAACTACAACTGGCAGGGCTACTCGGCCACCGGCCCGCTGTCGAACTACTACGCGCTGAACAACGACCGCAAGTCCAGCATCGCGGTGCTGAAGGTCGGCTACGTGGCGCCGGTGCTCGGCGGCCTGGACCTGGGCGCCAAGCTCAAGCTCGTCAACGACAAGAACGGTGGACAGGCCGGCAACGCGCTGGATGACCGCGAGACCGACGACACGGGCTACTCGGTGAGCGTGGGCAACCAGCTCTTCGGCGACCTGTACGGCAACGTCTCGTTCGGAAAGTACAAGCGCGACATCACCACCGGCGGCCTGTCGGTCAAGAACGACAAGGACATCCTGAGCCTGCGCCTGGCCTACAACCTGGCCGGCTTCGAGACCGGCCTGCTGTCGCAGTGGATCAAGGGCGACGGCGACCCCACCGAGAGCGGCACGCCGGTCAGCATCAAGCAGTACCGCATGAAGGCCTTCGTGAAGGCGATCTTCTGATCGACCGGCCCCGCGTGTAGTGTGCAGGGTGGCGGTGCGCAAGTGCCGCCACCCTGTTGTCCTTCGAGAGCCTGCCCATGAAACTCCGATCCCTGGCCTGCGCCTGGCTGCTGCCATTGATGGCCCTCGCAGCCCATTCCGCGCTGGCTGCGCCGCTGCTCGACCTGGCCGACCCCGCCGGCGACGACGACGGCGACGGCAGCCTGGTCTACCCGCGCGACAGCGCCTTCGGCAGCGGGGACCTGGACCTGCGCAGCCTGCGCATGTGGGCCGACGGCGCCGACCTGCGCTTCGAGGCCACGTTCGCCAGCCCCGTGCGCGACCCCGCCGGCGTGCGCTCCGACACCCCTGGCAGCGAGGACCTGGCGCAGTTCGCGCGCCGCGGCTTCTACGCCTTCAACATCGACATCTACATCGACACCGACCGCATTGCCGGCTCGGGCAACACCGTCACGCTGCCGGGCCGCCGCGCGCGGCTCGACCCCGGCAGCGCATGGGAGAAGGCCGTGGTGCTGACGCCGCGGCCGGAACTGGTGCGGCGCCAGCTGCGCGACGCGCTGGCCGACACCAGCGGCGGCGACGCCGCCACCGCGGCGGCGCTGGACGCCAGCGTCTTCTTCCCGACGCAGGTGCGGGTGCGCGGCCGCAGCATCAGCTTCAGCGTGCCGCGCGCCTTCCTGGGCGGCGCCGCCATCGAAAACAGCGCCATCACGGCGCTGGTGACGGCCGCGCAGCTGAGCATCGGCAGCGACCTCGCCGCCAGCCTGCAGGGCGGCAACGCCTTCGAGCGCCTGAGCCTGGGCGCGATGCAGCCCGCGGTGGGCCGCCCCGCCGACACGCTGGGCCACGGCAACGCACGCGCGCCCGCCACCGCGGTGGTCGACCTGCTGCAGCCCGAGGCTGCGGCGCAGCGTCGCCAGCTCGCCGACGGCGGCCTGCTGCAAGGCCTGGCTCGCACGCCGGTGCGCGTGGCCGCGGCCGCAACCGCGGAGGCTCCGTGGTTCACGCGGGCGCTGGCCGCGGCGCAGGCCGGTGCGGTGCCGGCCGCACGCACGGTGAGCACCAGCACGGCGCCGGCCCCCGCGGCACCCGCGCCGGTGCCGCCGGTGCCCGCAGCGCCCCCCGTCGTGGTGGTGACCCCGGCGCCCGCCGCCGCGGTGCCGCCGCGCCCGCCCGCGCCGGCCGCCGCCGTGGTGGTGCCGGTGCCCGTGGCGCCCGCCGCGGCGCCGCCCGCCGCCCCAGCAGTGCCGCGCGGCGCCGCGTTCTACGAAGAACAGGAACAGCGGCTGCGCACGCTCAAGCGCCTGCGCGACAACGGCCTCATCAGCGAGGACGAGTACCAGGCCAAGCGGCGCGAGATCCTGGGCGCGCTGTGACGCGCTGGCGGCGCTGCACCCGCCGCGTGCAGCGCACTCAGCGCCAGCTGTACACGCGCACCGACTGCGGCGGTAGCGCCAGCGTCGCGGTGCCGTCGGCGCCGGCGGTGAGCGCCTCGCCGCCGGCCGGGTAGGCCGCGGCCAGCGTGGCGTTCGCCGGCAGGCCGGCCACCGCCACGCTGCCGGCCGTGGTGCCGTAGTGGATGGCCACCAGCGTGTGTTCGCTGCCCAGCACGCGCTGGAAGCTCAAGGCCGAGCCGCTCACCGCCACCTGCGTGTAGCTGCCACCGGCCACCGACGGCAGGCCCTTGCGCAGCGCGAGCATGGCCTTGTAGAAGTTCAGCAGCGAGTCCGGGTCGGCCTGCTGCACCGCGACGTTGTGCGTGGCGACGTTGGTCGACAGCGACCGGTACGGCGTGCCGGTGGTGAAGCCGGCGTTGGCGGTGGAGCCGGTCCAGCTCATCGGCGTGCGCAGGCCGGGGTCGCCGCCCTGCGTGCCGCGCGCCATGCCGACCTCTTCGCCGTAGTACAGGAAGGGCGTGCCCGGCTGCAGCAGGTAGGTGGCGGCGGCCAGCCGGTACTGGGCCAGGTTGCCCTGGAACTGGTTGTAGACGCGGTCGCCGGCGAAGCTGTCGTGGTTGGCCAGCATCGTCGACATGCCGGCCGGCGCGCTCTTCCAGAAGTCGGCCACGCGCTGCACCGCCGCCGCGTCGCCCCGGGCCGCGGCGATCAGGTTGCCGGTGTTGTTGAACGCGAACGCGCTGCCGCAGTCGGTGGTGTAGCGGAACGGCGCGCTCGGGCCTTCGCAGACCAGGAAGCGCCGCGCGTAGCCGCCGATCACCGTCTTCGTGCCCTGCAGCACGGTGCTGTTCTGCGGCTGGTTCTCCCAGGCGCCGGGGCCGTTCTCGACCAGGTTGCCCACGGCGTCGAAGCGGAAGCCGTCGACGCCGCGGTTGAGCCAGAAGCGCAGGTTGTCGTGGTGGAAGGCCAGCACCTCGGGGTGCTGCAGGTTCCAGTCGGGCATCTGGTCCCAGAAGGGCGCGAAGTACCAGTTGCCGGCGCTGCCGCGCCAGGGGTCGTTGCCGTAGATGCTCCAGCCGCCGGGCTTGATGCCCTGCCACAGGTACCAGTTGCGGTAGGCGTTGCTGCTGGCCGCCTTCGCGTTCACGAAAGCCGGGTGCTGCGCCGCACTGTGGTTGATGACGTAGTCGACGATGACGCCGATGCCGCGCGCGTGCGCCTGCCGCAGCAGTTCGTCCAGGTCGGCCAGCGTGCCGTACTGGGGTTCGATGTCGCGGTAGTCGGCCACCGCGTAGCCGTGGTCGCGGTCCTGGCTCTTCGTCACCGGCATCAGCCACAGGCCCGAGACGCCCAGGTCGCGCAGGTAGTCGAGCTGCTGCGTCAGTCCGCGCAGGTCGCCGACGCCGTCGCCGTTGCTGTCCTTGTAGCTGCGCACGAAGACCTGCATGAACGCGCCCCGGTGCCAGCCCTCGGGCAGCGCGCTGCCGGGGTCGGCGGCGGCCACCGCGCTGCGCTCCACCGGCGGCAGGCTGGCGTCGGGCGGGGGTGGCGTGCTGCCGCCACCGCCGCCGCAGGCCGCCAACGCCACGCCCGCGCAGGCGGCGGCGACGGCAGAACGGGCGAGGGCGGGCGTGGTGGCGAACAGGCGGCGCATGCAGCAGCTTTCCGAACAGAGGAAGGCAAAAATGTAGTGCGACTACAAACAAAGATCAATCCAGGCGCGCCGGTCTGCGGGGTAACACCAAGGAATGAGGGTAAGTCCCGGCTGAGAGATGTAGCTTTGTTTCAATAGCATTGTGTTCAGACGCTGCGCCAGTCGAGGCAGCCACCGCCGTGTTCCGCGGCTCAGGAGACGTTCCATGCATGCCCACCTCGCATCCTTCTGGCGCCGTGTCAGTGCCTTTCTGGCCCTGGCTGCGCTGGCGCTGCTGACCGCCTGTGGCGGCGGCACCAGCAACAGCGCGAACAACCCCAACGCCGTCGGCGATTCCAGCGACCTGAAGGTCGTGCTGGCGGCGGTGCCCGCGGCCGGCGGCGGGGGTGGCGGGGGCGGTGGGTCGAACGTCGTGCGGCTGTACTACAACCGCGCCGACAACGCCTACGGCGGCTGGACGCTCTACACCTACGGCGGTGCCGACCTCGGCGGCTGGCCCGGCAAGGTGCCCGACGGCGAGGAGGCCGGCGCCGGCAAGTACTGGGACATCACCGTCACCGGGCCGTCGTTCAACTTCATCATCGTCAAGGACGGCGGCAGCGAGCGCGAGCCGTCGGGCTGGTCGGGCGCCAACAGCGACCAGCAGCAGTTCTGGTCGATGGCCGACGGCAACACGATCTACAAGGTCGCCGGCGACAGCACCAACTACACCAGCAACCCGGCCGGCGCGGCCACGCCCGACATCGAGACGGTGCGCGTGCACTACAAGCGCTTCGATGGCCAGTACGACAACTGGGGCGTGCACATCTGGGGCGCCAGCGGGCTCGACGCGGCGCGGCTGCCGGCCGGTGTCGTCATCGACCAGTGGACCAATGCAGTCGGCTTCTCGCAGTTCGCCAACTACACCGTCGGCAGCGGCGAGGTGGTGTTCGACATTCCCGTGCTGAACCCGCAGGGCGATGCCGCGCGCACCAACCTGCAGTTCATCATCCACGGCAAGCCGCCCGGCGGGAACCCCGACGACAAGGACGGCCGCAACGACAACATCACCGTCAATTACGCGGCGCTGCGCATCAGCGGCAAGGTCGGCGAGATCTGGCTGATCCAGGGCGACCCCACGGTCTACACCGCGTTCCCCGACACCCGCCTGGCCAGCACCACCGACGCGCGCGCCTTCTGGCTCAACCGCTCGCTGCTGCAGTTCCCGAAGATCGACAACAGCGGCGTCTTCAAGCTCTACCACTCGGCGCGGGGCCAGATCGTCGCGGCCAAGGACGCCGCGGTCACCGGTGCTGACGGCGCGATCACGCTCGATGTGTTCGGCGGCACCGTGCCGGCCGAGCTGGCCACGCGCTTCAAGTACATCGCGCCCGGCGTCGTGCTGCAGGTGCGCTCGGGCGACGCCCCGCAGCTGCCCACGCTGCTGAAGAGCCAGCTCGTGCTGGTGCAGGAAGACAGTGCCGGTCTGGTGCAGAACGCCAGCACGGCGCAGCTGCCGGGCGTGCTCGACGACCTGTACGCGGCCGCGGCCAACGTGCCCGACCTGGGCGTGCGCGTGGGCTCAGGCGGCACGCAGTTCAAGTTGTGGGCGCCCACCGCGCAGAAGGTGTCGGTGGCCCTGTACGACAGCGGCCGCAGCCTGACCACCGCGCTGCTGCCGGCGACCTTCGACGCCGCCACCGGCACCTGGACGGCCAGCGCCGGCAGCGACCTCAGCGGCAGGTACTACCGCTACGTGGTCGAGGTGTTCGTGCGTGGCGTGGGCCTGGTGCGCCAGCTCGTCACCGACCCCTACAGCATCAGCCTGTCGGCCGACTCGCAGCGCAGCTACATCGCCGATCTGGCCTCGCCTACGCTGAAGCCCGCCGGCTGGGACGGCCACGCGGTGCCGAACAAGGTGGCGGCGCAGACCGACATGGTCATCTACGAGCTGCACGTGCGCGACTTCTCGGCCAACGACGCCAGCGTCTCGGCCCCCAACCGCGGCAAGTACCTGGCCTTCACCGAAGGCAACTCCAACGGCATGCGCCACCTGCGCGCACTGTCGGACGCCGGCCTCACCGACGTGCACCTGCTGCCGGTGTTCGACCTGGCCACGGTGCCCGAAGGCAGCTGCGTCAACGTCGTCACCGGCGGCGCGGCGGACAGCCCGGCGCAGCAGGCGGCGGTGAACGCGCAGCGTGACGCCGACTGCTTCAACTGGGGCTACGACCCGTTCCACTTCAACGCGCCCGAAGGCAGCTTCGCGTCGTCGCCCGGCGACGGCGCGCGCCGCGTGATCGAGCTGCGCGCGATGGTGCAGGCACTGCACGCCGCCGGCCTGCGGGTGGGCATGGACGTGGTCTACAACCACACCAGCGCCTCGGGCCAGAACGACAAGTCGGTGCTCGACCGCGTGGTGCCGGGCTACTACCACCGGCTCAGCGTCACCGGCGACGTCGAGCGCTCGACCTGCTGCGACAACACCGCCACCGAGCACCTGATGATGGGCAAGCTCATGATCGACTCGGCGGTGCTGTGGGTGCAGCAGTACAAGATCGACTCGTTCCGCTTCGACCTGATGGGCCACCAGCCGCGTGCGGTGATGGAGCAGCTGCAGACGGCCGTGAACGCCGCCGCGGGCAAGCCGGTGCAGCTGATCGGCGAAGGCTGGAACTTCGGCGAGGTGCAGGACGGCCAGCGCTTCGTGCAGGCCTCGCAGCTGTCGCTGAACGGCAGCGGCATCGGCACCTTCAGCGACCGTGCGCGCGACTTCGTGCGCGGCGGCAGCCCCTTCGACGGCGGCGACAGCCTGATCGCCAACCAGGGCTACATCAACGGCCTGTTCTACGACGCCAACGACAAGGGTGGCGCCCGCACGAAGAACGACCTGATGTGGGCGGCCGACGTCATCAAGGTGGGCCTGGCGGGCTCGATCCGCAGCTTCCAGTTGACCACGCACTGGGACGCCAACCTGCGCCTGGAGGAGATCAACTACAACGGCCAGCCCGCGGGCTACGTGCTGGAGCCGGGCGAGGTGGTGAACTACGTCGAGAACCACGACAACCAGACGCTGTTCGACATCAACGCCTACAAGCTGCCCACCACCACGAGCCGCGAGGACCGTGCGCGCGTGCAGGTGCTGGGGGCGGCCATCAACGCCTTCAGCCAGGGCGTGGCGTACTTCCACGCCGGCATCGACACGCTGCGCAGCAAGTCGATGGACCGCGACAGCTACAACTCGGGCGACTGGTTCAACCGCCTGGACTGGACCTACCAGGACAACTTCTTCGGCACCGGCCTGCCGATCCAGGACGAGAACGGCGACAACTGGCCGCTGATCGCGCCGCTGCTGGCCAACCCGGCGATCAAGCCCACCAGCACCGAGATCGTGTTCACGCGCGACGCCTTCCGCGACCTGCTGCAGATCCGCGCCAGCAGCACGCTGTTCCGGCTGCGCAGCGGCGACGACATCAAGAGCCGGCTGAGCTTCCTGAACACGGGCTCGGGCCAGGTGCCCACGGTGCTGGCCGGTCGCCTGGACGGCAACGGCTACGCGGGCGCCAACTTCCGCGAGCTGGTGTACCTGGTGAACGTGGACAAGCAGCCGCAGACGCTGACTGCGGCGTCGCTGCAGGGCAAGGCCTACACGCTGCACCCGGTGCACACCGCGCCCGCTGCGGCCGACAAGCGCGCCGCCACGGCCACGTTCGACGCTGCCAGCGGCAGCTTCACGCTGCCGGCGCGCACGGCGGTGGTGTTCGTGCTGAACTGAGCGGCTGCGGGCCACTGACCGGGGGCCGCCTGCGGGCGGCCCCTTCTCGTTGGGGGGCTGCCGCTATGATCCGCGCCCCATGTCCGAGACCCTCAACCACGCCCAGCTGCAGGCCGTGCACCACCTGGCCACGCCCTGCCTGGTGCTGGCCGGCGCCGGCTCGGGCAAGACGCGGGTCATCGTGCACAAGATCGGCCGCCTGCTGCACGCGGGGCTGGAGCCGAAGCAGATCGCGGCCATCACCTTCACGAACAAGGCCGCCGCCGAGATGCGCGAACGCGCGAAGGCGCTGGTGGGCCGCGCCGCCAAGGACCTGGCGGTCAGCACCTTCCACTCGCTGGGCGTGCGCATGCTGCGCAGCGACGGCACGCGGCTGGGGCTGAAGGAGCAGTTCTCCATCCTCGACAGCGACGACGTGCTGGGCGTCATCAAGGACGCCGGCGCCAGCAGCGACCTGGCGCTGGCGCGGCGCTGGCAGTGGACCATCAGCCTGTGGAAGAACCAGGGGCTGGACAGCGCCGGCGCCGCCGCCGCCGCGCAGGACGACGACGAACGCATCGCCGCGCGCGTGATGCAGCGCTACGAAGAGCGCCTGGCCGCCTACCAGGCGGTGGACTTCGACGACCTCATCGGCTTGCCGCTGAAGCTGCTGCGCCAGGACGCCGAGGCGCGCGCGAAATGGCAGGCGCAGTTCCGCCACATCCTCGTCGACGAGTACCAGGACACCAACGCCGTGCAGTACGAGCTGCTGAAGGCGCTGGTGGGCGAGCGCGGGGTGTTCACCGCGGTGGGCGACGACGACCAGAGCATCTACGGCTGGCGCGGCGCGACGATCGAGAACCTGAAGCGGCTGCCGCAGGACTTCCCGAAGCTGGTGGTCATTCCGCTGGAGCAGAACTACCGCTCCACCGGCCACATCCTGCGTGCGGCCAACGCGGTGATCGCGAAGAACCCGAAGATCTTCGAGAAGAAGCTCTGGAGCGAGTTCGGCGACGGCGACCCGGTGAAGGTGGCCGAAGCCGACGGCGAGGAACACGAGGCCGAGCGCGCCGTCAGCCGCTTCCAGGCGCTGCGCGCGCAGGACGCGCGCATCCGCTGGGCCGACTGCGCTGTGCTGTACCGCGCCAACCACCAGGCGCGAGTGTTCGAGCAGAAGCTGCGCGCGGCGCAGATCCCGTACAAGGTCTCGGGCGGGCAGAGCTACTTCGACCGCGCCGAGATCAAGGACCTGTGCGCGTGGCTGCGCCTGCTGGTGAACCCCGACGACGACCCCGCGTTCCTGCGCGCCGTGACCACGCCCAAGCGCGGCATCGGCCACACCACGCTGGGCGCGTTGGGCGAATTCGCCGGCAAGTGGAAGGTGAGCCTGTACGAGGCGCTGTTCTCGCAGACCCTGGCCACCAGCCTGAAGGGCAAGGCCATCGACGCGCTGCACGAGTTCGGCCGCCTCGTGAACGACCTGCAGTACCGCGCGCAGCACGCCTCGGGCGCCGAGGACGCGAAGGCGCTGCTGCTCGGCTGGTTGCAGGACATCGGCTACGAGCAGCACCTGCGCGACGGCGAAGACAGCGAGAAGCTCGCCGCCGCGCGCTGGAACAACGTGCTCGACTTCGTCGACTGGATCGCCAAGCGCTGCGGCGGCGACGAAGACAACCCGAAGCAGACCGTGCTGCAGGTGGCGCAGACCATCGCCGTGATCATCAGCCTAGCCGACCGCAACGAGGAGCAGGACGTGGTGACGCTGACCACGCTGCACGCGTCCAAGGGGCTGGAGTGGCCGCACGTGGTGCTGGCCGGCGTCAACGAAGGGCTGCTGCCCTTCCGCAGCGGCGACGAGGACATGACGCCCGAGCGGCTGGAAGAAGAGCGCCGGCTGATGTACGTGGGCATCACGCGTGCGCGCAGCACGCTGGTGGTGAGCACGCTGCGCCGGCGCAAGAAGGGCCGCGAGACCATCGCCGGCGTGCCCAGCCGCTTCATCGCCGAGATGAAGCTCGACGAGGAACGCAGCAAGGAAGACCCGCGCGACCGGCTGAAGGCGCTGCGCGACAAGATGGCTGCCAAGGCGGCGGCCAGCGCGGCCGCTGCGCCGCCGCAGCGGTGACAGTGCTGCCGGTGCTGCCCGTGCCCTGGCTCGCCGCCGCCACCGCCGCCAGCGCGCTGCTGGCCATCCTGGCCGGCCCCTGGGCGCTGGGCCTGCCGTGGCTGGCCTTCGTGTTCAAGCCGCTGACGACGGTGCTGATCCTGGTCTACGCCGCCGCGCGCGGGGCGGCGCAGCCGGTGCAGCGGCGCTGGGTGCTGGCGGGGCTGGTGCTGTCGCTGGCCGGCGACGTGGCGCTGCTTTGGCCGCGCGAAGGATTCCTGCCCGGCCTGGTGAGCTTCCTGCTGGCGCACCTGGCCTACCTGTGGGCCTTCACGCGTGGCCACCGGCTGGCGGCGTGGTGGCCGGCCTTCGCCGGCTACGCGGTGGTGGCCGGCGGCATCCTGCTGCTGCTGTGGCCCGGCGTGCCGGCGCCGCTGCGCGTGCCGGTGCTGGCCTACGTGCTGTGCCTGGCCGGCATGGCGGCGCAGGCGGCGGTGCTGTGGCGGGCCGGCGTGCCGCGCGGCGCCGTGCTGGCCGCGGGTGGGGCGCTGTTCGTGCTGTCCGACGCGCTGCTGGCCACCAACAAGTTCATGGCGCCGCTGCCGGCCGCCAGCCTGTGCGTCCTGGCGCCGTACTGGGCGGCGCAGTGGTGCATCGCGTCGTGGCTGGCACCCCGGAGCACGCGCAGCCGCTGATCGCTCTACGGCGCGAAGGCCTGGTTCAGCACCGCGGCGATGCGCACGCCGGCCCGCGCCAGCTGCTGCGGCACCAGCGCGATGGCGTCGCGCACGGCGTCGTCGTCCAGGTCGCGCGGCGGGGCCGCCTCGGCGTCGGGGGCCGGGCAGCGCAGGCCCGTGAACTGCGCGTACAGCGGCGCATAGATGCGGGTCTTCGCGATCTGGTGCGCCTCGGCCTGCCAGTCGGCCGCGCTGCCCTGTGCCCAGCGGGCACGTGTGGCCGCGTCCATGCCGTCGAGCAGCCGCCGCGCCACCACGCGTTCGTCACGCACCTTCGCGAACGCGCCGCGCACGAAGGCGCTGTCCCAGGCGGCGTGCAGGTTGTCGCGGCGCAGCGCGCGGCCGGGGCGGTCGCCGGGCAGGCGGAAGCGCACGGCGACACCGTTGCCGCCGCCGTCGCCGTGGGTGATGGCGTGCAGCGGCTGGGTCAGGTCGCCCACCACGTGCACCAGCACCAGCAGCGCGAAGCGCCGGCTGTCGTCGCTGCGCGTGGTGTCGGCCAGCACGGCCGCGTGGCGGGCGATCTGCGCCGTCGCGCAATGGCCGCCGGCACAGAAGCCGCCGGCGGGAGTGTCGGCAGTGCACAGCGGCTGCGCGTCGTAGTGCCAGCGCCGCGAGCCGGGCATGCGCTGTGCCAGGGTGTCCTTCTGCTGGTCCAGCACCACGGCGTCGGCCGCCAGGTCCACGCGGCCCATCAGCGCGGTGATGCCGCTGCGCGCCGCGGGGCTCAGCAGCTCTTCGGCCACCAGCGCGCTGATGCGGTGCCCGGACGCGCCCCAGGCCCAGGCGCTGCTGCTGCCGGCCAGCGCCAACAGCAACGCGAGCGCGCGCACCGTCACTGCGGCGATGTGCCTCATGCGTCCTCCAGCGGCGCCAGCAGCCCGCGCAGCTCGGCTTCGTCGAACTTGGTCGCGTTGTCGCCCGCCGCGTCGCTGCCCAGCACGCCGGCAGCCAGCGCCGCCTTGCGCGCCTGCAGCGCCAGCATGCGTTCCTCGATGCTGCCGGCCGCGACGATGCGGTAGACCAGCACCGGCTGGTCCTGCCCGATGCGGTGCGCGCGCGCCGTGGCCTGGTCTTCCACCGCCGGGTTCCACCACGGGTCCAGGTGCACCACGGTGTCGGCGGCGGTCAGGTTCAGGCCCACGCCGCCGGCCTTCAGGCTCAGCAGCAGCACCGGCACCTCGCGCGCCTGGAAGCGCTGCACCAGCGCGCCGCGCTGCGCCGGCGGCGTGTCGCCGGTGAACAGCAGGTGCGGCAGCGTGATCTGCTCCAGCGCCTGCGCCACCAGCCCCAGCAGCGTGCTGAACTGCGAGAACACCAGCACGCGCCGGCCGTCGGCCACCAGCGCCGGCAGCATCTGCAGCAGCAGCTCGAGCTTGGCGCTTTCGGGGCGCCCTGCTTGTGGGCCTGTCACCAGGCGCGGGTCGCAGCACACCTGGCGCAGCTTCAGCAGCGCGTCGAGCACCGCGATCTGCGCGTTGCGGAAGCCCTGCTTGTCCAGCGTGCGCCGCACCTGTTCGTCGACCACCGTGCGCACGCTTTCGTACAGCGCGCGCTGCGTGCCCTGCAGCGGCACGCGGCGCAGCACTTCGGTGAGCGGCGGCAGCTCGGGTGCCACCTCGTGCTTGCGCCGCCGCAGGATGAAGGGCCGCACGCGCCGCGCCAGCAGGGCGGCGCGCTGGGTCTCGCCGTTCTCCTCGATCGGGCGCCGCCAAAGCCGCGCGAACGTGCGGCTGTCGCCCAGGAAGCCCGGCATCAGCAGGTCGAAATGCGTCCACAGCTCGCCCAGGTGGTTCTCCAGCGGCGTGCCGGTCACGCACAGGCGGTGGCGTGCGTCGATCCGGCGCAGCGCGCGCGCCGCGCGGCTGCCGGCGTTCTTCGCCATCTGGGCTTCGTCCAGCACCAGCAGGTGCCAGGGCTGCGCGCCGAGTTCGCGGCTGTCGCGCCACAGCAGCGGGTAGGTGGTGAGCACCAGGTCGTGCCGTGCGATGGCCGCGAAGTCGCGCCGCGCGCCGTGCAGCACCAGCACGCGCAGGGCCGGCGCCACGCGCGCGGCTTCGGCCTGCCAGTTGGCGATCAGCGAGGTCGGCAGCACCACCAGCGCCGGCCGGTCCAGGCGGCCGGCCGCGTGTTCGGCCAGCACGTGCGCCAGCACCTGCGCCGTCTTGCCCAGGCCCATGTCGTCGGCCAGGATGCCCGCCAGCCCCTGCGCCCGCAGGGTCTGCAGCCAGGCCAGGCCCTGCAGCTGGTACGGGCGCAGCGTCAGGCCCAGCCCGGGCGGCGGGTCCACCGGCGGCGGCGTGCCGGCCGTGCGCAGGCGCTGCACCAGCGCGTGCAGGCCGGCATCGCCCTGCAGTTGCCACTGTCCGAGCGCCCCGGCACGCTGCGCCGTCGAGGCCGCGAGTTCCTCGCGCAGCGCCTCGGCGCGCTCGGCGTCCCAGGCCGACAGCGGGATCGGTCCGGTGGGCTGCCGGGCGTCGACCAGCAGGTCGAGCATGGCGCCGACGATGGCCTTCAGCGGCGCTGCCGGCGCTTCGATGCGGCGGCCGCCGGGCGCGCGCAGCACGACGATCTCGGCGTCGTCGATGTCCAGCAGGCGGTCGGCATGCAGCCAGCGCCGGTCGCGCGCCAGCAGGCCGGCCAGCAGCGGCGCCAGGTCGAGTGTTTCCCCGTCGACTTCCACGCCCAGGCTCATGCGCCACGAGCCCTGGTCGTGCGCGCCGCGCAGCCGCGCCAGCGGCTGGTCCGGGGTGCCCAGCGCGTCGAGCGTGCGGGTGCCGTCGAGCTGCAGCTTCCAGCGCTGCACCGGCAGGCTGAAGTGCGCGAAGCCGGGGTCGACCACGAGTTGCCAGCCAGCGGCGCGCAGGCGCGGCACCTGCTCGGCCCAGAAGTCGCTCCAGTGCGCTTCCTCGGCCAGCGACCACAGTTCGCCGCCCTGCTGCACGGCGGCTGCGGCCTCGCGCGTGCGCCACTGCAGCGCCTTCGCGGGCAGCGGCGCCAGCCGCAGGCGCACGAGCGTGTCGCGTGCGGCCACGTCGGTGCCGGGGGGCAGCAGCGCCACGGTGAGCTGCGCACCGCGCGGGCCGAAGCCCGGCGCGGCACGCATGCCGAGCAGGCCGTCGCCGCGGGTCAGCGTGCGCAGCCGCAGCGTGTGCCCGGCGGCAAGGAGCGGCGGTGGGAAGGAGGCAGGGCTTACGACGGCAGGAAGTCCACGGGCCAGGTGACCACCATGGTATCCACATCCTTGGAGCCGAAGTCGAACTGCCGGATGCGCGCCAGCAGCTTGGCTTCGAGCTCGGCCGCCTTCAGCTCGCTGCTCTCGATGCGACAGTCGGTGACCGCGCCCGACGGCGCGATCGACAGCTTCAGCACCACCTTGCCCTGCAGCGACGGGTCGTCGCGCAGCGCGCGGTTGTACAGCGCGTAGATGGCGCCCTTGTTGCGTTCGAAGACGAGCTTGATCTCCTCGATCGAACGCGACGACTTGCCGCTGCTGCCCTTGCGCAGCTCGCCGCCGGCAGCCCCCGTGCCGGTGCCGCCGCCCTTGGCGCTGCCGCCGCCACCGCCCGCACCACCACCACCGCCACCGCCGGCCACGCCTTCGACCAGCGTGCTGGAGCGGCCGGCGAGGCCGCCGCCGCCGGTGTCGCGGCTGTAGGCCGCGGTGTTGATGCCGCCGCTGCCCTTGCCGGCGCCTGCGGTGATCATCGCGCGCACTGGCACACCTTGTTCGGTGCCGGCACCGACCCCGGCACCCACGCCGGCGCCCACGCCCGGGCCGGGCTTGATGTCCTTGTTCAGCTGCACCGCCAGCGGCGCGCCGGTGAGGTCGGCGAGTTCGTTCTTCATCGCCAGCAGGCCCACGCCCGAGGCCTTCTTGCGCGCGGCTTCCTCGCCCGGGCTGCGGTTGGGCTTGGGGTCGCGTGCTTCGGGCACCGGCACTTCGCGCGGCTTCGGCGCGGTGGCCTTCGGCGGGGCCTCGGCCTCCGGCTTGGCCGCGGCTTGTGGCGGCGCTTCGGGCACCACCGGCTTGGGCGGCGGCAGCGGCTTGCGTTCGAGCAGCAGCCTGGCCATCGGCGGCGGCAGCGGCTGGGCTTCGATGCGCTCGGGCTGCGGCAGCGGGATCCACGGCAGCAGCAGCGCCAGCACCAGCGCCGTGCCGACGACGTTGCGGCGGATGCGCTGGTAGCGCGCGTCGTCGGCGCCGCCCTGCGTCCACGGCAGCTGCGGGCGGCGGAACGACACGGGGTTCAGTGCCAAGGTGCTCACGTGCGCCCCCTGGGCACTGCGTGCCGTCCCCCCGAGGGGGAATTCGCTCTCGGCTGGGCCTGCGTGCTCATGCCGACCCCTTCTGCTGCACCGCGAAGGCGACATCGACGAAGCCCGCCTGCGAGGCCGTGGCCATCACCTTGCGCAGCAGGCTGTAGGGGATGTGCTTGTCGCCGACGATGGTGATGGCCTTGGCCGCGTCCTGGTTCTCCACGCGCACGGCCTGGCGCTGCGCCAGCAGCTGCAGCTCGGCCAGCAGCGGCCCGACCACGTCGGCCTTGTCGGCCAGCACGTCGGCGACACCGGCGATGCGGCGGCCCTCGACGATGATCTCCTCGCCGCTGACCACCAGCACCAGCGTCTCGCGCGGCGTCTTCTCGGCCGTGGACAGCGGCAGCTGCACGTCCTTGTTGCTGGGCAGCATGCTCTCGACGCCGACGCTGCTGAGCAGGAAGAAGATCAGGATCGTGAACACGTCGATCAGCGACACCAGGTTCATGTCCAGCGAGGCCTGGTTGCGCCCCTTGCGCGCCTGCCGCCTTTGCAGCGGTGTGAGTGTGCTCATGCCGGCACCTTCCGCACCGGCGCATCGCCGATGGCGATGTTCGGGAACAGCTCGCTGCGCTGGCCCTTGGGCGTGCTGGGCGTGACGGCGCTGCGCATCGCGTCCATCACCTGCACGATCTGGTCGTACGAGGTGTCGGGCTCGGCCAGCACGCTGGCGTCCACCACTTCGGGGAACTTGGCCTTCACCTGCACCAGCAGGCTGGCCAGGGCCTTGGTGTCGGGCGCGCCGTCCACGGCCGGGATGCGCTGGATCAGGCCGCCGATGCGGTCGCCGACTTCCAGCGCGTCGCGGCGGATCACGACTTCCAGCTTCAGGTCGTTGCCCTTGAGTTGTTCGACCGCGTTCGAGGGGCCGGGCAGCGTCATGTCCATCACCGCCAGGCGGCTGAACACGGCGGTGGACAGCAGGAAGGGCACCAGCACCACGATCAGGTTGATGAACGCGGTGATCTCCAGGTGCGCTGGCGTCTTGTGCAGGCGTCGCACGCGCATGGTCCGTGGCTTTCCGGGTTCAGCGCTGCGGGGCGGCCGGGGCCGCGCCTTCATGCACCAGGCGCTGCGCCAGGTTCAGGAAGGTGATCTTGGCGGCTTCCAGGCTGTCGACGATCTCCGAGGCCCGCGACTGCAGGAACGAGTGGATCAGCAGGAAGGGGATGGCCACCATCAGCGCGAACGCGGTGTTGTTCATCGCGATCGAGATCGAAGCCGACAGCATCTCGGCCTTCTCGGCCGGGTTCGCCGAGGCCACGGCGGTGAAGCCCTTGATCAGGCCCATGATGGTGCCCAGCAGGCCCACCAGCGTCACCACGTTGGCGAAGGTGGCGATGTAGTGCGTGCGCTTTTCCAGGCGCGGCACGATCTCCATCATGCCTTCCTCCATCGCGGCGTCGATGTCCTCGCGCTTGCGGGCGGTCTGCAGGCGCTGGATGCCGTTGGTGAGGATCTTGCCGATGGCGGAATCGGAAGCCGAGGCCAGGCTGTGCACTTCCTTGAACTTGCCGCCCTGCAGCATCGGCAGCACCTGGTCCCAGACCTTGCGGTTCTCGCTGCGGGCGCGGTTCAGGAACATCGTGCGCTCGATCGCGATGGCCACGCCCAGCGACATGATGAACAGGCTGGGGAAGATGAACCAACCGCAGTCGACAAAGAACTTGATGATGAGGTTGAGCGTGTTCATCGGGCTTTCTCCGGGGCAGGCGAGGGTGAGGTCAGGCGGACTTGGGTTTGCGATTCGTACTGCATCTGGCGGCGGAAGACGTCGCGGTCGATCGGCGCCAGCGCCTCGTCGAGCACGCTGGCCACCGGCCGGCCGGCCAGGCCGCCGGGGGGCGGCTTCTTCCACGGCACGATGTAGAGCACCTTGGGCAACTCGCGGTTGCCGATGATCTGCGTGCGGTCGATGTCGGCACGGTCTTGCGCCATCGTGCCGGCTGCGGCCAGCACCAGTGCGGTGAACAACAGGGGCTTCATCGCGCCTCCTTGCGACTGGCAACACTTTCGGGGGCCGCGGCGGGCGCAGCAGCGTTGGCCTCCGGCTTGGCAGGCAGCGCCGGCTTGCGCGCGCGGATCTCGGCCAGCCAGCGCGTGGCGGCGGCGTCGGGCGGTGTCGCCAGTGCGGCGTAGCGCTCGTACAGCTCCACGGCCTTGGCGCGGTCGCCGAGGTACAGGTCGTGCAGGATGGCCAGGTTCAGCACCGGCGTGGCGCGCTGCGGCTCGGCGGCGATGGCCTGCTCGTAGGCGGCGCGGGCTTCGGCGAAGGCGCCCTTGCTGCGGTGCGCGATGCCTTGTTCGTTCAAGGCCGAGGCCGGGTCGCTGCGCTCGGGCTTGTTCCAGCGCCCGGGCTTCAGCGTCGCCAGCGCCGCGAAGCTGCCGCGCACGCTGTCGTCGAAGATGCCGGCGGCCGCACGCTGCGCGTTGGTCTCGTGCAGCTCGATGGCCTTCTCTTCGAACGGGAAGGCTTGCTCCTCGAGCAGCACGTTGTACTGCTCCAGTTCGGCCTTGTTCAGCTTCTTCGGGCGCTGCGAGGTCATCAGCGCACGGCCGAAGTCCTGGTACAGCGCGGCGATGTGGAAGGTGGCCGCGGTGCTGACGTCGGCCACGCCGTAGTCGGCCGCGGCGGCGTAGGCCTTCAATGCCGCTTCCATGCGGGTCTTCTTCAGCTTCAGCTGGCGCTGCAGCGGCTCGACCAGCCGAACCTCGCGGTAGCTGGCGGCCACCGGCTCGGCCAGCGCCAGCGTGGCGGCGGCGGCCAGCGCGCGGGTGCGGTCGCTGCGCGCGGCGCCTCCGGTGGCGTCGGCCTTCACCACGTCCTGCAGCCAGGTGGTGGCGAGCTTGCCGGTGTGCAGCTGCGCCAGGCGCCAGCGGGCCTGCACTGCGGCGTCCAGCGGCGCCGGGTGGCGCTTCAGGTAGCGCTCGTAGGCGGCGATGGCCCCGGCCTTCGGGCCGGCGCCCGTGGCCTGTGCCTTGTCGTGCAGCTCGGTGGCCTGCCACAGCGCGGCGCGTGCGACCTCGGGGTCGGTCTGCGCCTGCGGGCTCTGCGCCACGCGCTCCAGCTCGGCCGCGGCCAGCGACCAGCGCTCCTGCGCCAGGTAGGCGGCGGCCAGCTTGGTGTCGACGTCGGCCTGCAGCGGGTGCGCCGGGAAGCGGCGGCGGAAGTCTTCCAGCAGCTGCGTCGCACCGGCCCAGTCCTGCAGGCCGATCAGCGCCGCGGCGGCGTCGAACTGCGCCGTCGCGCGCACCGCCGACAGCGGCGCCACGGCGGCGACACGCTCGAAGAAGGCCACGGCCTCGCGCTGGCGGCCGGCGCTGCGCGCAGCATCGCCCTGCTGGTAGACCGAGGCCGCCAGGCGCTCGACCAGTGCGGCACCGGCGCTTGCATCGGCGGCGGTGTCGGGCAGCGCGGCGAGGGCCTCGCCGTAGGCGCGTTCGGCCTGGTCCCAGGCCTTGGCCTCGAACGCGGTGTGCGCGACGACCGTCCACGCGGTGCGGCGCTCGGCCGCCGTCAGCGTGGTGGTCTGCAGCGCACGCTGCGCGGTAGCCGCGGCGGGCTGCGCGTCGCCCAGCGCGAACTGCTGCTCGGCGGCATTGGTCAGCACGCTGCCGGCCCGCGGGTCGCTGCCGAAGCGCTCGGCAAAGCGCAGCGCGCTGGCCACGGCCGTGCGTTGCAGCTCGGGTGCGACCGCAGCGCCGGGCGTGGTCTGCTTGCCGTAGCTCAGCAGCGCGCTGTAGCCGGCGTCGGCGGCGCGCGGGTGCGCGGCGTAGCCGTAGGCGACCTGTTCGAAGTCGGTCGCGGCCTCGCCGAAGCGGCGGTCGTCGTACAGCAGCTCGGCCAGCAGGAAGTGGTTCTGCGGCGTCGCGGCGTCGGTGGGGAAGGAGGCCAGCCACAGCCGGTACCACCGCACGGCCTCGGCCACGTCGGCCGGCGCCTTGCTGCGCTGGGCCAGTGCGTGGTGGTGCGTGGCCAGCTCGGCCAGGTGCGTCTTCACCAGCGGCTGCGCCTGTTGCCAGCCGTCGGGGTTGGCACGGCGGAACTCGCTGTCGACGCCGTAGCGCGCCACGTAGTCGCGCTTGGCGTCGAGCGCCAGCGTGGCGAAGCCGTTGCTTTCGTAGGTGCCGATCACGCGCGACAGCAGCACCGGCGCCTGTGCGTGCAGCGGGCGCTGGCGCGCGAAGGCGGCGAAGGTGTCGGCCGCGTCCTTCACGCGCTCCTGCTTCAAGTACAGCTCGCCCAGCTGTTCGTAGACCTGGTGCTCGTAGGCGCGGCGCGTGTCGCCCTGCATCAGCGGCGCAATGCTGGCTGCGCCCTGCAGGTTGGCCAGCGTGATGCTCGCGACGCGGAAGGTGTCTTCCACCAGCTCGCGGTCGCCGCGGGTGGGTTCGCCGGGCCGGCCCAGCTTCGCGTCGAGCACGCCGAAGAAGGGCTGCAGCGCGTCGTCGAGCCGGCCCAGCTTGAACAGCGACCAGCCCTGCATGTACAGCGCACGTTCCTGGAACGGCGTCTGATTGCCGCTCTTCAGCACCGTGGCGTAGGCGGTTTCGGCAGCGGCGTACTGGCGCGTGGCGAACAGCAGCTCGCCGCGGCGGAACTGGGCTTCGTCGGCGTAGACGGTGCCGGGGTGCTGCTGCACCAGCGCCGTCAGCGTTGTGAGCGCCACTTCCAGCGCGCCGGTCTGCTCGTGCGCGCGCGCCAGCTGGTACAGCACGCGGTCGTTGCCGGGGGCGTTGGGGAAGTTCTTGAGGTAGTCCTCGTAGCGCGCGATCGCCGCCTTGTAGTCGGGCTGGCTGCCGTCGGCCAGGCGGCGGTCGGCGCCGTCCATCTCGAGGTCGCCGAGGCGGCGCATGGCCTCGGGCCGCTGCGGTGCCTGCGGCGCGGCGGCCAGGAAGTCCTTGTAGGCGGCGATGGTGCGGGCTTCGTCGTCCACCGTCAGCGGGTCGCGCTGCACGGCGACGCTGCGGCCCTGCAGACTGGCCAGCGTGGGCGCGTCGTCGCCGGGCAGGGTCTTGCTGCGGAACATGCCGCAGCCTGCGAGCACGGCCGTCAGGCTGGCGGCCAGCGCCAGCAGCGTGGGGCGCAGCAGGTGGTCAGCGCGGGGCATCGGCGCCTCCGCTGCGCGACGCGAGCTGCGCGCGGTCGTAGAGCTGTGCCACGGCCAGCCGCGCTTGCGCGGCGTAGACGTCCAGGCGTTCCTGCTGGCGCTGCAGCTCGGCCACGGCCAGATCCTGCAGCGCGGCCTGTTGTTCGGCACCGAGTGCCGCCACCTGCGGCACCAGGGCCTGCAGGCGTTGTTCGAGTGCCGCGATGCGCGCGGCGAAACCGGCGAAACGCGCCGGCTCGTCTTGCTGCGCGCGGGCCAGCGCGGCGTCGCGCTCCTGCGCCTGGGCGAGTGCGCGGTCGGTGTCGCGCAGGCCCTTCTTGGCGTCCCACAGACGGGCCGGGTAGTCGCGCGCCAGCTGCCAGGTGAGCGCGCCCTTCACACGGCGCAGGCGCTCGGCCAGGTCTTTGTCGTCGAGGGTCGCCAGCGCGGCTTCGACACGCTGCAGCCGTTGCAGCAGCGCGCGTTCGCGGTCGTCGGCCAGGGCCGTGGTGTCGGTGCGTTCTTCGGTCTGCGCCAACTCGGTGGCCACCGCGTCGCGCCGCTGCTGCAGCGCGGCCAGGTTCAGCGTGCCGGCCTGCGAGCGCACGGCGGGCAGGCGCTGTTCGTAGATGCTCTTGCGGTGCGTCAGTATGTCGCCGAAGGCGACCAGCCGGCCGTTCCAGTCGCCCAGGTTGTTGCCGAGGAACTGCAGGTCGCGCAGGTTCTTGAAGGCTTCCTGGAAGTCGTGCGCGGCCAGCAGGCCGGCCAGGTGGCTGGCGTGCGGTAGCTGGGTCAGCGGCGGCACCTGGCCGATGCTGCCGAAGGCGCTCATGCCGGCGCCGGGGTTGCCTTGCAGCAGCGCGCCCACCAGCGCGCCGCCGCGGATGGCGGCAATGGACGCGTCCAGGCGCTGGCGTTCAGCGTCGAACTGCGCCAGCGCGCCGGTGTAGCCGTCCATCGCCTGGCGCAGCGCGCCGAGTTCGGCAAAGGCATACGGCAGCGCGATGCGGGCTTCCAGCACCGCGGCGTCGCTGTTGTCGCGGCCCACCAGCTCGGTCCAGGGCACCAGGGCGTCCTGGTGCGACTTCAGTTCGGCCGCTGCCCAGCCGAAGCCCAGCAGCGCCTTGTTCGACTGCGGACCCTGCAGCCGCACGCGCTGCAGCACGCTGCGCGCGCGCTGCGGCTGCTGGCCTGCCAGCGCGGCGAAGCCGAGCGCGACGTTGGCGCGGTCGCGCAGCGTGCGCTGTTCCTCGTCGGCTGCCGGGGCGGTGCCGATGGCGTCGAGCAAGGCGTTGCCGGCGGCGGTGTCGCCGCCCTTGATCAGCGCCACGCCGAGGTTGAAGCGCGCAAACGTCGACGCCGGCGCAGTGGCCGGCACGGCCTTCAACGCGGTGGCGGCGGCCGCATAGTCGCCTTGCGCCATGCGCAGCTGCGCCGCCAGCAGCGTGCGCTCGTCTTCCAGCGCGCCGGGCAGCGGCGCAGCCACACGCGCCAGGGCGGCTTCGGCCTCGGCGAACAGGCCGCGCTGGTAACGCAGCCGTGCCAGGAAGAACCAGGCACGGTCGCGCACCGCCGGCGCCGCATTGCGTTCGATGAGGCTGGCGAAGATCTCGCCCGCCTCGCGGTGCAGTCCGTACGACAGCAGCATGCCGCCGCGCAGCACCTCGGCTTCGTCGCCGTGCGGCGCGACACGCCCGAAGTGCTGCGACACCATCAGCCCGGTGATGGCGTCGAAGTGCTTGTCCTGGAAGAAGTGGAACAGCGTGTCGCCGTAATGCGGCGCCTGCACGGCGACGGGTGCCGTTTGCGCGAAGGCCTGCGATGCGACACCCACCAAGGCGCAGGCGACAGCCGCGCCCACCAAGCGGACGCCACGGATCCGGCTCCGCCGGTCCGTTGGGGTCGCCCCCCTGGGGGGGAGCGCCGAAGGCGCTTCGGGGGGGGTCATCACCACACCTTGACCTCGAACTCCGGCTGCAGCTTGGCCAGGCTGTCCTTGATGCGCAGCTCGATGTACTTCGCGTCGCCGGTCTTGTCGAACTTCAGCGTGGTGGCGCGCTTGTAGTCGCGTTCGTGCGGGCCGCGGCCGGTGAAGAACGCGTCGATCGCATGCGTGCCGGTGCGCAGGTTGCCGAGGTACACGCGCTGCACGCCGCCGCGGTGCAGCGCCTGCACTTCCAGCGGCGTGTACAGGTGGTTGGCCACCACCTTGTCGTTGAGCTTGATCTGCACCGACTCCAGCTCGAACAGCCGGCCCACGTCCATCGACACGAACAGCGCCACCTGCGTGCTGGCCGGGAACAGCAGTTCCTCTTCCAGCACCAGCAGGTCGCGGTTGAGGCGGATGACGTCGGCCTTCACGTCCTGGATGCGGTTGTCGAGGCTGGCGGCCGAGGCGGCCTGAGCGGCAGGAGCAGGCGCCGGCGCGGCCAGCGGCTCGGCGGCCAGCGCGCTGCTGGCACAGGCCAGGGCCAGCGCCAGCGCGGCCAGCGGACGGGAGAGCGCACGGGAGAGCAGGTGGTGCATGGCGAACATCCGGAAGAAGGCTGGGATCAGAAGCTGCCCGAGACGAAGACCTGCAGCACGTGCGCGTTGTGCTGGTAGGCCTGGCCGGTGCGCAGGTCGGTGAAGTTCTTGAAGTCGAAGCGCTTGAACTCGTAGGCGCCGCTGAGCTTGGTGCCGTACTTCGCCGCCGCGCCACCGAAGGTGTAGGTGGCCTTCAGGCTCAGGCCCAGGCTGTCGAAGGCGCCGAGCTGGCGGTTGCGCGTGACGTAGGTGTTCTGCTGCGGCGCGTTGTCGCTGAAGAACAGCGCCTGCGTCTGCGTGTACCAGCGCAGCGAGGCGTCGGCCAGCCACTGGCTGCCGAAGTAGCGCGCGGCGCCGAATTCCAGCGTCTGCGCGTTGATGTCCCAGGTGTCCCAGAAGTGCCGGAAGTCGGCGCGCAGCACGGTGCGGCTGCCCGGCTCGCCGATCTCGCCGATGGTGCGCAGCTTGATCGCGCGGCTGCTGCGCGTGCGCGGCATGCGCTCGGGCACGAAGGCGCCGAACTCGACCGCGGCGCGGTAGGGGTTGCCGAGGTAGCCCTCGTCGGACACCACCTCGAAGTTCGCGCTGGCCAGCCAGCGCGGGCTCAGGATCTGCGTCAGCCCGGTGCGGTACTGCCAGTGCCGCGCGTGGTCGAAGAAGCCGATGTCCTTCTTGCCGACCTGGTCGCTGCCGCGGCCGAAGCCGACGCTCACGGTCGTCATGCCCGCGAACACGTCCTGCGAGACGTTGACGTTCAGGTTATCGGCCACGTAGTCGGGTTCGCTGCTGCGTTCCAGCGACATCGAGACCACGGCGTCGCGCACCAGCAGGTCGGCGCCGAAGCCGTAGGCGTTGCGTGTTTCCTTGAACTTGCTGGCCGTGGTGACGACGTCGATGGACGCGTTGCTGACCGCATCCACGTAGTACTGCGCCGACAGCGACACCCGCTCGGCCATGCTCTTGCGCACCAGGAAGGCCGGCCCCGTGGCCGTGACGCCGCCGCCGTCGTAGACGTGGAACAGCGCCTCGGCGCGGTCTTCGGGCAGCACCGCGGCGTGCGCGGGCACGACGCTGCCGCCGGCCAGCAGGCTACCGAGCAGGCCGGTGCATGCACGCCAGGCACGGCGCGCCCAGTCAGTTGCAGCCACAGCCGCCTCCTTGCACGCCGGTGGCGCCGCGGGCGCCTTCGCGCACCACGTGCACGTGCTCGCGGTGGCGGTCGGCCAGTGCGTCGCGCTGGAACTGCAGGATCGGGTCGGCCAGGCGCTCGCGCTCGTAGGGCTTGACCCAGGGCTCGATGGCGCAGCCGCCCAGCAGCGCGGCAGGCAGCAGCAGCACGGCCAGGCGGGGCAGGGCGCGCATCATTCCTTCACCAGTTCGCGGATCTGCCGCTCGTAGTCGGCTTCCATGCCGTCGCGGTAGCCGCGGTGCAGGTAGCGCACGCGGCCGTCGCGGTCGATCAGCACCGTGGCCGGCATGCTCTGCAGGTCGTAGCGCTTGCTGACGAGCTTGTCTGCGTCGTGCAGCACCGGGAAGCGCACGGCCAGCTTGGCACTCGCCGACTGCGCGGTGCGCACGTCCTCGTCGACGTTCACGCCCAGCAGCGTGACGCCGGCGGCGCGGTACTTGTCGTGCAGCTTGTTCAGGTGCGGCATCTCCACCTTGCACGGGCCGCACCAGCTGGCCCAGAAGTTCACCAGCACGACGTTGCCGCGCTGCTCGGCCAGCCGCAGATTGCGGCCTTCCAGGCTGCGCAGCGTGAAGTCGGGCGCCGGCGCCTGCACCGTGACGGCTGCGGCCTGCACCTGGCCGTAGACCAGCGCGGCCAGAGCGGTGAGAAGAATGATGGCAAGACGCTGCATGGCGTGGACGCTCTCGGAAAGGTTCTCGGGAAGGTTCAGAAGAAGACGGTGACGCCGAGCGTGACTTCCAGGTTCTGCGTGCTTTCGCGGCGCCCCAGGATGTCGAGCGAGAAGATGTGGTCGCGCACGTCGGCCTGCACTGCGACGCTGTCGTTGAACAGCAGCCGCGTGCCGAAGCCGACGTTGAAGGTCTGGCGGCGCTGGTCGATGAACTTCGTGCTGCCGATGCCGCCGATGACGTAGAAGGCCGAGGCCTTGGCCACGTTGCGGCCGAAGAACACCTCGCCCGGCAGCAGGTTGTAGCCAGCCGACAGGTTCACGTAGCTCAGCGTCTCGGTGGGGTTCACGAAGATGCCGCCCGGCAGCACCTGGCGGAAGGCCTCGTCGCTGACCTTGGTCTGGCCGAAGGCGCCTTCGACGAACACGTCCTCGGTGATGTGGTACCCGAGCCGCAGGCCATAGACGGCGCTGGAGCCGAAGTTCTGCGTCGAGAACGTGCCCACGAAGAGCCCGATCTCGAAGTCGTTGCTGGGGAAGCGCGGCGGCTTCACCGTGCGGCGCTCGACCTGCGGCACCACCACCTGGGTGTCGGCGGCCGCGGGCTGCGGTGCGGGCTGGGCCTGTGCCAGCGCCAGGCCCGGCCCGGCGGCCGTCAGCAAGGTGGCGAGGACGCTCTTGACCATGGGACTCCTAGAAGAAGAAGGACAGGCCGAGCGTCACGGCGCGGTACTCGGTGCTGCGCGTGTCGGCCACGAAGGCGGTGTACAGGCTGTAGTCGATGCGGCCGACGAAGCGCTCGCTCAGGTAGTAGCGCAGGCCGGCGCTGGCCACGGCCAGTTGCGCGTCGGTGCCGGCGGCGTCGACCAGGCTGCTGTTCGGGATGTTCTTGAAGCGTCCCAGGCCCACGCCAAGCGCGGGCGACAGGCGCTGGTCGGACCAGGGCTCGATGTTCAGGTTGACGTGCCAGTAGTCGGTGCCCGAGAACACGCCTTGCACCTGGCCGAAGGTGGCCTCCAGGCTCAGCGCGTCGGCCCAGCGGTAGGCCGTCCACACCTTGAGCATTGGCTCGCCCTTGAACTGGCCCCAGGCGGCGCCGAGCTCGACGCGGCGCTTCAGGTAGTCGTCGACCAGCACGTCGCGGAAGCTCTTGGTGCCGCCGGCTTCGGTGACGGTCTTCTCCAGCTGCGCGCGCGGCACCCAGCCGATGCGGCCGTTCTCGGTGCGCACCTTGTACCAGTCGGTGCGGCGCATCTCGATCACGATCCACTCGTGGCGCGCCGCGACGTGGAACACCGGGTAGCCGCGGCCCGGGCCGGTGTGCAGCTCGATGAAGGGCTCGGCGATGCGCACGCGCTCGCTCTCGTCGGCGGCCGTGGATGCGGCCAGCGCGCCGGCCTGTGCCACCGCAGCCACCGGCAGGGTGAGCAGGCAGCAGGTCAGCAGGGCGGCGGCGTTTCGCATGCCCTGCTTATTCGGCATTGCAGGCGCCGGTCTGTGGGTCCGCAGGTGTGAACATGTTGTTCGCCACGCTGCTGAATTCGTTCTGGCCTTCGGGCACGGGGCGGCCGATCCAGTACGCGATGCGGCGCGCGAAGAGTTCGTCGTCGCGGTCGAAGATGATGCCGCCGCCGTGCAGCGTGCCGCGCACCAGCGGCTTGTTCAGCAGCCGGCTCTGCGCCGGCTGGCCGACCACGCTGACGCCCTGCGACGAGTAGAAGTTCTTGTACATCGCGCTGGTGCGCACGGCATCGGGCGTGTTGGCCGGGTTCGCCAGGTCCACCTCGGTGGCGCCCGGCTCCACGCGCAAGGCCCCGCCGGTGCCGGCGACGTTGTCGTGGCAGCCCGCGCTGGCGCAGCTGCTGGTGCCGCTGCTGCTGGTGATGGTGGCCAGCAGGATGGGGTTGATGCACTTCTGGAAGTACACGAACGACAGCGTGCGGCCGCCCGCGCTGGGCGGGTTCTGCACGCTGTTCGGGTTGTCCAGCGGGTTGTCGCCGCCACCACAGGCGGCGACCAGGGCGGTCAGCGCGGCGGTGGTGGCGACATGGGCCAGGCGCAGGAACTGCGGGGCGCGCGGCGTCGGCATCATGGAGTCGGGCAGCCTCGCTGGATCCAGGCGGCAATGGCGTTGTAGCCGGCACTGCCCACGGGCAGCACGGCGGCCGTCTGCGTCACCGCACCCGCCGGGTGCGGCACGGTCGACGGCGCGCTCAGCAGCAGGTTGCTGGCCGGGTTGCAGGTGTTGGAGATCATCGACAGCGTCGCGCCGTAGTCGCCTTCGGTGCTGCCGGTGAGCACGAAGCGGTTCTGGCGGAACGAAGTGCCGGCCGGCGTGTTCACGTCGCTGCCCACCGCCTGGTGGCACGACGAGGCGCAGTTGGCGCGCAGCACCGGCTGCACCTCGGCTTCGAAGCTGGCCTCGCTGAGCGCGGTGACCGTGCGCACGCCGGCGCCGGGCGCGAACGGGTCGTTGTAGTACTGGCCGCCCAGGTCCATCCACTCGGCGAGCAGCCGGCGCTCGGCCTTGTTCAGCAGCGTGGCGTGGTCGGGGGCCGGTGCGGCCGGGGTCGGGTACTCAGTGCGTGCAGCGCTGCCGGCCAGCAGCGTCTGGCCCGACAGCAGCTCCATCAGCCGGCTCTTGCGCGCCTGGCCGGCGGTGTTGGTCGAACCCGAGCTGGTGTTCACCAGCGCCGGGCCGCGCACGATCATCGGCACGCCTTCTTCCAGGCGGAACACCGGCAGGCCGGTGACGGCGTCGATGACCGGGTCGCCGAGCAGCAGTTCGTCGTACGACACCAGCCGGCCGGTGCCGCCCACGGTGCCGCGCAGGTCCAGCTTGGCGGGATCGGCGTGGCAGTTGGTGCAGGTGTTGGCGCCGCCGGTGCCGCGGGCGCGCTCCCACAGCGGCTGGATGTGCTCGGGGTAGTTGATGACGCCGCGCGTGGGCACCGCCGTCTGCAGGTCGTCGGCCGGGCTGGTGTTGCCGGTGTAGCGCAGCGCGATCGGCGCGCGGGCGCTGACGCCCGTTTGCGTGGTGTCGGCCCAGATGTCGCTCATCACCGGGTCGGCCACCAGGCGCAGCGCCGTCGGGTCCAGGCGCGTGCGCAGCGCGGCCATGGTCTCGCCGGTCTGGTGCTGGCCGCTCATGTCGGTGCGCAGCGCCGCAGGTTGCGTGTTGGCGACGTTGCCCGAGTTGAGCGAGGCGCCGCGGCGCGGGCTGTGGCAGCCGTCGCAGGTGCGGCGCTCGCCCGGGCGCACCTGGATCCAGTTGGTGTGGGTCTGGAAGGCGCGGCCCTCGGCGTCGATGATGGCCAGTGCCAGCGGCACGTCGGCCGGCACCTGCAGCTTGAACGAGCCGTCGGGTTCGACCGGCGCGTAGCCCAGGATCTGCTGCTGCTCGAAGTCGGTCTCGCCGATGGCTGCGCGCATGCCCATCGAGCTGGCCGGCGGCGCCACGGCGCGCGTGGCGCGCACGAAGCGGGCCGGTGCGCAGTGGTAGGCCGGGTCGGCCGGGTTCTTCATCTTCACGAGGTCGGCCACCGCGGGCCGCGTGTCCATCGGGTCCGGCGGCGTGGTCGTGGCGATGCCCTTGCTGCAGCCCGCCGGCAGGTCGGCGGCAGTGAGCATGGGCTCGCCCATGCGCTGCAGGCCGTCGGTGTCGTAGACGCTGCGCACTTCCAGCAGTGCCAGGCCCTGCGCGGCCAGCGCCTCGTCGATCACGGTGTCCTGTGCGGCGTTCGGCTCGGGGCGGGCCTGCAGCGCGATCGGGTCGGTGTACATGAAGCCCGGCGGCGGCGCGGCCACGATCAGCCACGTCTGCTTCTGCGGGTCATACATGTAGATCGCGTAGGCCGCGGGCGCGTTGTCCTGCACCGAAGCCTGGGCGCGCTGCGCCGGCGTCATCGTGTTGTCGTTCAGCGAGGCCAGTTCCTCGGGTGTCAGCGTGGCGCAGGCGACGACGTTGCCGTTCTTCGTGACCTCGCACGGGCGGTAGCCCAGCAGCACGCGGTTGCTGCCGTCCCACAGCGGGTAGGGCGTGGTGATGCGGCCGTAGGGCGACAGGCCGCGGTTCTGGTTCAGTGCCTGCGCCGTCACCTCCGACTGGCCGCCCAGCGGCTGCACCTGCGTGTTGGCGGGCGTGTTGTTCTCGGAGTAGTTGGCCGCGTCGATGAACATCAGCGAGCCGCCTTCCTGCGTGCGCGACAGCGCCATCAGCGAGCTCGCCACGTAGCCCTTGTAGGGGCCGTTCGGGTCCATGTCGCGCGGGTGCAGGAAGCTGTTGCCCGGGCTTTGCGCGCCGTACAGCACGAACATGTCGGTGCCGTCGGGCTTGACGCGGAAGATCGCGAAGCGGTTGCGGTCGCCCACGTGTTCCCAGCGCGAGAACATGATGTCGCCGTTCGGGCGCACCACCGGGTTGCGGTCGTGGCTCTGGTTGACCGAGATCTGCTTGATGGCGCCGCCGGTGGCGTCCATCGTGTGGATGTTCAGCACGCGCTCGCGCTCGTATTCGTCCAGCGCGTAGTAGCTGCGGCCGTCGATCTGCAGGTTCTTCGACGTGGTCTGCCGGTTCGACGCGAACACCACGCCGCGGCCGTTGGGCAGGTAGGCGGGGTCGACGTCGTCGTCGACGGTGCTGGCTGTCAGGCGCTTGAAGGTGCCGCCGGCGAAGCCGCCGCTGGTCATGTCGTATTCCCAGATGTTCCAGCGGCCGGTGCAGGCCGGCTGGCCGTCGATCTGAGCGGTGTTGCTGGTGGGGCAGCGCATCGAGAAGACGATCTTCTTGCCGTCGTACGACACCTCGGGGTCGGAGGCGTCGCCCACGCCCTGCGTGAAGCGCGCGGTGACGTTGTGCTCGGTGGCGCTGGCGCTGCTCTTCTCGCGCACGATGAGGTCGCCGCCGGCCGCGAAGTTGGTGCCGTCGGTGGGGTTCATCGACAGCGTGGTCGAGCGCTTCACGTAGGCGATGGGCACGTCGCCGTTGACGACGACGGTGTCGCCGTCGCTGCTCTTGGAGCAGCCGGCCAGCAGCGTCGCGGCCAGCGCAGCCAGTCCGCCGAGCGTGGCGAGGCGGGGCAATCGATGCGGCGTGTGGTTCATTTGTGGTCCTCCCTGTGCTTGTCTCGTGCGCGGCGGCCGGGGGCCGTCAGGCGCGCAGTGCCTGGCCGTCGAGCAGGCCGGCCGTGCGATGCAGCTGTCCGTGCGCGTCGACGACGACGGCGTCGGCGCCCGGCACCGACTCCACCAGCGCCAGGCCACGGTCGACGCCGAGCACGAACACGCACTTGCTCAGCGCCTCGGTGGTCAGGCCGTCGCCGGCCAGCACGGTGACGCTGTGCACGCTGCGCGGGCTGCGGCCGGTGGCGGGGTCGACGATGTGGTGGTGGCGCACGCCGTCGCGTTCGAAGAAGCGTTCGTAGTCGCCCGAGGTCGAGATCGAGGTCTCTTCCAGCGGCAGCACGGCCACCACGCCGTCGGCGCGGCGCGGGTCGCGGATGGCCACCGTCCAGGGCCGGCCGTTGCGGTTGCCGAGCACGCGGCTGTCGCCGCCGGCGGCCACCATCGCGTGGCGGATGCCGCGCCGCTGCAGGATGGCGCAGGCGCGGTCGACGGCGTGGCCCTTGGCGAAGCCGCCGAGGTCGATGCGCATGCCTTCGCGGCCGAAGCGCAGCGTGCGTGCGCGCGGATCCAGCACCAGATGGCGCCAGCCCACCGCGGCACGCGCCTGCGCCAGTGCGGCGTCGTCGGGCGCGACGCCGGCACGGTAGTCGTACAGCGCGCCGACGCTCGCGTAGGTGATGTCGAAGGCGCCGCCCGAGAGGTGCGAGAAGAACATCGCCCGCTCCACCAGCCCGGCCATCTCGTTGCTCAGCGGCACGGCGCGGTGGGCGGCCTCGGCGTTGATGCGCGAGAGCTCCGACGTCGGCTTGTGCGGGCTCATCGCGGCATCGATGCGGTGCATCTCGGCCATCACGGCGTCGATGGCGGCCTCGCCGGTGCGCGTGTCGTCGCTCCACAGTTCGACGCTGATGGCGGTGCCCATGATGGCCTCTTCCCGGCGCAGCCAGCTGCCCGCGGCCACCGCCGGACGGCGGGCAAAGTCGAATCGGAACTGGCCGGGTTGGGTGGAAGCGAACAGCATGCGCAGCCTTCGTGGCCGGAACTTCCGGCGACTCTTGGGGTCAGGATGGGGGCCGACAGTAATGGCCCCCGGTGACGCCACGGGTGACGGCCCGTGCGGGGTTGCGAGCAGATGCATCCGCTCACCCGCAGGCTGAGTTCGGACTCCTCGGTCTGCTCAGCACTGGGTCGGCAGCTCAGGCGTGAAGCCCGTCACGGACGGTGCTGCGGACAACCCTGAGTCCGACCCGGTGAAGTGGTCATTCGGGAAAACCGTCCCAACGACCGGCGCGCGGCGGCGCAGCGCATGCGTTGCGTCTTGTCACGAGTTCGCGCCGCGCACGTGCGGCCGCTTGCTCACATGCCCTTGAACAAGCCGGTGTAGCTGCGGCTGACTTCGAGCTTCTCGGGGTGGCCCTTGACGCTGACGATCTGGCGCCCGCGGAAGTCGCGCGTGACCCCGGCGATGGCCTTCACGTTCACCAGCGTGCTGCGGTGGATCTGCCAGAACAGCTTGGGGTCGACCTCGTCGACCAGCTCCTTGATCGGCTTGCGGATCAGCGCCTCGACCTGGGCCGTCTGCACCCGCGTGTACTTCTCGTCGCTGACGAAGAAGAGCACGTCCTCGACCGGGATCATCTGGATCGCCTGGCCCACCGTGGCCTGGATCCACTGCAGGTACTGCGGCGCGGCGCCCGGGTTCAGCTTGCCCGCCAGCGTGTGCAGCAGCTGCTGCAGCGGCGGGCTCGGCGGCAGGCCGGCGGGGTCACCGCCTTCGCGCCGGGCGGCCAGCCGCTTCTGGATGCGCTGCACCGTCACGAGCAGGCGCTCGCGCTCGGCGGGCTTCAGCACGTAGTCGGCCACCCCCTGCTCGAAGGCTTCCACCGCGTACTGGTCGTAGGCGGTGATGAAGACGATCTCGGGCAGCAGGTCGGTGTCATCGTCGGCGCCTGGCGCGTTGCCGGCGCGCGGCGGCAGCTGCGCGATCTGGCGCGCGGCCTCCACGCCGGTCAGCCCGGGCATGCGGATGTCCAGGAACACGATGTCGGGCCGGTGTTCGTCCACCAGGGCCACGGCCTCGAGCCCGTTCTTCGCTTCGGCCACGATCTGCAGCTCGGGCCACACCTCGGCCAGCCGCGCACGCAGCTGGTCGCGCATCAGGCGTTCATCGTCGGCCAGCACGGCACGCGGGGCAGGGGAGTCGGCGTCGGGGCGCATCGGAACCTAGGGGTGGGAATCGGCTCCGGGCCACCCAAAGATGGGGGCACACCAGAGTGGCTTGACAGCGTGAAGACTGTACAGTCGTTTTCTTCATTCTGGAGCAGCCTGCGGAGGGTCGATTGGCGTTGCGATGGTCGTGGATCCCGGGCGCGCGCTGGCCCGCTGCCGTGTTGCCGGTGGTGCTGACTGCGGTGCTGCAGACCGTGGTGCTGGCCGTCGCCGCTGCGGTGCCGGCCTCGGCATCGGCCCAGGATGCCGCCTCGCTGGTGTTCGACGTGCGCAGCCACACCGGGCCGGTGCGCCGTCTGGCGGTCGACGCGGCCGGGCAACTGGCGGTGACAGCCTCGGACGACAAGACCGCGCTGGTCTGGGACGTCGCCAGTGGTGCTGCGCTGCGCACGCTGCGCGTGCCGGTGGGTGAAGACGAGGTCGGCCGCCTGTACGGCGCCGCCATCGCGCCGGATGGCCGCAGCGTCGCGCTGGCCGGCACCACGGCTGCTGCCGGCGGCGTGCACCGCATCTTCGTGTTCGACCTGCCCGGCGGCGCCTTCCGCGCGGCGTTCGATGCCCGCGGCGGCAGCGTGCGCCACCTGGCCTGGTCGCCCGACGGCAGCCTGCTGGCCGCCGCCTACGCCGGCACTCCGGCGCTGCGTGTGTTCCGTGCCGACGGCACGCTGGTGCACGAGACGCCGCTGCCGGCCGATGCCTACGGCCTGTCGATCTCGGCCCAGGGTCAGCTCGCCGTGCCGGCCTTCGACGGCCGGGTGCGCCTGTTCCGGCTGGTCGGCGGCAGCGTGCAGCCAGACGGCGAAATCGCCACCACGCTGCGCGACCCCGTCGGCGTGCGCCACTCGCCAGACGGCCGCCTGCTGGCCGTGGGCTACTTCTCGCGCGTGTCGCGGTCGCAAGTGGTGGTCGACGTCTTCGACACCGCCACGCGCGCCAAGGCGCGTGCGCTGGAGTTCGGCGACGTGGCGCTCGGCAACCTGATGACGGTGGCCTGGCAGGCCGACGGCAGCGCGTTGTATGCGGCGGGCACGGGCTACAGCGAGCCGGGCCGCTTCGTCGTGAAGCGCATTGCGTGGCCGGCAGGCAGCGCCGAGACCACGGTGGTCGCCACCGACACGGTGCTCGACCTGGCCCCGCTGCCGGCGGGACGCATGGCCTTCGCCAGCTTCGACGCCACATGGGGCGTGCTCGACGGCACGCGCGTGGCAGCGCGCAGCGCCACGCCGGTGGCGCGCGTGGGCTCGGCGGCGGCGCTGCAGATCAGCGACGACGCCAGCGTGGTGCAGTGGCGCACGGCCGACGGCGCGACGCGCTCGTTCGCGCTGGCGGCCCGCCGAGCCGGCGAGGGCGAGGCCGCGGCGAAGCGCCTGCCCGAGCCGTCGAGCCTGTTCCTGCGTGTCAGCGACTGGGAGAACACCCGCGTGCCCAAGGTCAACGGCACCGCGGTGGCGCTGCTGCCCAACGAGAGCGCGCGTGCCGCGGCGCTGGTGCCCGAGGCCGGCGCCGTGGTGCTGGGCACGAGCCGCGCGCTGCGCCGCGTCGGCCGTGACGGCCGGGTGCAGTGGACCGTGCCGCTGAACACCGAGGCGCGTGCCGTCAACGTGTCGGCCGACGGGCGCATCGTCGTGGCCGCGCTGGCCGACGGCACCCTGCGCTGGCGCCGCGCCGAAGACGGCGCTGCACTGCTGTCGCTGCTGCCGCTGCGCGACGGCCGCTGGGTGCTGTGGACCGAGTCCGGCTACTTCGACACCGGGCCCGGCGCCGAGGACCTGGTGGGCTGGCTGGTGGCGCGGCCGGGCGGCGAACGCGCCGACTACTTCGGCGTCTCGCGCTTCCGCGAGCGCTACCTGCGTCCGGACATCATCGACCAGGTGCTGCCGCAGCGCGACGCCGCGAAGGCGGTGGCCCAGGCCAACGCCGCCCGCGTGCAGCAGGCGGCCGAGCAGGCCGAGCCCGAGACCGTGAAGACCATCCAGGCCGGGCTGGCGCCGCTGCCGGTGTCGCAGGCGCTGCCGCCGGTCGTCACGCTGGCGCAGATGCCGCGCGTGGAGACCAGCAGCGCCGAGCTGGCGATCGACTTCAAGCTGTTCGCGCCGCAGGGGCAGAAAGTCGACCGCATCACGGTGCGCATCGACGGTCGCCCGGTCGAGGCCACGGTGCAGCAGGTGCCGGCGGCGGCGGGCAGCGAGGCCGGCGGCCGCATGATCGTGTCGCTGCCCAAGAGCGAGGGCCGCATCCAGATCTTCGCCGAGGGCGCCAACGGCACCTCGATGCCGGCCGAGCTCGACTTCCGCAGCAGCGCTCCCGCGCTCAAGCAGCTCGGCGAGCGGCGGCCGACGCTGTACCTGCTGGCCGTGGGCGTGAGCCAGTACGCCAACAGCGACTTCAACCTCGGCTTGGCGGCGAAGGACGCGCAGGACTTCGCGGCCATGCTGCAGCGCCAGCAGGGCGTGTACTACAAGAAAGTCGAGGCACGCGTGCTGGTGGATCAGCAGGCCACGCGCGCGGCCATGCTGCAGGGCCTGCGCTGGCTGCAGAACGTGACCACGCCCGACGACATCGCGATCCTGTTCATCGCCGGCCACGGCGTGGCCGACGCGGCCGACCTGTACCACTTCCTGCCGCACGACATGCAGGAGACGCGCCTGGCGCAGACCGCGGTGTCCGAGACCCAGCTGCGCAGCACGCTGTCGGCCATCAAGGGGCGCGCGCTGTTCTTCGTCGACACCTGCTTCTCGGGCAAGTCGGTGGGCAAGTTCACGCGCCGCGAACTCACGCGCATGGCCAACGGCCTGGCCAGCGCCGAGCTCGGCGTGATCGTGTTCTCGGGCAGCGCGCCGCGCCAGGAATCGCTGGAAGATCCGGCCTGGGGCAACGGCGCCTTCACGAAGGCCCTGCTCGAAGGCCTGGCCGGGCGTGCCGACTTCCGCCGCGAAGGCGTGGTCACCCACAAGGGGCTGGATTACTACGTCGCCCACGAAGTGCGAACATTGACCCAGGGGCGACAGACCCCGGTGACGGCGGTGCCCACTGGCATCTCCGACTTTCCGCTGGCCGCCATCTCGGCAGCCGTCACAGGACAGCAGCAAGGAGCGAAACGATGAACCACCACCCCGGGGCCGGCACGACCGGCTTGTTGCAGCGTGTGCTGCGCGGTGCCTTGCTGGCACTGACCGTCACGCTGGTCGCGTGTGGCGGTGGCAACGACGACGAGGTGTCCAACCCCGTGCCAGTCGTCGAGCTGGAAGTCGTGGCGGGCGGCGACGCCTGCGGCGGCGGTGGCTGCGGCGGTGACGGTTCCGGCGGCGGCGGCCCGGGCGGCAGCGCCGACGGCAGTGCCGGCGACGGCGCCGGCGGCGGCCTGGGCGCGATGCGCAACGTGCGCGTCACCGCCCGCAAGCCCAGCGGCGCCGTGCTCGGCACCGCGCTGCTGCAGAACAACCTGGTCTCGCTGTACGACCGCACCTACAAGAACGCCTTCATCCTCGAGTTCGCCGACGACGGCTCGGGCAACGGCGAGTACTACGACGAAGCCACGAAGCAGTGGACGCGCCTGAACGGCCAGGCCCTGCACATCCTGGTGCCGCGCCTGACCCACCACGTCAGCGCCAACCCGCTGACCGAAGCCGCCTACCAGTGGGCGCTGTACAAGTACGGCACCGAGTCGGCGCTGAACACCGCGCGCATGGCCGAGGCCAACGAGGCGGTGCGCCAGGCCTTCAACGCCCGTGTGCCGGTGGCGTACCAGGTCAGCGACATCACCAACTACAACGTGGCGGTCTCCGACACCACGGTGCCGAACTCGCTGCCCAACACGCACGCGGGCCGCTACGGCACGCTGCTGGCGGCGCTGCCGCGCGCCGCGCGCCTGTTCCTCGGCTCGCTGCAGTCGCCGGCCCTGGCCTTCATGCGCCAGCTGGTGAAGGACATCCGCGACGACGGCATCGTCAACGCATCGATCGACGACGCCGAGCCCAAGGCCTACGACGGCTCGCTGCCGCAACTGCTGGCCGAGGCCATCCTCGACGCGCGTTCCGACTACGGCGTGGCCGAGCAGCCGGCACCCACTGCGGTGGCCAATGCCTGCTTCAACCCGGCCCTGTTCACGCTGGGCACGAAGTGGTCGCTGGAATACAACGTGCGCACAGGCAGCGACTCGGTCGGCCAGACCAGCACGCTGGACCTCGAGGTCACCAGTAACACGGCCACGTTCGACAAGTACGGCCCCGCGCTCGAAGTGCGTCTGGTGCCGGGTGGCATCACCGAGGCGGCGACCTACTCGTACTTCGCGCCCGACCTGAGCGGCGGCCTCGTCAACTACGGCAGCCGCTTCACGTTCAACAGCGACGGCCTGTCGCTGAACTACGTGAGCGTCGTCGACCCGCCGGCCGTGAACCGCCAGTTCCTGCTGAAGCCGGGCGAGAGCGAGTCGGTGAACGAGCGCCGCCTGGACACCATCTACAACCCCGACGGCTCCGTGTTCTCGGCCACCACCGTCACCGGCGACACGCGCGTCACCACCTTCATCGGTTACGAGACCGTCACGGTCCCGGCAGGCACGTTCAAGAACGCCTGCAAGTACGAGGTGGTCGATCGCACGGGCACGGCGGTGATCTGGATCACCTCGTCCGGCTCGGGCATCGAGGTGCGCAGCGACGTGACCGATGCGGAAGGCATCGTCACGCGCAACGTGCTGACCCAGGGCACGCTGAACGGCGTTGCCGTCCAGTGACGCCCACCACCTGGAGGACATCCACCATGCACCAGCCCACCCGCCTGTGGCTGCTGGTCGCCGGCCTGGCGATCAGCAGCGTGGCGGCTGCCCAGATGCAGCCACTGAAGACGAACGAAGTCACCGAGTCGGCCATCGTCGACGCGCTGGCGCCGGGCGCTGCCGATGCCGGCGCTGCGCCGGCCAGCGGACCCCGCACCCGCGGATTCGCCCCGACACTGCGGCCGGCGGCCAAGAAACCGACGGGCAGCGCCGCCGTGCTGCTGACCTTCTCGACCGCGTCGGCCGAGCTGACGGCCGACTCCAAGTCGGCGCTCGACGTCGTGGCGCGTGCGATGCGCGGCGGCAAGCTGGCCAGCCTCTCGTTTGCCGTCGAAGGCCACGCCGACCCGCGAGGGGATGCCGACACCAACCTCGACCTGTCGCGCTCGCGTGCCGAATCGGTGGTGGCCTATCTCGTCAACGAGCACGGCATCGATCGCCAGCGCCTGCTGCCGGTGGGCAAGGGCGCGGCCGAGCCGCTGAACAAGGCACGGCCCGATGCGCCCGAGAACCGGCGTGTGACGTTTGTGACCCGAATGAATTGACGACCCCCCCGTAGCGCCTGCGGCCCGCAGGCCGGCAAGCATGCCGGCCTGCCTTCGTCCGGCGAAGGACGGTCCGCAGGGACCGTCCCACGTCCGGACTCAGCCCGACCCCAGGGGGCGCCGCCAGCGGTCGGGCAGAGCCCGACCGCGGCGGCAGCTTGAGAGGGCTGCCCGGCTGCGCAGGGTTACGCCGTGGCCGCGGTGTCGATGGTCTTGTAGGGCACCGTGACGGTGACGATGGTGCCGCCGGCGGGGTTCTCGGTGACGGTCAGCGTGGCCTTGCTGCCGTAGAGCAGTTGCAGCCGTTCGCGGATGTTGGCCAGGCCGACGCCGGTGCCGGCCGTGGCGGCCTTGCCGAAGCCCAGGCCGGTGTCGGCCACGCTGACCTGCAGCTTGCCGTGCACGATCTCGGCGCGCACGGTCAGCGCGCCGCCCTCGGGCTTGGGCTCCAGGCCGTGCTTGATCGCGTTCTCCACCAGCGTCTGGATCATCATCGGCGGGAACTCTGCCGAGAGCAGGCCATCGGGCACCTCGATGGCGGTGCGCAGGCGTTCTTCCATGCGCACCTTCAGGATCTCCAGGTAGGGGCGGATCACCGCCAGCTCGCGCCCGAGGTCGCGCACGCCGTTGCCGGCGGCTCCGTTGGCTTCGCGCATCGTCGGCATGCTGGCGCGCAGCAGCGCAATCAGGTTCTTCTGCATCTGGCTGGCGCGCGGCGGGTCCACCTCGATCAGGTGGTCGATGGACGCCAGCGTGTTGAACAGGAAATGCGGTTCCACCTGCGCCTGCATCGCCGCCATGCGGGCCTCGACGACCTGGCGCTTCAGCGACTCGGCCTCGGCCGTCTCGGCGGCCTGCGCGGCCTTCACCTCGGCCTGGATGCGCCCCTTGTAGGTGCCCTTCACGATGGCCGAGGCGATGATCCACAGGAAGGCCAGGTCGGTGAGGAAGTCGCCCCAGTGCACCTGGCGCACGCGGCGGATCTTGCCGGCGGGCCCGGGCTCGATGACGATGTCTTCGGCGACGTCGCGTGCGGCCTGTTCGGCGTCACGCGCGGCATCGGCCGCATCGCGCGCAGCCTGCTGCTGGTCGCGGATGGCCTCGAGGATGGCTTCGCGCGCGCCCTGCACGGCCTCGCGCACGTCGGCCGGGTCGATGTCGGCGGGCAGCTGGATGTGCAGGCTGTCCTTGGCGTCAGACGCGTTCGCGGCCGCTGCCGATGCCGCCGCTGGGGATGACGCCGCCTTGCTGCGCGGCGTGATGCGGATGCCCTGCTCGCCGATCTGGATGTGGATGTCCACGTCGTCGCTGGCGCCGCTGCCGGTGCTGGCCGGCGCTGCGGGCGGCTTCGGTGTGTCCGCCGCCTTGGGCGGCTTCGGCGGCTTCGGGGGTTTCGGCACGCCCGTGCCGGTGGCGTCCTCGATGGTCTCGGTCACGCTCCAGCGGAAGGGCGGCATCTCCTTCAGGATCGACGAGGCCACCAGCAGCAGCACCGCCAGCACGATGAAGCGCTTCCAGCTGATGCCCACCAGCCAGTTGGCATAGGCGTGGAAGGCGCGCAGCGCACCGGCAGACAGGCGCTGCCAGCGGTCGGCCCAGGGGGTGGCAGAAGCAGCGGGGACGGTCATGGGCGTGGCGCGGTCGCGGGCAGGGGGCGTCGGGATGCCCGGACTGTACGCATGCCCTTGTCCGGTCCTCCAGCGCCAGGCGACGCAGCGCAGCGCGCCTCCGACAGGCTGCACCTGCGGCAGACAGGCCGGCTGCCGGGGCCTGGTGCCGCTGCCTTGGACGGCCGCCCTACAGGCCCAGGCTGCCGGCCACCGCGAGCAGCAGCGTGGCACCCGCCGCGCACAGCACCAGGCGCAGCAGCAGCCAGTCGGCGTGCTCGGCCAGGGCCAGTTGCTCGATCGGGTCGCCGGCCTCGAACGCCGCCGCCTGGCGGCGCGCGTCGGTGTCGGCCGACGGCGAAGCGGACGGCAGGGACAGGGTTTGCAGTGCGTTCATCGCGGGGCTCCGTGGGGCGCGCCGCAGGACGGCGCAACGGACTCCGTTGTAGTCAGGCTGCCGTTACGCTGCCGTTATGCCGGCCGCCGGCCGAGAGTCATGCGCCGAGCGCCAGCAGCGCACGGTGCGCCGGGTTGCGCTGCAGGAAGGACTCCCGGAACGGCGCCGGCACCTGCGCGGCCGCCGTGCTGCGCAGCCACAGCTGCCCGGCAGCCACCGCCGGCGCCGCGTCGTCGCCGGCTGCCAGCAGGCCGCGTGCGCAGTGCAGCCACAGCTCGGCCCGCGAGTGCAGCGTCGGCTCCACCTGCTCGGCCAGCGCCAGCGCGGCGCGTGCCGTGGCGCCGGCCGCTGCCGCTGCGCCGGACTCGGCGGGGTCTGCGGTCGCGGCGGCGGCATGGCAGGCCGTCTCCTGCAGCAGCGCTGCCAGCGCGGCGCTGCGCAAGCCGAGCGACAAGGCCTGCTCGCGCACGCGCTGCAACCGGGCGCAGGCCTGGGCATAGGGCAGAGCCGTCACGGCATGGATGTCCACCAGCAGCCGCAGCTCGGGCCAGCCGTTGGGCGGCACGGCGGCCGCGGCCTGCTGCAGCGTCGCCGCCGCGCCCAGGCCCAGCGCCAGCTGCACGCGGGCCAGCAGCAGCAGGCGGCGGGTCTCGAAGTGGCGCGGCAGGTGCGGCGCGCCGCCGGCGGCCTGCAGGTCGTGCTGCGCCCTGGCGTGCTGGCCCAGGTCGAGCCAGCAGTGCGCGCGGTGCAGTGCCACCACCGGCACGCGGGCCGGGTTGCTGGCTTGCAGGATGCGTTCCGCATGCCCGGCACACTCCAGCGCCTCGGCGTAGTGGCCCTGCGCACGCGCGCACTGCATCTGCAGCACCATCACGAAGCCGGCGCTGCTGCCGTCCAGGTTGTAGGCCGCGACCAGCTGCTGGGCCTGCTCGACGAGCTGGCGGGCCTGGCGCACGTCGCCGGCGTTGAGCCGGCTCACCGCATGGTTGGCCAGGGCGGTGGCGCGCTGGGCATGGTCGTGGCTGGCCAGCGCCGTGCCCAGCACGCGCTCGTGGTGTTCGCGCGCGGCTTCTGGCAGGCCCAGGTTGTCCAGCACCACCGCGAAGTTGCCGTGGAACTCGGCCAGGTCCTCGTCGGGCAGGTGCTGCTGCGCCCAGGGCAGCATGGCCTGCAGGTGCGGCAGGGCGTCGTCGAAGCGGCCCAGCATCGCCAGCGAGGTCGCCAGCCGCTGCCGGATCTGGCACACCAGCGACAGGCTGCCGGCGCTCTCGGCCAGCGCCAGCGCCTGCTCGCCGAAGCGCACGGCGCCGGCGTCGTCGGCCAGCTGGCTGCAGTACCACGCGCGCTGGCCCAGGGCGGTGGCGGTCTGCGCCGGCGTGTCGGCGAGTGCATCCAGGCGGTCGAGCAGCGGGAACCCGCCGGCCTGCCGGATGGAGTTCATGTGCGTCTCGACCGCGCGCGCCACGCAGTCGAAGGCGACGGGCCGGTCCCCGGTGGCCTCGGCGATGTCGGCGGCGCGCAGCAGGAAGTCGATGCGTTCGCGCTCGCGCAGGGCCAGGTGCGCGCGGTCGGCCGCGGCACGCAGGTGCGGCAAGGCGCGGCTGCGCTGGCCGGCGGCTTCCCAGTGCGCGGCGACGTGCGCGGGCTCGGCACCGCTGCCTTCCAGCCGGGCTGCGATCTCGCCGTGCAGGTGGCGCGCGATGACCGCCGGCAGGCTCGCCAGCACGGCCTCGAACACCAGGTCGTGCGCGAAGTCGGTGCCGATCATCACCTGCTGGGTTTCCAGCTCCTGCCAGGCGTCGGCCAGCTGCAGCGCGTTCTGGCCCAGCACGCGCTCGGCCAGCGGCAGCGAGAAGTCGGCGCCGGCCACCGCGGCCACGCGCGCCAGCATCGTGGCCGCGGGCGACAGGCGTGCCAGCTGTTGGGCGATCAGCTGTGCCAGCGACTGCGGGCGTGGCAGGTCGGTGCCCTGGGCCAGCGTGCCGTCGGCCCAGGCAAGCTTCAGTGTTTCCAGCGCGAACAGCGGGTTGCCGCCGCTGCGCTGCAGCAGCGTGGGGGCGATGTCGACGCCGCGCACGCCGTGCAGCGCCAGCGAATCGACGAGCTCGGCCATCTGCGCCACGTCGAGCGGGCGCATCGGCACCTGCACCAGCGGCGCGGCAGTGGCCAGCGCCTCGAGCAGCGCCTGCAGCCGCGAGCCCGGCGCGGGCGGACGCAGCCCCAGGCACCAGCGCAGTGGCGAGGCGTCGCGCGGTGCGGCCAGCAGGGCCTGCAGCAGGTCGATGCTGGCGTCGTCGGCAAAGTGCAGGTCGTCGAACACCAGGCCGTCAATGCCGGCCCGCGCGCGTTGCAGCACCTGGCGCACCGGCTCGACCAGCGAGGCGCGGCGTGGCAGCTGCGCCGGTGCCGGCGCCAGCCCGGGCAGCAAGGCGGCCAGCTGCTGGCGGCTGGTGTCGTCGAGCGCCTCTGGGACGTGGCTGGCGAGCTCGCGCAGCAGCCGCGCGAAGCTGCCGTAGGGCACCAGCGCATCGCCCGGGCGCCCCGAGGCGACGAGCACACCCCCTGCGCCCGGGCCTTGGGCTGAACCCAGTGCCTGCAGCAGCCGCGACTTGCCCATGCCGGCTTCGCCCACCACCAGCGCCACGCTGCCGGCCTGCCAGCTGCGGCGCAGCGCCGCCAGTTCGGCGTCGCGCCCGATCAGCCGTGGCGGCCGCAGCACCGACGCCGGCAGCGCACCGCGCCAGGCCGGCGCGGGCTCGGCGACGGCCAGCGTGCCGTCGATGCTGGCCAGCAGCGCCAGCGTCTCGGCCGACGGGCGCGCGCCGACCTCGTGCTTGAGCATCTGCTCGCAGCGGTCGAACGCCAGCATCGCGGCCGCGCGGTCGCCGCGCAGGTAGTGCAGCCGCATCACGCGCCGGTGCGCGGCTTCGCTCAGCGGTTCCTGCTCCAGCAGCGCCAGCGCCAGCGGCAGGGCGGCGGCCACGTCACCAGCGGCTTCGAGCCGGGCGATGCGGGTCTCGGTGTCGCGCCGCGCGGCAGCGCCGTGGCGGGCACGGCGCGCCTGCAGCCAGGCGTCGAGTTCGGGGTGGTCGGGCACCTGCAGCGTGCCGAGCAGCGCGCCGCCGTCGTGCAGGTCGTGCCCGACGCCGTCGGCCAGCGACAGCGTGCCGTGCCCGGCGACGACCTCGACGCCGCCTTGTCGCAACCGGTACAGCCGTTGGCGCAGTGCATTGCGCGCCGCCTCCGGGCTGCTGGCCGGCCACAACAGCGCCGCCAGGCGCTCGCGCGGGGTCGGCCCTTCCAGCGCCAGCCAGGCCAGCAGCAGGGCGTCGGGCGTGGCCAGCGGGCCCGCTGTGCCGTCACCCGCCCGCCACCGGGCCTGCTGGGCCAGCTGCAGCTGCAGCGCGGGAGCGGTGGTCGGCGGCACGGCGCGCAGGATAGCGCGGCGGCTGCGACGCTCGATCAGCCGCCCGGTGGACCCAGGAAGCCGCGCCGCGCCGCCTGCGTGATGGCCGCGACGCAGGGGTGCGAGATGCGCCGCTCGACCGAGATGGCGTAGAAGTGTTCGACCAGCTCGTCGCTGCGCCCGATGACGCGCACGCCGTACTGCGCCTCGGTCTCGTCGTCGAGCACGCTGGCTGACAGGAAGACGCCGCGTCCCTCGCGGCCGAAGGCCTTGGTGAGTGCGCCGTCGTCGAACTCGCCCACCACCCGCGGCTTGAGGTGGTGCCGCGTCAGCCACAGTTCCAGCTGCTGGCGCATGGGCGACGCGGCGCCGGGCAGCAGCATCGGCGCGCCGTTCAGGCACTGCGGGAACGGGCCGTCCAGCTGCAGCGACTTCGCGGCATAGAAGCTGATCGGGCTGGTGCCCAGCGGGTGGTTGAAGGCCTTCACGCTGATCTTGCGTGACAACGGTTCGTCGGCCACCACCAGGTCCAGCCGGTGCAGTGCCAGCGCGGCCAGCAGGTCGCCGAACTTGCCTTCGCTGCAGATCATGCGCACGCGGTCGGGGCCGTTCAGCGCCGGCTCGATCAGGTGGTAGGCCACCGACTTGGCCACCGAATCGGCCACGCCGACGCGGAACTCGATGTCGCGCGGGCCGTCGCGGGGCTGCTTCAGCGCCGATTCCAGTGCGGTGCCGAGCGCGAAGATCTCGTCGGCATAGCCCAGTGCGACGCGGCCGTCGTCGGTCAGCTCCAAGGCGCGGCCACTCTTGCGGAACAAACGGCGCCCGAGGCGGTCTTCCAGTAGCTTGATCTGCGAAGACAGCGTTTGCGGCGTTGTATGTAACTGCTCACCTGCCTTGACGATGCCGCCGGCACGCGCTGCGACCCAGAAGTAGTGCAGGTGCTTGAAGTTCATGCTTCGAGTTTACCGAAGTGTTTTTGTTGGAAGATCGCATTTACCCGAACTGAGCCAGCCCCTACATTGACCAGGTCAACTTCACTGAAGGGATCCATCATGCGCATGAGCACCAAGAGCCGTTTCGCCGTCAACGCGATGATCGACCTCGGCTTGCGCGAGGCCGGTGGCCCGGTGCCGCTGGCGGCCATCGCGGGGCGGCAGCAGATCTCGCTGTCCTACCTGGAGCAATTGTTCTCGCGCCTGCGCCGTGCCGGCCTGGTCGAGAGCACGCGTGGCCCGGGGGGCGGCTACACGCTGGGCCGGCGCGCCGACGCCATCTCGCTCGAAGACATCGTGGTCGCCGTCGAGGATGAACTCGGTGCCGCGGCCAGCGGCGCCCCGGCGCAGGACCTGTGGTCCAGCCTCGATGCGGTGATGCTGCGCCACATGGCAACGATCTCGCTGCACAGCCTGCTGGAAGAGCAGCGTGCCAAGGGCGTGGCGGTGGACGTGAAGCCGGTGGCGCGCCGCGGCATCCTGCCCAAGCCGCCGGTGCAGCAGCCGCGCACGCGGGCGCCGAACTCGGTGTTCGCCTTCGCGCGCTCGCTGGCCGACTGACGACCGCTTCCCGGCCCGAACGTGACAAAGCGCCCCGCGGGGCGCTTTGTCGTTGCTGCAGTGCCCGTCGCGGCGCACTGCGCTCAGGGCGCCACGGCGCCTGCCATCACTTGTACAGCACCTGCGGCAGCCACAGGCCGATCGCCGGGAACTGGTACAGCAGCACGATGGCGATCACCTGGATGCCCATGAAGGGCAGCATGCCGGCGAAGATCTGGTTCAGCGTCACGTGCGGCGGGCTCACGCCCTTCAGGTAGAACGCCGCCATCGCCACCGGCGGGCTCAGGAACGCGGTCTGCAGGTTCAGCGCCACGAGCAGGCCGAAGAACAGCGGATCGACGCCGAAGTTGTCCAGCAGCGGGATGAAGATGGGCATGAAGATCACGATGATCTCGGTCCACTCCAGCGGCCAGCCCAGGATGAAGATGATGACCTGGCTGAGGATCAGGAACTCGGTCTTCGTCAGGTTCATCGACAGCACCCACTGCTCGACGAGTTCCTGCCCGCCCAGCAGCGCGAACGCCGCCGAGAAGATGGCCGAGCCGACGAACAGCCAGCACACCATCGCGCTGGTCTTGGCCGTGAGGTACACCGACTCGCGCAGCATCGTCAGGTTGAACTGCCGGTAGGCCAGAGCCAGGATGAAGCCGCCGAAGGCTCCCACTGCGGCCGCCTCGGTCGGCGTGGCCAGGCCCATCACGATGGAGCCCAGCACGGCCAGGATCAGCACCACCAGCGGGAAGAAGCTGCCGAGCAGCATCTTGAAGATCTCCAGCCGCTGGAAGCTGAGCAGCGCGTAGAAGCCCAGCAGCGCCAGCGCGCCGACGCCGGTGCCGATCCACCAGCCGCGGGTGGCCGGCGTGCGTTCGGCTGCGGCGGCCGGCGCGGCGGTTGCCCCCGGCGGCTCCTGGACGCCGGCTGCCGCTCCCGGTGGTTCCTGGACACCAGCGTCTGCCGCTCCAGGCGGCTCCTGGACACCAGCGTCGGCAGCCCCCGGCTGCTCCTGCAACCCCTCATCGCTGGCCGGTGGCTCCTGCAGCCCCGCGCCGGATGCGGGCGGTTCCTGCACGCCTTCGTCGGCCGGCGGCTCGGCCAAGCCGCCTTCCGACGATGCTTCCTGCACGTCGCCCGGCGCCGCCTGCAGGCCGCCGCCGGCCGCGGCCGCCTCGGCCGTGGCAGCCGTCTGCGCGCGCGCGGCCAGCGTCTCGGCATCGGGCGGCGCGGTGTTGCTGTTCCAGCTGAGGCCGGCCACCGCCAGGAACAGGGCCAGCGGCAGCAGCACCACGACCAGCTGCTTCAGGATGTAGCCGGTGGGCACGTCGTGGTTGCGTCTGCCCTTCAGCGCGCGCAGCAGGCCCGGCAGCGCCGTGTTCGTGAACGCCTCCGACACCGTCTGCGTCATCGGCGGCAGCGGCACGAATCGGTCGGCCGCCGACAGCGGCGGCATCAGGTTGGGCTTCAGCTTGGCCAGCAGCACGACGTACAGCACGTACAGGCCGGCCAGCATGAGGCCGGGGAAGAACGCGCCGGCGTACAGCTGCACCACCGAAACGCCGGCGGTCGCGCCGTAGACGATGAGCATCACGCTCGGCGGGATCAGGATGCCCAGGCAGCCGCCCGCCGTGATGGAGCCGGCGGTGACGCGCACGTCGTAGCCGCCGCGCAGCATCTGCGGCATCGCCAGCAGGCCCATCAGCGTGACGACCGCGCCGACGATGCCGGTGGCGGTGGCGAACACCGCGCAGGTGAAGAGCGTGGCCACGGCCAGCGAGCCGGGCACGCGCGCCAATGCCAGGTGCAGGCTCTTGAACAGCTTCTCGATCAGGTTCGCACGTTCGACCAGGTAGCCCATGAACACGAACAGCGGGATCGAGATGAGCACGTCGTTGCCCATCACCTTGAAGGCCGACTGCACCATCAGCGTCAGCGTCTTGCCGGTGTCTTCCTCGTAGGCGATCCAGGTGAAGATCATGCCCATGCCCATCAGCGTGAAGGCCGTGGGGAAGCCCAGCATGATGGCCACCACCACCAGGCCCAGCATCATCAGGCCGAGGTGGCCGTTGGTGATCTTGTCGGCCGAGAGCAGCATCACCGCCGTGCCGGCGATGATCAGCCCCATGATGATGAAGCCGAACCAGAGTTCTCGGCGGATCGTCACTTGGAACCTCCGTGCGGTGCCACGAACTTGTCGAGTGCCTGGATGTCTTCGTCCTTGACGTGCACCATGGCCTTCAGCTTGTCGACATCGACCTCTTCCACGTCCTGCTCGCGCGAGGGCCAGGTGCCGCGCTGGATGCACTGGATGCAGCGCACGATCTCCACGATGCCCTGCAGCAGCAGCATCGCGCCCGCGATCGGGATGACGAACTTGAACGGGTACACCGGCAGCGGCGTGGCCGAGAAGGTGCTTTCGCGGATGGCGGCCGACTCGTTAGCGAAGATCCAGCCGGCATAGGTCATCGCGACCACGCCCGGCAGGTAGAACAGGAAGTACAGGATCAGGTCCAGCGTGGCTTGCGTGCGCGGGCGGAAGAAGCCGTAGAGCACGTCACCGCGCACGTGGCCGTTCTTGGCCAGCGTGTAGGCGCCGGCCATCATGAACAGCGTGCCGTACATCATGATCTGCACGTCCAGCGCCCAGTCGTGCGGGGCGTTCAGCACGTAACGGGAGAAGACCTCCCAGGTGATCATCAGCGTGAGCGCGACGATGACCCAGGCGAAGAACTGCCCGAGCCAGGTCGAGACCCGGTCGACCAGCAGCAGCAGGCTTTGCATGGTGGATGGACTTTCGACAGCAGTGAACGAAGAAACGGTGCGCGGCGCAGGCCGACGCAAAAAGGGCCACCGGCGGTGATCGCCAGTGGCCCGATTGGAACAGACCGACGTTGGAGCGTCAGCCCTTCTTGGCCGGGGCGCGGAAGTAGTGGTTCCAGGCCATCTTGAAGTCGACCACGTAGTCGTTCTGCCAGGCGCCGGCGCGCTGCGCGAAGGCCTTCTGCGAGTCGAGGATCTTCTTGAACTGCGGGTTCTCGGCCGCCTTGGCCGCTGTGACCTTGTCCCAGGCGGCGAGCTGCGCGCGCAGGATCGCGTCGGGCGTCTTGTAGAAGTTGACCTTGGCGTTCTTCAGCTCGATGTAGTCCTGGCTGTTGCGCTGAATCGCCTTCCACGACATGTCGGCGCTGGCGGCTTGCACGGCGTAGTCGATGATGGCCTTCAGCTCGGCCGGCAGCGCGTCGTACTTGGCCTTGTTGAACAGGATCTCGAACTGCTCGCCGCTCTGGTGGAAGCTCTGCAGCATGCAGTTCTTGGCCACGTCGGCGAAGCCCAGCACGCGGTCGGAGCTGGCGTTGTTGAACTCGGCCGCGTCGATCAGGCCGCGGTCCAGCGCCGGCACGATCTCGCCGCCGGGCAGCGGGTTGACGGCCGTGCCCAGTTCCTTGAACACGTCGACCGCCAGGCCCACGGTACGGAACTTCAGGCCCTTCAGGTCGGCGACCTTCGACACCGGCTTCTTGAACCAGCCCAGCGGCTGCGTGGGCATGGGGCCGTACAGGAACGAGACGACGTCGATGTTCAGCGACTTGTAGATCTCGTCGAGCATGGCCTTGCCGCCGCCGTAGTAGTGCCAGGCCAGCACCATGTTCGGGTCCATGCCGAAGGCCGGGCCCGAGCCCCACAGCGCGAGCGCGTTGTTTTTGCCGTAGTGGTAGGCCACGACACCGTGGCCGCCGTCGAGCGTGCCCTTGTTGACGGCGTCGAGCAGCTGGAACGCGGGCACCACGGCGCCCGAGGGCAGCACCTCGATCTTCAGGCGGCCGCCGGCCATGTCGTTCACCTTCTTGGCGAAGTCGGTGGCGTACTCGTGGAAGATGTCCTTCGCCGGCCAGGTGCTCTGGAAGCGGAAGCTGACGGTCTGCGCGTTGGCGATCATCGGCGCGGCCATCGCGCCGGCACCGGCGGCGCCGACGGCGGCGGACTTCAGGAACCGGCGGCGCAGGGCCGGCGTCTTGGATTCGGTCATGGGCTGTCTCCTCGAGGGTGGCATGGCGTCTACAACGCAAACGGCAGAACTATTCAATCTGCGCGTGCATTCTGCCAGTCGGTGTAACCCCCGGCCCATCGGGGCCCAATCTGCCAGGCTGGCCTGTGGCGCTATTGCCGCAGGCCTTCGACCTGCACCACCAGCCGCACGCGGTTGGCCACCAGCGGCAAGCCGAACGTGATGCCGAACTCGCTGCGCAGCAGCTCGCCTTGGAAGTCGCCGCCGCAGACCTCGCCCTCGGGCGCGGTGCGGCAGCCGAAGCGCAGCGCGCGCAGCGACAGCGGCTGGCTCACGCCGCGCAGCGTGAATTCGCCGCGCACCTCGGCCAGACGGTCGCCCTCGAAGCGGAAGTTGCGCGCGACGAAGAAGGCCTCGGGGTGTTCGTCGCTGGCCAGCAGATCGCCCTGGCGGATGCGGCTGTCGAAGATGCGCAGGCCGGTGTCGACGCTGGCGGTGGCCACGCGCAGCGCGGTGGCGCCGCTGCCTGCGGCGCGGTCCAGCACCACGGTGCCGTTGACGGGCCCGAAGCGGCCGCGCGAGGTGGAGGTGCCGAAGTGCAGCACCTCGAAGTGCACGAAGCTGTGCGTGGGGTCGAGCACGTAGGTCACGGGCTCGGCCCCGGCGGGCAAGGCGGCGAGCGCTGCCGTGCCCAGCGCAAACGCTGCGACAAACCTGCCGAAGCGTTCGCGCGCAGCCATCACTGCTTGACGGCTTCCACCTGCACCAGCAGGCGCACGGCGTCGGGCATGCCGAAGTTCAGGCCCCAGCCCATGCCCCACTGGCTGCGCTGGATCGTGGTCTCGAAATCGCCGCCGCAGACTTCGCGCTTGAGCATGGGGTTGATGTAGCAGTTGAAGTTGGTCGCCTTCAGCACCACCGGCTGGGTCTTGCCCAGCAGCGTCAGGGTGCCGCCGACTTCGCTGACCTTGTCGCCGTTGAACACGAACTTGTCGCTGACGAACTTGGCGGTGGGGAATGCTGCCACGTTGAAGAAGTCGGCGCTCTGCAGGTGCTTGTTGAAGGCCTCGGTGCCGGTGTTGATCGACGCGGTGTCGATCGTGATCTCGACCTTGCCGGTCTTGCCGGCGCGGTCGAACTGCACCGCGCCGTCCTTCTTGTCGAAGCGGCCGCGGTTGGTGGAGGTGCCGAAGTGGCTGACCTCGAAGGTGACGAAGGTGTGCGTCGGGTCGATGGCGTAGCTGGCGCTCTGGGCCTGGACGTTGCCGAAGGCGAGGAAGGCGAAGCCGGCAACAGCGGCGAGCAGGGTGGTTTTCATGGTGTGCTTGGAGCGAGGGTTGGAAAACTGGGGGTTCACAGCGGCGCGATGCCGGTGAGCGCGAGCTTGAAGCGCACGGTGACGTCGTTGGCCAGCATCGAGGTGTCGGCCCATTCGCCTTCGCCGACCTTGAAGTCCAGGCGCTTGATGACGAAGGAGCCGGTGGCGGTGCTGCTGGCGCCCGACTGCGCCAGCGCCACCGGCACGACGATGTCGCGCACCTGACCCTTGATGCTGAGCTTGCCCGCCACCTCGAAGCGACCGGCGCCCGCAGCCTTGATGGCGCTGGACTGGAAGCTGGCCTGCGGGAATTTCAGCGCCGACAGCCAGATGGGCTTGGGCACCTCGGCATCGAGCTCGGGGCTGCCGAAGCGGGCGCTGCCGGTGTCGATGGTGAAGGCCACGCTGCCGGTCTCGGGCTTCTTCGGGTCGAGCGTGATCTGGGCGGCGAACTTGCCGAACTGGCCGTCGACCGGCACACCCATCTGCCGGGTGGTGAAGCCGATCTCGCTGGCGGCGGCGTTCAGCTGCGCCGGCTTGGGCTGGGCGACGGCGGCACCGGCGGCCAGCAGGGCGGCGGCGACCAGGAACGGGCGGAAGGTCATGCGGATCTCCAGGGATGCAGGGACTCGACGAAGGCGGTCGGGGGTTCAGCGGCGCGCGGGCAGCATGCGCAGCAGCAGGCCGTCGCGGTCGACGAACTGGTGCTTCAGCGCGCCGGCCACGTGCAGCACGACGACGCCTGCCAGGCCGTAGGCCAGCCACTTGTGCAGGCCCTTCAGCGTTTCGGCCAGGGCGCGGTCAGGCGCCACCAAGTCGGGCAGCGGCAGCACGCCGAACAGCACGATGGGAAAGCCCGCGGCCGAGCTGTAGGCCCAGCCTGCCAGCGGCACGGCGAAGAACAGCAGGTACAGCGCGCCGTGCGCAGCGTGGGCCGCGCGCCGCTGCCAGGCGGGCATCGGCGCATCGGCCGGCGGGCGGTGCGTCAGGCGCCACAGCAGCCGTGCGGCCGACAGCGCCAGGATGCACACGCCGGCCCACTTGTGCCAGTTGTAGAGCTTCAGCCGCGTCGGCGAGAACGGCAGGCTGGTCATGTAGAGGCCGACTGCAAGCGCGCCCAGGATCATCAGGGCCAGCAGCCAGTGCAGGGCGATGGCGGTGGGCGTGTAGCGGGCTGCGTTCGGCATGGCACGCAGTATCCCGGCCGTCCCCGCGCCGGCTGTTCAAGGCTTTTGACTGCGGCCGTCAGGCCGGGCGAACGACGCGCAGGATGCGGATGCGCTCGGCCACCGCTGCATCCTGCAGCAGGCCGTGGCGCAGCGCGAAGTCCAGCGTCACCAGCGCCGCGTCCACCGTCATCTGCGTGCCGGCGGCCAGCGCCAGCGCGTCGGCCACCGGCATCAGCGTGAAGGCGGCGACTTCGCCGTCCTGGTTGTGCGGCCGCAGCCCGGCGCGCAGCGGCAGGTCGTAGCTGTGCAGCCATTCGTGCTGCAGGCCTTCGGGCACGTCGCGCTGCAGGCGCAGCACGCTGCCCGGCTGCACGCCGCCCAGCTGCGCCGGCAGCAGGCCGGCTTCCTCGAAGGCCTCGCGCACCAGCGCTTCCTCCGGGCTCTGGCCCCAGGGCACGCCGCCGCCGATCAGGTTGTCGTGCAGGCCGGGGTCGGTGGCCTTGGTGAAGCTGCGCTGCGCGATCCACAGCAGCTCGGGCCGCCCGTCGGGCCCGACGACGTAGCCGGTGGCGTGCGCGCCGAAGGTCAGCGTGCCCCAGAAGCGCGCGGCCGCACGTTCGATGCGCGCCAGCACGCGCAGGCTGTGCGGGTCGACGATGGCGAACGGCTCGTCGCGCCAGGCGTGGATCAGGCCGGCAGCGCGCAGCCGGCGGTGCAGGTTGTCGAAGGCGCCGTCGCTGTCGCCGCCGCGGCCGTGCCAGACCACGCGCGCCGGCTGCACTTCCACCAGCGCCGTCTCGGCGGCCAGCGCGGGCAGGTGCGCCACGGCCACCGAGCCGACCTCGATGCCGTCGACGACGAAGGGCACGCGCGGGACGGCGCGCGCGGTGGCGGCCGTCAGCGCGTGCATGGCGCCTGCATCTCAGCCGCCGGGGGTGGCGCTGCGCCAGCGCTGCATCAGCGCCGCCCACTTCGTGCGCGCGGCCTGCAGGTGGCGCAGCTTCACGTGGCCGTAGCCGCGGATGTCTTCGGGGATGCGCGCGATCTCCAGCGCCAGCGGCAGCCGCTCGGCGCTGAGCGTGCGCAGCACTTCCTCGATGCTGGCGCGGTACTCGCCGATCAGCGCGCGTTCGGTCCTGCGTTCCTCGGTGCGGCCGAAGGGGTCGAGCGCGCTGCCGCGCAGGCCCTTCAGCTTCGCCAGCACGCCGAAGGCGCTGCGCATCCAGGGGCCGTACGGCCGCTTCTGCAGTTCGCCCTTGTCGTTGGTCCTGGCCAGCAGCGGCGGCGCCAGGTGGTGCACCAGCTTGAAGTCGCCCTCGAACATCGCGCCCACCTTGGCCGTGAAGGCCGGGTCGGTGTGCAGGCGCGCCACCTCGTATTCGTCCTTGTAGGCCATCAGCTTGAACAGGTAGCGCGCCACGGTCTCGGCCAGCTTCGTGCTGCCCAGCGGCTGCTCGGCAGCGCGCACCTGCTCGACGAAGGCGCTGTACTGCGCGGCGTAGGCGGCGTCCTGGTACTGCGTCAGGAAGTCCACGCGCGTCTGCAGCAGCTCGGCCAGGCCGGGCTTCCTGACGATGCTGATGACCTGCTGCGCCGCGAACAGCGCCTGCACCGCCGCCAGGTCGTGTGCGCAGCGCCGGCCCCATTCGAAGGCGGCCTTGTTGTTGTCGACCTGCACGCCGTTCAGTTCGATCGCGCGCATCAGCGACGCGTGGTTCAGCGGGATGCGGCCCTGCTGCCACGCGTAGCCCAGCATCAGCGGGTTGGTGTAGATGCTGTCGCCCAGCAGCTGCTCGGCCACGCGCTCGGCGTCGAAGGCGCCCACCAGCGTGGCCCCGACGCTGTTGCGCAGCGCGGTTTCGCAGTTGCCGCCCGGTGCCTGCCAGTCGGGGTTCTTCACGAAGGCCGCGGTGGGCGTGCCGTGCGTGTTCAGCGCCACGTAGGTGCGGCCCGGGTGCATCACCGTCATCGTGTAGCGCGAGGCGCCGACGATGCTGTCGCAGGCGATCACGAGGTCGGCCTTCGCGGTGTCGACCTTGGTGGTGTGCAGCGCGTCGGGCCGGTTGGCGATCTGGATGTGGCTCCAGGTGGCGCCGCCCTTCTGCGCCAGGCCGCCGGCGTCCTGGGTGACGACGCCCTTGCCTTCCATGTGCGCGGCCATGCCCAGCAGCTGCCCGATGGTGATGACGCCGGTGCCGCCGACGCCGGCGACCACGATGCCCCAGGCGTCTTCCGACAGCGGCAGCGCCGGCTCGGGGACCGGCGCCAGGCCGTCGAGCGAGCCCTTCTTTTCCTTCTTCGGCTTCTTCAGCGTGCCGCCCTCGACCGTAACGAAGCTGGGGCAGAAGCCCTTGGTGCAGCTGTAGTCGAGGTTGCAGCTGTTCTGGTTGATGCGGCGCTTGCGGCCGAACTCGGTCTCGACGGGCTCGACGCTGAGGCAGTTGCTCTGCACGCTGCAGTCGCCGCAGCCTTCGCACACCAGCTCGTTGATGACGACGCGCTTGTCGGGCGTGGCGAGCTTGCCGCGCTTGCGGCGGCGGCGCTTCTCGGTGGCGCAGGTCTGGTCGTAGAGGATGGCCGTGCAGCCGGGGATCTCGCGGAACTGGCGCTGGATGCGGTCGAGCTCGTCGCGGTGGTGCACGGTGACGCCGGGCTCCAGCGCCACGCCCTGGTACTTCTCGGGCTGGTCGGTGACGATGACGAGCTTCGCCACGCCTTCGCTGACCAGGCTCTTCATGATCTGCAGCACGCTGTGGCCTTCGGGCCGCTCCCCCACCTGCTGGCCGCCGGTCATGGCCACGGCGTCGTTGTAGAGCACCTTGTAGGTGATGTTGACGCCGGCCGCGATGCTCTGCCGGATGGCGAGCAGGCCGCTGTGGAAGTAGGTGCCGTCGCCGAGGTTGGCGAACACGTGGCGGTCGGTCGTGAACGGCGCCTGGCCGACCCAGGCCACGCCTTCGCCGCCCATCTGGCTGAAGGTGCTGGTGCTGCGGTCCATCCACACCGCCATGTAGTGGCAGCCGATGCCGGCCAGCGCGCGGCTGCCCTCGGGCACGCGCGTGCTGGTGTTGTGCGGGCAGCCGCTGCAGAACCAGGGCGCGCGGTCGCCGGTGTCGAGCTTCAGCGCGGCGAGCTGGCGCTCGCGGTCGGCCACGATGGCCAGGCGCTGGTCCATGCGTGCGGCGATGTCGGCGCTGACCCCCAGCTTCTTCAGTCGCTTCGCGATGGCCTTGGCGATGATGGCCGGCGTCAGGTCGGCCTTGGCGCGCAGCAGCCAGTTCTCGCTCGGGTTGGGCATGCTCCACTCGCCCCCGGTGGCATCGCCCTCGGGCTCGTCGAACTTGCCCAGCACGTTCGGGCGCACGTCGGCGCGCCAGTTGTAGAGCTCTTCCTTGATCTGGTATTCGATGACCTGGCGCTTTTCCTCGACCACCAGGATCTCCTGCAGCCCCTGTGCGAAGTCGCGCGTGATGGTGGCTTCCAGCGGCCACACCACGTTGACCTTGTGCAGGCGCACGCCGATGGCGCGGCAGGTGGCGTCGTCCAGCCCCAGGTCGGCCAGCGCCTGGCGCGTGTCGTTGAAGGCCTTGCCGCTGGCGATGATGCCGAAGCGGTCGTTCGGGCCTTCGATGACGTTGTGGTTGAGCTTGTTCGCGCGCACGTAGGCCAGCGCCGCGTACCACTTGTAGTCCATCAGCCGCGCTTCCTGCTCCAGCGGCGCGTCGGGCCAGCGGATGTGCAGGCCGCCGGGCGGCATCAGGAAGTCCTCGGGCAGGATGATCTGCACGCGGTCGGGGTCGACGCTGACCGAGGCCGAGCTTTCCACCACTTCCTGGATCGTCTTCATGCCGCTCCACACGCCCGAGAAGCGGCTCATCGCGAACGCGTGCAGGCCCATGTCGAGGATGTCCTGCACGTTGCTCGGGAAGAACACCGGCAGGCCGCAGGCCTTGAAGATGTGGTCGCTCTGGTGCGCGGCCGTGCTGCTCTTGCTGACGTGGTCGTCGCCGGCGATCGCGATGACGCCGCCATGCTTGGCCGTGCCCGCCATGTTGGCGTGCTTGAAGACGTCGGAGCAGCGGTCCACGCCCGGGCCCTTGCCGTACCAGATGCCGAACACGCCGTCGAACTTCTTGGACTGCGGGTACAGGTCGAGCTGCTGCGTGCCCCACACGGCGGTGGCACCGAGTTCTTCGTTCACGCCGGGCTGGAACACGATGTTCTGCGCCGACAGGTGCTTCTTGGCCGCCCACAGCGCCTGGTCGTAGCCGCCCAGCGGGCTGCCGCGGTAGCCGCTGATGAAGCCGCCGGTGTTGAGGCCGGCGCGCGCGTCGCGCTGGCGCTGCAGCATCGGCAGCCGCACCAGCGCCTGCACGCCGCTCATGAAGGCACGGCCGGATTCCAGCGCGTACTTGTCGTCGAGGGTGACGGTTTCCAAGGCCTTGCGGACAGCGTCCGGCAGCGGTGCGTTCATGCGGTGTTCACTCCTGGCGACAAGCGGGGCAGTGTAGGGTGTAGGCCTGGGTATGTCTTTTCTTTTGATGCCCGCTCAGGCATGCTCTGCGCAACAACCCTGCACAAAATCTAGCGGTGGAGAAAGAATGACGCCAAAAAAGCCGGAATCAGGGAAAACCACCAACAGCGTCGAGGCCGCGGCAGAAACCCACGGCACGGCGCTGGACCGCTACGACATTGCGATCCTGGGCGCGCTGCAGCAAGACGCGCGCCTGTCCAACACCGAGCTGGCGGCCCGCATCGGGCTGTCGGCCGCACCGACCTGGCGGCGCGTGAAGTGGCTGGAGCAGCAGGGCTACATCACCGGGTACAGGGCGGAAATCGACCGCCGCAAGATCGGCCTGGGCGTGCTGGCCTTCGTGCGCGTGGACGCCGAGCGCAACAACGCCGACGCGACGCAGGCGCTGGAAGCCGCGATCCGCGCGCTGCCCGAGGTGGTGGCCTGCCACTACATCAGCGGCGCCGGCACCTTCGAGCTGCAGGTGCTGGCCACCGACCTCGACGCCTTCTCGCGCTGGAGCATGCAGACGCTGTTCAAGCTGCCCAACGTGAAGGACCTGCACACCAGCTTCTCGCTCGGCGAGGTCAAGGCCGGCGCCGCGCTGCCGTTGTCGCACCTGGACCCCGGCCGCTGAACCGGCCCGGTGGGGCCCGGCGGGCGGGTCGGGCGGCATGCGCTACGCTCGCGCTCTCACCGCTGGTAACAACGAGGCCGATGCACGCCCTGCTCGACGCCCTGCTGACCCGAGACCCGCTGCAGCGCGCACGCCTGTCGCAGGCGCTGTGGGCCATGCTGCTGATGTCGGCCGGTATCGTCGCGATGCACTACTTCGTGTGGATCGGCGCCGCCCCGGTGCGCGGCGTGGCGGCGTGGACGCTGCTGGCCGTGGGCGGCATGGTCGTGGCCTACGTGCTGATCCGCAGCGGCTGGTCGCGCCGGCTCGCCGACCCCTCGATGACGGTGCTGCAGATGGGCTACGCCATCACCTGCGGCGCCTGGGCCTACGCGCTGGTGGGCGCCGGCCGCGGCGGCGTGTTTCCGGTGGTGATGGTGATCCTGATGTTCGGCATGTTCATCGCCACGCCGCGCCAGATGGTGGGCGTCAGCGTGTACGCGGTGTCGTTGTTCGGCGCCACGATGGCGCTGATGGCCTGGCTGCAGCCGCAGGTCTACGCGCCGGCCATCGAGCTCGGCCACTTCCTGATGGTGGCCACGATGATGCCGGCCGTCAGCATCCTGGCGGCGCGGCTGGCGCGCATGCGCCAGCGTGCCCGCGTGCAGCGGGCCGAACTCACCGCGGCGCTGGCGCGCATCCGCGAACTGGCCACGCACGACGAGCTCACCGGCCTCATCAACCGCCGCCACCTGCAGGAACTGATGGAGCAGGAGCACCAGCGCTGCATCCGTTCGGGCCACACGTTCTGCCTGGCCGTGCTGGAGATCGACGACTTCGACCGCCATGCCGAAGGGCTGGGCGAGCGCGGCCGCGACGAACTGCTGCACGGCGTGGCGGTGGAAGGCCAGCGCTACGTGCGCGTGGCCGACGTGCTGGCCTACTGGGGCGGCCAGCGCATGGTGCTGCTGATGTCGGACACGCGCGCGCCGCTGGCGCGGGCCGGGCTCGACCGCCTGCGCGAGCGCGTGGCGGCCTCGCGCGTGGTGCCGCGCGCCGAGGCGCTGCGCGTCACGCTGTCGGCGGGGCTGGCCGAACACCACGCCGGCGAGACGGTGGCGCAGACGCTCGCCCGCGCCGAGGCCTGCCTGGCCGAGGGCGCGGCCGAGCGCGCCGCTGCAGCGCCGTCGGCGCCGGCGGTCGCGGCTTGACGCTGCCGCCGCGGCGCTTCCTGCTCGCACTGGCCGTGGTGGCCGTGTGGGGCACGAATTTCGTCGTCATCAAGCTCGCGCTGGGCACGCTGCCGCCGCTGTTCTTCGCGGTGCTGCGCTTCACCTTCGCGCTGCTGCCGGCGGCCTTCTTCATCAAGCGCCCGGCGGTGCCGTGGCGGCTGCTGGCGGCCTACGGCGTACTCATCGGCGCCGGGCAGTTCGGGCTGCTGTACGTGGCGATGGGCGGCTGGATCTCGCCTGGCCTGGCCTCGCTGGTGGTGCAGACGCAGGTGTTCTTCACGATCGGCCTGGCCATCGTGCTGGCGGGCGAACGCGTGCAGCGCTTCCAGTGGGTGGCGCTGGCGCTGGCCGTGGCGGGCCTGGTGGTGATCGTGGCGCACACCGACGCCACCACCACGCCGCTGGGCCTGGCGCTGGTGCTGGCGGCGGCACTGTCGTGGGCCGGCGGCAACCTGGTGGCGCGGCACAGCGGTCGCGTCGACATGCTGGGCTACGTGGTGTGGTCGAGCCTGTTCGCGCTGCCGCCGCTGCTGCTGCTGTCGCTGTGGCTGGAAGGGCCGGCGCGCATTGCCGACGGCCTGGCCGCTGCCGATGCGGCCGTCTGGGCCGCGGTGCTGTGGCAGTCGGTGGGCAACACCTTGTTCGGTTACGCCGCCTGGGGCTGGTTGCTGGCGCGCCACCCGGCGGCCACCGTGGTGCCGATGGCGCTGCTGGTGCCGGTGTTCGGCATGTCGGCGTCGGCGCTGCTGCTGGGCGAGCCGCTGCCGGCGTGGAAGTTGTCTGCTGCGGGCCTGGTGCTCGCGGGCCTGGCGCTGAACCTGCTGTGGCCGCGGCTGCGGCAGGCGCTGGGCGGCTGACGCGCGCGCCTCAGGGCGGCATCTGCCCCAGCGGCCACAGCGCCCACACCTGCAGCGGCTGCTTCATGCGCCCGGCCTGGGCCTCGGCGTCGCCCTCCCAGCCCCAGAAGTAGTCGGCGCGCACGGCGCCGACGATCGCGCTGCCGGTGTCCTGCGCCACCACCAGGCGGCGCAGCGGCGTGGACGACAGCGGCTCGGTGGTGTCCAGCCACAGCGGCGTGCCGTAGGGCACGCTGCCGGGATCGACGGCGACCGAGCGCCCCGGCGTCAGCGGCACGCCCTGCGCGCCGCGCGGGCCGATCGTGGGGTCGGGCAGGGCTTCTTCGCGGAAGAACACCACGCGCGGGTTGGCCCACAGCATCTCTTGCACGCGCCGCGGGTTGGCCTGCGCCCAGGCCTTGATGGCAGGCCACGAGGCGGCCTCCAGCGTCATCTCGCCGCGCTCGATCAGCCAGCGGCCCACCGACTTGTACGGCTGCTCGTTGTGGCCGGCGAAGGCCATGCGCACCAGTTGCACGCGGCCGTCGGGCTCGGTGATGCGCAGCCGGCCCGAGCCCTGGATCTGCAGCACCAGCGCGTCCAGCGGGTCGGCGACGAACGCGATCTCGCGTCCGCGCAGCGTGGCCTGCGCGACCGGCAGCGTATCGAGCTGCTGGCGTGTGTAGAAGGGCCGCGCCGGCTGCAGCTCGGCTGGCGGGCTGTGCAGCGCCACGCGGAACGCGCCCTGGGGGCGTCGCGTGGCCGCGATCAGTGGTTCGTAGTAGCCCGTGATCAGGCCCTCGGCGTTGCCGTCGGGGGCTTCCACGCGCCAGGGCTGCAGCCAGCGCTGCAGCCAGTCGCGCGTGGCGGCGTCGCCGTCGGGCGGCTCCAGCTGCAGCCGGGCGCAGGTCTCGGCCCAGCCCGCGGCCGGGCGGGTGCAGCTGGCGCGCAGCGCCGGCCACACCTGGGCCACGCGGTCGTCGGTCCATCCGGGCAGCGCCGCCCACTCGGTGCGCACCCAGCGCGCGCGCGGGCGCTGGGCCGTCACGCCCACGGCCAGCGGCGTGGCCGCAGGAGCCAGCGCCGGCGGTGCACTCGCAGGAGCCGCCGCCGCAGCGGCGGGCGGGCCTGCAGGCTGTGGTGGTACCGCGGACGGCAGCCCGCCGCAGCCGGCCAGCACACCTAGAATCGCCGCGCCCGCAGGCAGCCGGCAGCGCTGTGCTGCCGATGCAGCAAACCCCAAGGACCCGAACATGTGGCTGATTGTGCTGGAGGCCCTGGCGGCCCTGGCCTTGCTGGTGCTGATCGTCTGGTGGACGATGTTCTCCGGCCGCCGCCGCGGCGAGCCGCCATCGTCAGATGGCGAAGGCGACAAGAACTGACTGTTGTCGCAAAGCTGCTGACGCGGCGGAACTTCGGGGCGCTGCGCCGGGTCTGTCCCCTCCTTACAACAACAACGAGGAGGCCGCGATGGTGGCAGAACTGGCCGACTTCCTGCAGATCGCGCCCTGGCCGCCGGCTCCTGGCGTGGCCTTCTGGGCGGCGCTGGCGCTGGTGGCAGGCGCCTTGCTGGGTGAACTGGTGCGGCGTGTGTTTGCGGTGCCACGCATCGTGGGCTACGGCATCGTCGGCGGCGTCATCGGCTTCGCCGGATTCGGTGCCGGCACGCTGACGGGCACGGCCCGGCTCATCGTCGACCTGGCGCTGGCGCTGCTGCTGTTCGAGCTGGGCAGCCGCGTCAACCTGCGCTGGCTGCGTGCCAACCCGGCGCTGCTGCTCACGAGCGCCGCCGAGGCGCTGGGCAGCTTCGTGGCCATCTACTTCGCGCTGCGCTTCATCGGACAGCCCGTGAACGTGGCGCTGACCTGCGCCGCCATGGGTAGCTGTGCCTCGGGCGCCGTCATCGCCCGCGTGGCCGGCGAGCTGAAGGCCGCCGGCCAGGTGAGCGAACGCATGATCGTGCTGACCTCGCTGAACACGCTGTTCGCGGTGCTGGCGTTCAAGCTGGTCTCGGGCTGGCTGCACCTGGACGTGGCCGGCGACTGGGTGCGCGCGGTGTCGCAGCCGCTGTGGGCCTTTGCGGGCTCGGTGGGCGTGGCGGCGCTGCTGGCGGCGCTGGTGGCCTGGATCGCGCGTCGGCTCGACCTTCGCGACGAAAACGCTGCGCTGCTGCTGCTGGGCCTGGTGGTGCTGGCGCTGATGGTGGCCAAGCAGTTCAACCTGTCGACGCTGCTGGTGCCGCTGCTGGCCGGGGTGCTGCTGCGCAACAGCAGCGAGCGCCCGTGGGTCTGGCCACGCCACTTCGGCACGGCGGGCGGGGTGCTGGTGCTGATGCTGTTCGTCATCGTCGGCAGTGCGGGCTCGGTGCCGGCGCTGCTGGCCGGTGGCGTCGCCGCGCTGGCGCTGCTGGTGGCGCGTGCAGCCGCGAAGACGGCCGCCGTGGTGCTGCTGGCGCGCCCGAGCGGCTTGCGCATGCGGCAGGCGCTGGGGCTGTCGCTGGCGCTGACGCCGATGTCGGGCACGGCGCTGGTGCTGCTGGCCGACCTGCAGGCCGGCCACGCGGCCTTCGCGCCGCTGGTCGCGCCCATCATCGTGTCGGCCATCGCCTTCACCGAGGTGCTGGGGCCGCTGCTGGTGCAGTGGGGCCTGCACCTGGCCGGTGAACAGCAACCGCAGGCCAAGCCTGCCGACTACCGGGCGGTGACAGCATGAGCCTGGAGAATTTCCACCATTCGCGCGCGCTGACGCTGGGCGTCGAACTCGAGCTGCAGATCGTCGGCACACACGACTACGACCTCACGCCGGCAGCCGCCGACCTGCTGCGCGTGCTGGGCAAGAAGAAGCTGCCCGGCGCCGTGGTGCCCGAGATCACCGACAGCATGATCGAGCTGTCCACCGGCATCTGCGAGGACCACGCCGACGTGCTGGCGCAGCTGACGCAGATCCGCGACGCGCTGGTGCAGGCCGCCGACAAGCTGGGCGTGGCGCTGGCCGGCGGCGGCACGCACCCGTTCCAGGACTGGAGCCAGCGCCGCATCTTCGACAAGCCGCGCTTCCAGGAGGTGAGCGCGCTGTACGGCTACCTGTCCAAGCAGTTCACGATCTTCGGCCAGCACGTGCACATCGGCTGCCCCAGCGCCGACGAAGCGCTGCTGCTGCTGCACGGCATCAGCCGCTTCATGCCGCACCTGATCGCGCTGTCGGCCTCGTCGCCCTTCATCCAGGGCACCGACACGGCCTTCCACTCGGCGCGGCTGAACTCGGTGTTCGCGTTCCCGCTGTCGGGCCGCGCGCCCTTCGTGCTGACCTGGGAAGACTTCGGCACCTACTTCGGCAAGATGGCGCGCACCGGCGTCGTCAAGAGCATGAAGGACTTCTACTGGGACATCCGCCCCAAGCCCGAGTTCGGCACGATCGAGGTGCGCGTGCTGGACACGCCGTTGACCATCGAGAAGGCCGCGGCGATGGCCGGGCTGATCCAGTGCCTGGCGCGCTGGCTGCGCGAAGAGAAGCCCTACGTGCCGGTGGAAGACGACTACCTGCCCTACACCTTCAACCGCTTCCAGGCCTGCCGTTTCGGGCTCGATGCGATCTTCATCGACCCGCGCAGCGGCGAGCACCGCACGCTGCGCGACGACCTGGTGGTGATGCTGGACAAGCTGGCACCGCACGCGCAGGCGCTGCGCGCGGAAGGCGCGCTGGCCTATGTGCGCAATGAGATCAACGGCCTGGGCAACGACGCCACGTGGATCCGCGCCACGCAGGACCGCGAGCGGCTGCTACCGGAAGTGGTGCGGCAGCAGACGCTGCGCTGGGCAGGCAGAACCTAGTCCGGGCGACTGGCGCGCGCTAGCCGCGGGGCGGCAGCAGGAACGACAGCGGCGCGGTGCGCAGCCGGCGCCGCAGCGCCACGCCGATGCGCTGGCGTTCCTTCAGCTGGATGCCGCGCGAGCGCAGCGCCACCTTGAAGGCCAGCGCGAAGCTCACCACCAGGTTCAGCACGCCGGTGACGCCGATGGCTGCCACGCAGAGCCAGAACTCGGGCCGCTGCAGCACCGGCAGGCCCAGCGCGCCAGCGGCTGCGGCCAGCTGCCCGGTGCTCAGCGTCACGTGGCGCACGTCGAGCGGCAGCGCGAAGAAGCTGGCCACCACCGGCACCAGGCCCAGCATCAGGCCCAGCGAGACGTTGGCCGCCAGGCCCGAGATGTTGGCGCGCCACCAGCGCGCCCAGCGCTGCGCGCGGGCCGCGCCCAGCCGGGCCACGAAACGCGGGTTCCAGGCGATGGCGCTGTCGAGCCGGTGGAAGACGAACCAGTTCTCGGCCCAGCCGGCGATCAGGCTGCTGGTGAACAGCAGCACGCCGGTGAAGGCGGCGAAGAAGACGGTCGGCCCCAGCAGCGTCAGTGACTCCAGCACGTGTTCGCCTTCCTTTGCGCTCACCAGCGGGCTGCCGAACGCGGCCTGCCACAGCAGCTGCACCGCCAGCACCAGCGGGCCGCAGATCGCCAGGTTGCCGACGATGCCCGCCATCTGTGAGCGGATCAGCTGCGCCACGCGGTCGACGAAGCCTTCGATGCGCGCGTCGTCCACCGTGCCCTGCAGCGTGGCCGCCATGGCCGGCGCCGTCATCGCCGGCTGCTTGGTCGCCACCGTCCAGTGCAGCAGCATGATCAGCACGAAGCTGGCGGCGTAGTTGATGCCGGCCCAGAATCCGGCCCAGAAGGCCGTCAGGCCGATGGCATACAGCGCGAACTTGATGAAGGTGGTGCCGGCGATCACCGCGCCGCCGCCGGCTGCGCGGCGCAGCATGTCGCGGTATTCGCTGCGGTCGCGCGTGATGTAGTGGTCGCCGGTCTCGGCGTTGCGCTCGGCCACCTGGCGCGCCAGCAGCTGGTAGTGCTGCGCCAGCAGCGCGCGCAGGCCGCGCTGGTCGGCTGCCACCTGCAGCAGCTGCAGCGTCAGGCGCTGCAGGTCGGGCAGCGGCGTGCGCGCCAGCACGCAGTTCAGCAGCAGCTCGATGCGCTGCGCGCGCTGCTGCAGCTGGTCCATCTCGTAGACGATGTCCACCGAGACGCCGAATTCCTCCAGGTGCTGCGTCACGCTGTCGGCAGCGCGGCGGCAGGCGTCGAGCAACGCGCGCAGGTAGGCCGCCTCGCGCAGTGCGTCGTCGTGGCGCCCTTCCAGCACCGCGGCGCGCACGTTCTCGGCGGCGCGTGCGAGCTGGCGGAAGGGTTCGTCGGACAGCCGCGCCGGATCCATGCGGCGGCGCAGCGCCGGTGCATAACCGCCGGCATGCACGGCGCTCACCAGGATGGTGATGGCGTCGAGCATGGCCGCGCGCCAGGGCGTGTCTTCGCCCGGGGCCATCAGCACCGCCAGGCGCTGCAGCGTGGGGGCGTCGATCTGTGCGATCCAGGTGGCATCGCCGGGCTCGAACAGCAGCTGGAACAGCTCGGCCAGGTCGGGCGTCTGTGGCGTGCCCGGCAGCAGCCGCAGGCGCAGCCGGCGGCCGATCTCGCTGAACAGCGACTGCCGGTTGCCGAGGCCGAAGTCGGCAAACAGCGCCGGCGCGTCCACCTCGCGCCAGAAGCGCTGCACCATCGCGCGCAGCTTCTGCTGGAACGCGGGCTGGCCGTCGAGCAGCTTCAGCACGTGGCGCAGCCGCACCAGCGGCAGCGGCGTGCGTGCCTCGGCGGCCGGCGCACTGGTTGCCGGCGCCGGCACTGGTGTGGGCGCATGGCGCAGCCACTCCATCAGCCGCACCCACCACAGGTGGCGTTCGCCCAGCGACGCCTTGGGGTCGGCCGCGTTGACCAGCGCGGTCAGGTCCCAGGGGCTGCTGGCCATCAGTGCAGCAACCCGGGGAAGACGAGCTGGAATTCGGGCACCGGCGCGTCGAAGGCGTCGGCTGCCTCGGTCATGCAGAAGAAGGTGCCGCGCATGCTGCCGTGCGGCGTGGCGATGCGGGTCCAGCTGGTGTATTCGAAGGTCTCGCCCGGCTTCAGCAGCGGCTGGTGGCCCACCACTGCGAGGCCGCGCACTTCCTCGGTCTGGCCGTTGGCGTCGCTGACCAGCCACTGCCGCGCCACCAGCTGCGCGGCGATGTCGCCGCTGTTGCGGATGCTGACGGTGTAGGCGAAGGCGAACGGGCCTTCGGGCGGCTGCGACTGTTCGGCGAGGTACTGCACCTTCACCTCGCAGGTGAACTGGGGGTTGGCCATGCGCGGCATTCTAGGAGGGCGCCGGCTCCTAGAATGACCCCATGACGACCTACCGCATCGCCCCCAGCCTGCTGTCCGCCGACTTCGCCCGGCTCGGCGAGGAAGTGAAGAACGTCATCGCCGCCGGCGCCGACTGGATCCACTTCGACGTGATGGACAACCACTACGTGCCGAACCTGACCTTCGGCCCGATGGTGTGCCAGGCACTGCGCAAGCACAGCACGGTGCCGATCGACGTGCACCTGATGGTGCAGCCGGTGGACGCGCTGGCGCAGGCCTTCGCCAAGGCCGGCGCCGATCTCATCAGCTTCCACCCCGAGGCCAGCGCGCACGTGGACCGCACGCTGCAGCTGATCCAGGCCGAAGGCAAGCAGGCCGGCCTGGTGTTCAACCCGGCGACGCCGCTGGACGTGCTGGAGCACGTGATCGAGCGCGTGGACCTGATCCTCATCATGAGCGTCAACCCGGGCTTCGGCGGCCAGAGCTTCATCGACAGCGCGCTGCGCAAGATCGAGAAGGCGCGCAGGCTGATCGACAGCACCGGCCGCGACATCCGCCTGGAAGTGGACGGCGGCATCAAGGTCGACAACATCCGCCGCGTCGCCGACGCCGGAGCCGACACGTTCGTGGCCGGCAGCGCCATCTTCGGCCAGCCCGACTACAAGGGCGTCATCGACGCGATGCGCGCCGCGCTGGCGCGCTGAAGCGCGCCCCGCCACGCGCCGCGCGCCGTCAGGCCGTGCGGTCCACGCGCAGCGCCAGCACCACCGAGGTGGTGGTCTTCAGCACGCCGTCGATCTCGCCGATGCTGTCGAGCAGCCCGTCCAGCCGCGCGGTGGACTCCGCGCGCAGCAGCGCGATGTAGTCGAACTCGCCGCTCACCGAGCACAGCATGCGCAGCTCGGGCAGCCGCGCCAGCAGCGCCGTGACGTCGCGCGCCATCTTCGGGCTGACGGTGATGCCCACGTAGGCCTGCACGCCGCGGTCGCTGCTGTCGGCGGCCAGCCGCGCGGTGTAGCCGACGATGGCGCCGCTGCGTTCCAGCCGGTCCAGCCGCGCCAGCACCGTGGTGCGCGCCACGCCCAGCCGGCGCGCCAGGTTGGCCGTGCTCTCGCGGGCGTTGGCCTGCAGCAGGGTGATGAGCTGGCGGTCGAGGTCGTCGCGGGGCATGCGGCATTATGGCGATGCACGCTGACGTTTCGTCGAAAACGGACTCCATCCCGACGAACTCATGCTTTCTTTCGTCACCCGGCCTTCCTAGACTCGCCGCAGCTCAGGGAGACCCACATGATGAAGATCACGCTGCTCGGCGCCGGCCACATCGGCCAGACCATTGCCCGCTGGCTGTCGGCCACCGGCGACTACCACGTCACCGTCGTCGATCGCAGCGCCCCGGCGCTGGCCCGGCTGGCCGGCGACGCCGCCGCCACGCTGCAGGTGGACACCAGCGACGCCGCGGCGCTGCAGCGCGCGCTGCGCGGGCAGCACGCGGTGATCAACGCGCTGCCCTACCACCTGGCCACGCTGGCCGCCACCGCGGCGCGCGAGGCGCAGTGCCACTACTTCGACCTCACCGAAGACGTGGCCGCCACGCGCGCGATCCAGCAGCTGGCCGTGGGGGCGTCCACCGCCTTCATGCCGCAGTGCGGGCTGGCGCCGGGTTTCATCGGCATCGTCGCGCACCACCTGGCGCAGGGCTTCGACACCTTGCACGAGGTGAAGATGCGCGTCGGCGCGCTGCCGGCCTTCCCGACCAACAGCCTGAAATACAACCTGACCTGGAGCGTGGACGGCCTCATCAACGAGTACTGCCACCCCTGCGAGGCCATCCGCGGCGGCCAGCGCATCGAGGTGCTGCCGCTCGAAGGCATGGAGCACTTCAGCCTGGACGGCACCGAGTACGAGGCCTTCAACACCAGCGGCGGCCTGGGCACGCTGTGCGAGACGCTGGCCGGCCGCGTGCAGACGCTCGACTACAAGAGCGTGCGCTACCCCGGCCACCGCGACCTGATGAAGATGCTGCTCGAAGAGCTGCAGCTGAACCAGGACACCGAGACGCTGAAGGCCATCATGCGCAAGAGCATCCCCAGCACGATGCAGGACGTGGTGCTGGTGTTCGTCACCGTCAGCGGCCTGCGCGACGGCGCGCTGGTGCAGGAGGTGTTCGCGCGCAAGATCTTCGCCGACCGCGACAGCGCGGCGCCGCTGAGCGCGATCCAGATCACCACCGCCGCCGGCATCTGCGCCGCGGTCGACCTGTTCCGCGAAGGCCGGCTGCCGCAGCGCGGCTTCATCCGCCAGGAGCAGGTGGCGCTGCCCGACTTCCTGGCCAACCGCTTCGGCCGCGCGTACCAGCAGAGTCGGCAGGTCGAGAGCATCGGCTAAGCGTCACGGCTTCCACCGCCGCTGCGGCGACACTCGCGGGCATGAAGAACGCCCGCACTGCCAGCCCGACCTCCGCCACCCCCGCCACCCCACGCCCGCTCGACGTCGACACGCTGTGGCGGCTGCAGCGCGTGGGCGGCGTGGCCCTCGCGCCCGACGGCCGCCGCGCCGTGTGTGCGCTGACCACGCCCGACATGGAAAAGAACACCAGCAGCACCGCGCTGTGGCTGCTGGACACCGCCCGTGCCGCGCCGCGGCCGCTGACGCGCTGCGGCGACAAGGACGGCCAGCCGGCGTGGTCGCCGCGCGGCGACGCCATTGCCTTCGTCGCGCGCCGCACCCAGCACGGGCAGCAAGGGAAACCGGACAAGACACCGCAGCTCTACCGCATCGCGCCCGACGGCGGCGAAGCCGAGCGCATCAGCGATTTCGCGCCCGGCATCGAGCACTTCCGCTGGCTGCCCGACGGCCGCCGCATCGTCTTCGCGGCCTGGGTCTGGCCCGAACTGCGCGGCGCGGCAGCCCAGGCGCGGCGCTGGAAGGACTTCTCCGAGCGCAAGGAGAGCGGCTACGCCACCAGTGACGCCTTCTACCGCTACTGGGACCACGAAGTACCGATGGGCCGCGTGCTGCACCTGCTGCTGCTGGACACGCGCACGGGCCGTGTCACCGACCTGTTCGAGGGCACGGCGCTGCAGCTGCCGCGCGACACAGGCGATAGCACGGCCTACGCGGTGCACCCCGGCGGCCGCCGCATCGCCTTCCAGCACGACCCGGCGCCCGTGCAGCGGCTGGGCAACCGGCTGGCGCTGTCGGAGATCGAGATCGGCACGCGGCGCGTGCGCGCGCTGGTGGACGACGCGGCCTGGGACTGCAGCGCCCCGGCCTACAGCCCCGACGGCCGCCGGCTCGCCTTCCTGGCCGCCCACGTGGGCGCGCACCACACGGCGCCGCAGCAGCTGGCCGTGCGCTCGGACGTGGACAGCGCCTGGCACGTGCTCGACGCCGCCTGGGACCACGAGGCCCAGGCGCCGCTGCGCTGGTCGGCCGACGGCAGCGCGGTGCTGTTCACGGCCGAGGCGCGTGGCCGCTGCCACCTGTGGCGCGCCACGCCCGCCGACCGCCGCATCGTGCAGGTGCACGCCGGCGGCTGGGTGCAGGGCTTCGACCTGGCCGGCGACACGGTGCTGCTCGCCGCCGACGCCGCGCTGCACCCGACACGCGTGTTCGCCCGCCACGGCGGCGGCGCGACAGTGCGCCTGGAGCGCTTCAACGACACCGTGCTGGCGGGCGTGGCGCTGGGCGACGTGCGCGAGGTCGAGATCACCGGCGCTTTCGGCGAACCCGTGCAGCTGTGGCTGACCTTCCCGCCCGGCTTCGACGCGAAGAAGAAGCACCCGGTGCAGCACGTCATCCACGGCGGCCCGTTCACCGCTGTCGGCGACAGCTTCGGCTGGCGCTGGAACCCGCACGTGTTCGCCTCGGCGGGGCAGGTGGTGGCGCAGGTGAACTTCCACGGCTCCAGCGGTTTCGGCTGGGCCTTCAAACGCAGCCTGATCGGCCGCCAGGGCGCGCTGGAACTGCAGGACATCGAGGCCGCGACCGACTGGCTGCTGCGCCAGCGCTGGGTCGACGCACAGCGCATCACGGCCAGCGGCGGCAGCTACGGCGGCTTCCTGGTGGCCTGGATGAACGGCCACGTGGCGCCCGGCCGCTACCAGGGCTACGTGTGCCATGCCGGGGTGTACGACCGCATCGCCACCTTCAGCGCCGACTCGTACCCGGTGCGCCCCAAGGACCTGGGTGCGCTGTACTGGGAGGACATGGGCCACGTGCTGGCGCAGAGCCCGCACGCGCACGCCGCGCACATGCACACGCCCACGCTGGTGATCCACGGCGCACGCGACTACCGCGTGCCCGACTGCAACGGGCTGGCCTACTACAACACGCTGCAGGCGCGCGGCGTGCGGTCGCGCCTGCTGTGGTTCCCCGACGAGAACCACTGGGTGCTGAAGCCGCGCAACTCGAAGCTCTGGTACACCGAGTTCATGGCCTGGATCGCGGCCTGCTCGGCGCCGGCGAAGACACGCCGGGCCGGGTCAAGGGCTCGGGCCTGAAACCGCGCCGCGCTGCGGCGCGGTCTGCGCTCAGACCATGCGCACGCGCAGCTCGGGCAGGCCGGCCACACTGCCCACCAGCACGTCACCGGCCACCACGGCGGCCACGCCCTCGGGCGTGCCGGTGTAGATCAGGTCACCGGGCTGCAGCTCCCAGGCCGCCGACAGGTGCTCGATGGTCTCGGCGATGTTCCAGATCAGCTTGGACACGTTGCTGCGCTGGCGGTCGGTGCCGTTGACCTGCAGCGCGATCTCGGCGTGCAGCACGTTGCCGGCCTCGGCCGCCGGCACGATGGGGCCGATGGGCGCGCTGTGGTCGAAGCCCTTGCCGATGCACCAGGGGCGGCCCTGCTTCTTCGCGTCGTTCTGCAGGTCGCGGCGCGTCATGTCCAGGCCCACGGCGTAGCCCCACACGTGCTGCATTGCGTCGGCCGCGGCGATGTTCCTGCCGCCCTTGCCGATGGCCGCCACGAGCTCGATCTCGTGGTGCAGGTTCTTCGTCAGCGTGGGGTAGGGCATGTCGCCGGTGGTGCCGGCGTCCACCACCAGCACGGAGTCGGCCGGCTTCAGGAAGAAGAACGGCGGCTCGCGGCCGGTGAAGCCCATCTCCTTGGCGTGGTCCTCGTAGTTGCGGCCGACGCAGTAGACGCGGTGCACCGGGAAGCGCTCGGCACGGCCGACGACGGGCACGCTGACGGTGGCGGGGGGAGTGAACAGGTAGCTCATGGTGGACTCGGTGTGAGGAAGAAGGAAGCGCAGGTTCAGGTGGTGGCGTCGCCACCTTCGACGATGACGTTCTCCACGATACCCGCGCCGCCGCGGCGGAAGGATGCGGCCTCCACGTACTCGGGCGACTCGAAGCACGCGGCGCCGGCCTCCAGCGTGGGGAACTCGATCACGACGAAGCGGTGGAAGACCTCGGGGCCCTCCATGATGCGGTAGCGTCCGCCACGCGCCAGCACGCGGCCGCCGTGGGCGGCGATGATGGCCGGCACGCGGTCGGTGTATTTCTTGTACTGCACCGGGTCGTGCACGACGCAGCGCGAGAGCCAGTAGGCGGCCATGGGCAATGTCTCCAGGTTACTTGGGCGGCAGGGCGGTGCCCAGGTTGGGCAGCCAGGTGGCGGCCTCGGGCACGACGACGATCACCAGGATGGCCGTCAGCAGGCACATCCAGTACGGCAGCGCGCCGCGGAAGATCTCGCCGTTCTTCAACCCGGGCTCGTCGGGTAACGCGGCTTTCACCGTGAACACCAGGATGCCGAAGGGCGGCGTCAGCAGGCCGGTCTCGATGGCCAGGATGCCGATGATCGCGAAGGCCACCGGGTCGAAGCCCATCGCCACCGCCACCGGCGCGAACACCGGCACCGTGAGCAGGATGATCGAGATCGAGTCGATCAGCGCGCCGAGCACGAACCAGATCAGGATCATCAGCGCCAGCACGGCGTAGGGCGACATGCCCGAGTCGACGAAGAAGTCCTTCGCCATGCCGGTGACGCCGGTCATCGACAGCACGCGCGAGTACAGCTGCGCCGTCACCAGCAGCAGCAGCAGCGGCGCCGAGGTGCGGCCGACCGAGATGATGGCCTGCACCATCTCGCGCGGCTTCATGCCGCGCGCGATGGCCAGCAGCAGCGCCAGCGTGGCGCCCACGCCCGCGCCTTCGGTGGGCGTGAAGAAGCCGAACCAGATGCCGCCGAGCACGATGACCACCAGGGCCAGGATGCCCACCGTGCTCCAGAGGATGGTGCGCAGGTCGGTCTCGGGCGCGGCGTCGATCTCGGCGCGCGCCAGGCGCTGCTCCTCGGGCAGGTCGGCGCCTTCGCCCACGCGGTGCGGCTGCGTCTTGGCCACCCACAGGATGTAGCCGATGTACAGCAGCACCACCACCAGGCCCGGGATGATGCCGGCGATGAAGAGCTTGCCGATCGCCATCTCGGTGAGCACGCCCCACACGATCATCAGCACCGACGGCGGGATCAGCATGCCCAGGCAGGCGCTGCCCGCGATGCAGCCGAGCGCAAACTTGCGCTCGTAGCCGTGGCGCTTCATCTCGGGGTAGGCGATCTTCGAGAACGCCGCGGCAGCGGCGATCGACACGCCGGTGATGAAGGCGAAGACCGCGTTCGACAGCACGGTGGCCACGCCCAGCCGCCCGGGGATGCGCCGCGTGCTGCGGTTGATCAGCGCAAACAGGTCGCTGGCGGCGCCGCACTTGGACAGGAACTCGCCCATCAGCAGGAACAGCGGGATCACCGCGAAGATGTAGTCGCGCAGCGCCTCGTAGGCGGTGTTGGAGGCGAAGCTCAGCATGGCCTGCGGGTCCTGCGTCAGCAGGTACAGGCCCAGCATGCTGGTCAGCCCCAGCGCGACCGCGATGTGGATGCCGCCGAAGACCAGGGCCAGCAGGGTGCCGACCAGGATCAGCATGTCGGTGGTTTCGTACATCGCGCGGTCTCAGTGCGAAGCGCCGGTGGCGCCCGGGGCGACACCGCGTGCGGTGCCCACGACGTGCTGCATCAGCAGCAGCAGGTAGCTGAAGGCGGCCACGCCCGTGCCCAGGATCAGCACGAAGCGCGCCGGCCACACCGGCACGCGCAGCGCACCTTCGCCTTCGTATTCGTTCGAGGTCCAGGCGTGCGCCGCGCCCTCGAAGCTGCCCCAGCAGATGGCAGCGAAGAACACCAGCCCGGCCAGCGCCGCCAGCGCCGCGAAGGCGCTCTGCGTGCGCGGGCCGCCGCGGCTGACGAACATGTCCACGTGCAGCATGCCGCCCGAGCGGATCGCGAAACCCGCCTGCAGGTAGCAGATGACGACGATGGACAGCGAGACGATCTCGGTCGTGCCCTTCACCGGGCTGTTGAAGACCACGCGGCCGACCACGTCGGCCACGACCAGGAAACACAGCAGGAAAGCCAGCACCGCGGCCAGCACCAGCAGTGCGCGCGTGACCTGGTCGTTCAACCGTCTCAGGATGTCCATCGCCGCCTCGAGCGCTCAGCCGTTCACTTGATCTCGTAGCGCACGGGCCACTTGTGGCCCAGCTTCTCGGCTTCTTCCAGCGCCAGTTTCAGCACCTGCGAGGCCGGCAGGCCCTGCTTGTCGAGGTCGGCGGCGTGCGCCTGCGGCCAGGCCTTCAGCGAGTTGGCCCACTCCACGCGCACCGCGTCGGGCACCGACTTCACGTTCACGCCCAGCGTCTTCAGCTGCGCCAGCTGCTTGGGGTAGTTCTCCTCGTTGACGCTGCCGGTCTTGGCCTCGTACTCCTTGGCGACCTCGAGGATGATGGCCTGCACGTCCTTGGGCAGGCGGTTGAAGCGGTTCTTGTTCATCGTCAGGCCGTGCCAGCTGATCGAGCCGAAGCCGATCTCGGTGTAGTGCTTGGCCACTTCGTTGAGCTTGAAGTTGACCCAGCCCGACGGGAACATGATCCAGCCGAAGTACACGCCGGTCTGCATCGACGTGTAGGCCTCGGGCAGCGACGACTGCACCGGCACCGCGCCCGCATACTCCAGCCACTTCAGGTTCAGACCGGCGCCGGCGAGCTTGCGGCCCTTCAGCTCGGCCACGGTGTTCCACTCGAAGGTGGTGCCCAGGTTGTAGCCGTTGTCTGCGATCAGCGACAGCAGCACCTGGTTGTACTTGTCCTCGAACACCTTGCCCATGTACGGCACCTTGTCGTACACGGCGCGCGCCAGCTTGACGCTCTTCTCGGGGCTCATGGTGCCGAAGGGCAGCATCACCTGGAAGGCGTGCAGCGGCAGGTTCGAGGGCTCGAAGCAGAAGCAGTAGCCGCCGATGTCGACGATGCCCGACTGCACGCCCTCCAGCGTGTCGGCCACCTTCACCATCGCGCCACCGTAGGCCTCGACGAATTCCACCTTGTGCTTGGTGCGCGCGGCCACGCGCTTGGTCACCTCGGGCACGAAGAAGCTCTGCATCAGGTTGACGTAGGTGTTCGCCGCGGGGTGGCCCGAGGCGATGCGCAGCTTGATCTCGTCGGCCTGGGCGGCGCCGAGGCCGGCGGCGGCCAGTGCGGTGGCGACCAGGGTGGTCTTGAGGTGCTTGAACATGCTTGTCTCCTTGGTGGTCAGGGCACGGCGGCCCGGGTGATGCGCGGAACACGCCCGCCGCGGCCTCTTGCCGGGCCGTGGGCGGGGAATGCGTGGGGGCAGGACTTCAGGGCACGATGACGCTGGAACCCGTGGTGCGGCCGCTCTCGAGGTCGGCGTGGGCGCGGGCGATGTCGGCCATCGGGTAGCGCTGGTTGACGCTGACCTTGAGCACGCCTTGGCGGAACAGGTCGAACACGGCGGCGGCCGAGGCGCGCAGGTCTTCGGTGGACGCGGTGTAGGTCACGAGCGTGGGCCGCGTGAAGTACAGCGAGCCGGCCTTCTGCAGCGTGGCCGCGGCCACCGGCGGCGGTGCGCCGGTGGTGGTGCCGAAGCTGACGAAGTAGCCGCGCGGTGCCAGGCTGGCCAGCGAGGCGTCGAAGCTGTTCTTGCCCACCGAGTCGTAGACCACCGGCACGCCGGCGCCGCCGGTGATCTCCTTCACGCGCGCGGCGATGTCCTCGCTGAGGCGGTCGATGCAGTGTTCGTAGCCGTTGGCCAGCGCCAGCGCCACCTTCTCGGGGCCGGCGGCGACGCCGATCATGCGTGCACCCAGGTGGCGGCCCCACTGGCCGGCCAGCAGGCCCACGCCGCCGGCGGCGGCGTGCATCAGCACGTACTGCCCGCGCTGCACGGGGTAGCAGCGCTGCATCAGGTATTCCACCGTCATGCCCTTGAGCAGCGACGCGGCGATGGTCTCGTCGTCCATGTGCGCCGGCGCGTGCAGCAGCCGCGCGGCCGGGTAGTTGCGGTGCGTGGCGCAGGCGCCCAGCACCGGGCCGCTGGCGTAGCAGACGCGGTCGCCGACGCGGAAGTCGGTGACGCCGTCGCCCAGCGCCTCGACCACGCCCACGGCCTCGGTGCCCAGCCCGCTGGGCATGGGCGCCGGGTACTGGCCCGAGCGCGTGTAGATGTCCTGGAAGTTGAAGCCGATGACGGTGTGGCGGATGCGGACTTCGCCGGCGCCGGGCGCGGGCAGGTCGAGGGTCTCGATCTGCAGCACCTCGGGGCCACCGGCGGCGTGGATGCGGACTGCTGTTGTTTGCATGGGGTGAGGCGGCTGGTGAAGTGGGGAAGAAGGTGTGTGTTCAGTGCAGCGCCGGCGGCAGGTAGGCCGCCAGCAGCTCGGGCGCCAGGCTGCTGCACTGCGCGGCATGCAGCGGCTCGGCCGCGGCGCGCCAGGCGGGCAGGTCGATGTCCTGCGGGCCCAGCACCTGCACGCCGTGCGCGCGCAGCTGCGCCAGGGCTTCGCCGTCCTGCGCCGCAGCCAGGCGGCGCTGCAGCGCGGTGGCGCTGGCCACGGCCTCGTGCAGCGCGTTGCGCTGGCGCGGCGCCAGGCGTTGGTACCAGGTGCGCGGGCACACCAGCAGCAGCACGCCGAAGAGGTGGCTGGTCAGGCTGACATGCGGGTGGTGGCGCCACAGGCCGAAGCTGATCAGATTGGTGAGCGGGTTCTCCTGCGCCTGCACCGCGCCGCTGGCCACCGCCTGCACCAGGTCCTTCACGTCGGTGGTGACGGCGTGGAAGCCCAGCGCGTCGAGCAGCGTGCGGTACAGCGTGTTGTCCAGGGTGCGGATCACGAGCCCGGTGCAGTCGGCCGGCGTGCGCAGCGGCCGCAGCGCGTTCGAGACATGGCGGAAGCCGTTGTCCCAGAAGCCCAGCACGTGCAGGCCGGTGTTCTGCGCCACGGCCTCGCGCAGCAGTGCGCCGGCGCGGCCGTCCAGCGCGGCCAGCGCCTGGGCGCGGTCGTGCACGCTGAAGGGCAGGTCCAGCACGCCGAGCGCCGGCACCCGGGCCGAGAGGTAGCTCGACGCCATGTAGCCGATCTGCCGCGAGCCGTCCTCGAGCGACGCGAACAGCGCCGTGGCCTTCTCGCCGCTGGCGGTGACGTCGGCCTCGAAGGTGACCGGCGGCCGCCAGCCGGCTGCGTCGAGCTGCTCGGCCAGGTGGCGCAGCGCGGCCGTCAGGATCGAGCCACCGCCCTGGTAGCCCGCCAGACGCACGCTGTCGGTGGCGATCAAGGTGTCAGGCACTGGGGATGCCAGCGTCCTGGATGATCTGCTTCCAGCGCTGGAAGTCCTGGTCGACCACGCGCGCGAGCTGCTCGGGGCTGCGCACCCAGGGGTCCAGGCCCGAGCGGATCAGCTGCACCTGGAACTCGCGGTCGCCGGCCACGGCCTGCGCCGCAGTGCGCAGCGCCTGCAGCACCTCGGCCGGCGCGTCCTTGTGCAGGAACAGGCCCAGCCACGACGAGTAGTCGTAGTTCTTCACGCCCTGCTCCTGCAGCGTGGGCACGTCGCGGAACAGGCCGTGGCGCTCGCTGCCGCAGAAGCCGATCAGGCGCACGCGCTGGTCCTGCAGGAAGGGCTGTGCCAGCGAGAGCGCCATCGACATCACGTCGACCTCGCCCGAAGCCACGGCCAGCGCGGCCTGGCTGGCGCCGCGGTAGGGCACGTGGTCGAGCTTGACGCCGGTGTAGGCGTTGAACATCTCGGTGGCCAGGTGCTGCGGGCTGCCGACGCCGCCCGACGAATAGGTGACGCGGCCGCTGCGGGCGCGTTGCACCAGGTCCTGCACCGTGCGCACCGGCGAGGCCGCGGGCACTGCGAAGAAGGTCGGGATGTTCGCGACGCCGGCAATCGGCAGGTAGTCGCGCCGCGGCTCGCCCTTCATCTTGCTGGCCTGCAGGTGCGGCAGGATGGTCAGGATGCTGTTGTTCAGCGCCGCAACGGTACGGCCGTCGGGGCGCGCGCGCGACAGCCGGTCCAGGCCCACCAGGCCGGCGGCCGCTGCCACGTTCTCGACCACGAAGGCGCCGCCCAGGCGCTGGCCCAGGCGTTCGGTCATGTGGCGCAGCGCCACGTCGGACGCACTGCCGGCCTGCAGCGGCAGGATCACCGTCACCGGGCCGTCCGGATACTTCTGCGCCCGCGCCGGCAGTCCTGCCAGCGCGCCCAGCACGCCGGCAGCGCCGGCTCCCACCAACGATCGTCTCCGCATGGTCTTGTCCTTGTTGTCGTGGGCTGTCAGAACGTCGAGGCCTTCACCGGCGCTTCGCTCGTCATCACTTCGGTGGCCGGCTTCTCGTTGGCGCCGGCGTCGGTCCATTCCGGCACGCGGCCGATGCGGGCCGCCTCGTGCCAGGCGAAGTTCAGCTCGACCTTGATGCCGTTGATGGGCTCGCGCATGAACAGCTGGTACAGGTTGCTGTTGTGCGCCTTGCGCTCGCTGAACTCCACGCCGTTGGCGGTGAGGCGCTCGATGAATTCCTCGATGCCTTCGCAGTTCAGGCACAGGTGGTCGATGCGGCCCGAGCCCATCGCACCAGCGGCCGAGAAGTCCTTGTCGCCGTCGGTGGGCGTCTTCAGGTACGTGTCCTGGTGGTTCGAGTAGCGCGCCTTGCCGATGTGGATGACGTCCTGCTCGCCGATGTAGAGCCAGTACACCGGGAAGCCGAACTCCGGGTGGTAGCCGTTGCGGAAGCCCAGGTTGTTCACGAACCAGTCGCGCGTGCCCTCGGGGTCGTGGGTCAGGATCAGCAGGTGTTCCAGGAAGCGCAGTCCCATCGCGGTCTCCTTGTTCAGCGGGCGTGTTCGGCGGCCACGGGGCGGGTCTCGCCGGTCTCGACCAGCGTGCGCGTGGCGTTGACCGAGGCGTAGATCCACAGGATCTTCATCGGTTCGGTGTCCGACTTGTTGCGGAAGCGGTGCGGCACGTTGGGCGGGATGAACGTGGTGTCCAGCGGCTTCAGCTCGTGCACCTCGCCGGCGATGTCCATGTAGGCATGGCCTTCCAGCAGCACCACGCTCTCTTCGCAGTTGTGGCTGTGGAACGGGATCTTGGTGCCGGGCCCGAACTCGGTGATGCCGTTGATGAAGGTGGTGGCACCCACCGAGGGCAGCACCAGCGGCGTCGTGCGCGCGCCGCCGCCGCGGTCGTGGCTCTTGATCTCGTCGGGGCGCAGCACGCAGTGTTTGGCGTCGGTCATGGGGGTGTCCTTGCTGAAGAGGTGGCGTCAGGTCCGGACCGGGCCGGTCCAGACGGTTTTCGCGTTCATGAACTCGTGCATGCCCAGCATGCCGAGCTCGCGGCCGTAGCCCGATTCCTTGCTGCCGCCGAAGGGCAGGCGCGGGTCGGAGGCCACCATGCCGTTGACGAACACGGCACCGGCCTCGATGGTGTGCGCCAGGCAGGCCGCCAGCGCGAGGTCGCCGGTCCACAGCGCCGCGCCCAGGCCGAAGGGCGTGTCGTTGGCCACGCGCACGGCCGTGGCGGCGTCGGGCACGCGCAGGATCGCGGCCGCGGGGCCGAAGGTCTCCTCGCGCGCCACCGTCATGCCGGGCTGCACGTGGTCGAACACGGTGGGCTGGTAGAACGCGCCGCGCCCGGCCACCGGGCCGCCGCCCAGCAGCAGCTTGGCGCCTTCGGCGATGCTGGCCTGCACCTGCGCATGCAGCTCGTCGCGCAGGCTGGTGCGTGCCATCGAGCCCTGGGTGCTGCGCGGGTCCAGCGGGTCGCCCACGACCAGCTGCCGCGTGATGTCGCAGAAGGCCTCGACGAAGCGGTCGGCCACCGCGGCCTCGACGATGAAACGCTTGGCCGCGATGCAGCTCTGCCCGGTGTTCTGGAAGCGCGCCTTCACCGCCACCGTGGCCGCGGCCAGCAGGTCGGCATCGGCGAGCACGATGAAGGGGTCGGAGCCACCGAGTTCCAGCACCTGCTTCTTCAACGCCTGCCCGGCGGCGGCAGCGATGCTGCGGCCGGCGGGCGTGGAGCCGGTGAAGGTGACGGCGGCGATGCGGCGGTCGGCGATCAGCGCCGGCACTGCGCCCGCGCCTACCAGCAGCGTCGTCACCAGGCCTTCGGGCAGCCCGGCGCGCACGAACAGCTGCTCGATCGCCAGCGCGCACTGCGGCACGTTGCTGGCGTGCTTGAGCACGAGGCCGTTGCCGCCGGCCAGCACCGGGGCGGCCGCGCGCATCACCTGCCACAGCGGGTAGTTCCAGGGCATCACGGCCAGCACCAGGCCGATGGGGTCGTAGACGATGCGGCTGTCGCTGGCGCTGCTGGCCACCACCTGGTCGGCCAGGAAGCCCGGCGCGGCGTCGGCGTAGAAGTCGAAGTTCCAGGCGCACTTCTCGACCTCGCCCACGGCCTCGGCCAGCGGCTTGCCCATCTCCAGCGTGATGGTGCGGCCCAGCGCCTGCTTGTCGGCGCGCAGCTGCGCGGCCACGCGGCGCAGCAGTGCCAGGCGGTCGGACAGCGGCGTGCGCGCCCAGGCGCGCTGGGCTGTGGTGGCCAGCGCCAGGCGCTGCTCGATGGCGTCGCCGGCGTGGGCCTCGAAACGCGCCAGCGTCTCGTCGGTGGCGGGGTTGGTGGAGACGATCATGCGTGGACCTCGGGGTTCAAGGGGTCGCGGGCGTCAGCGGGGCGATGCCCAGTTCGGCCGCCAGCGTGTTCAGTTCGTCCAGCAGCACGGCCGTGACGGGGATGCCGTCGCGGGTGTAGCGCTGGCGCTTGTCGTGGCTCTGCTCGCCGGGCAGCCAGATGCGTTCGACGCCCGGCAGGCGCTCGCTGCCGCGGATGTCGCGCACCAGCGTGTCGACCGCGTGCTTGAACTGCGCCGGGTCGCCGAAGGCCGCCAGGTCGATGACGAGGATGGCCTGGCCGGTGTTCGTCACCGAGACGTGGTCGGCGTTGAAGTCGATGACGTCGCGGCCCATCGCCGCGCCGCCCAGCGTGCCGGCCAGCAGGCCGACGATGAGCGCCAGGCCGTAGCCCTTGTGCTCGCCGATGGGCAGCAGGAAGCCTTCGTTCGCGCGCTTGGGGTCGAGCAGCGGCCGGCCCTGGCGGTCGATCATCCAGCCCTCGGGCATGGGCTCGCCGCGCTTGGCCTTGGCCTTGACCTTGCCGTAGGCGGCCACCGTGGTCGCCATGTCCAGCACCACCGGCGGCTCGTCGCCGGCGGGGATGCCGGCGGCGATCGGGTTGGTCGACAGCAGCATCTCGGCGCCGCCCCAGGGCGGCAGGTGGTTGGCGTTGCCGACCGCGAAGTACAGCCCCAGCATGTCGTGCTGCAGCGGCTTGCGGGCGTACAGCGACGCCGGCCCGGCGTGGTTGCTGTAGCGCGTGCCGACCCAGGCGACGCCGGCGCTGCGCGCCTTCTCGATCGCGATGTCGACCGCCTTCGACACCACCAGGTGGCCCATGCCGTTGTCGCCGTGCACCACCGCCATCGCTGCGCGCTCGTGCACGACGCGGATGTCGGGGTGCTTGTTGATGCCGCCGGCACGGATGCGCTTGATGTACTGCGGCAGCCGGATCACGCCGTGGCCGTCGCTGCCCTGCAGGTCGGCGTCGGCCATCAGCTGTGCTACCTGCGCCGCATCTGCCTCGGGCAGGCCCTGGCTGACGAAGGCGCTGGCGATGAAGCGGCGCAGCGTGTCGTGGGGCACGAGGCGTGCGGTCATGGCGGGGTTCCGGTGGGTCTCGGTGTGCTGTGGGGCATGCCGTGCAGAGGGCATGTTCAGAGCGCCGCAGCGTAGGCCGCACCCGGGGCCGTGTCCAATGCTGGATTCGCGCAGTGCCATATCATCCTGCGATCGTTTCAAGGGTTTTCACGGGCTTTGACATGCACTTGCGCACCCTGCGTTACTTCGTGGCCGTCGCCGACGCCGGCAGCCTGACCGCAGCGGCGGCTGCCATACCACTTGCGCAACCCGCGCTGACGCGCCAGATGCGCGAACTGGAGTCCGAACTGGGCGTGCAACTGCTGCAGCGCCTGCCCCGCGGCGTGCGCCTGACCAAGGCCGGCATCACGGTGTACGAGTCGGCGCAGCGCATGCTGGCCGAGGCTGCGCGGCTGGGCCAGAAGCTCGCGCGCAGCCAGCAGGTCGACCAGGCCACGGTGGTGCTGGGCGCGTCGCCCACGCTGGCGCGGCTGCTGCTGCCAGGGCTGTTCGAGAACTGCGCCAACATGCTGGAAGGCGTGACGCTGCGCACGCGCGAGGCCTTCACGCCGGCGCTGCTGGACTGGCTGGAGCGCGGCATCATCGACATGGCCGTCGTCACCAACCCCGAGTCGGGGCGCGCGCTGTCGCTGCAGCCGCTGCTGGCCGAGCCGTTTGCGCTGGTCTCGCACGAGCGCATGCGCATCGGGCCGGTGGTGCTGGTGCACCAGCTCGCGCGCATCCCGCTGCTGATGACGAGCCTGCACCGCGGCATCGTCGAGCGCCAGCTGCTGTCGCTGGGCAAGGAGCTCAACGTGCATTCCGAGATCGACTCGGTGGACTCGATCCGCGAGCTGGTGCTGCGCGGGCGCTGGGCCACCATCATGCCGGTGTCGGTGTTCAAGGAAGCGGTGCCGCCGCCGGGCATCGTGATGTCGGAGATCTCGGGCGTGCAGCTGAACCGCCAGCTCGTGCTGGCCAGTCGGCTGGACCCACGGCCCAACCCGGCGCTGTCGCTGGTGCAGGAGCTGGTGGACGCCGAGTTCGCGCGGCTGGCGCGGCATGGCGCGTTCAGCTTCGGCGTCGGCCAGGTGCCCGGCCCGGCAGTGGAACCTGGCCCCTGATCAGCCGCGCAGGAAGCCCAGTACCGAGGCGTTGAAGACGGCAGCCTGCTCGATGTTGGGCAGGTGCGCCGCACCGTCGATCACCTGCAGCTGTGCGCCCGGCCAGTGCGCCGCGATGGCCTGGGCGGCGGCCGGCGGTGTGGCCTCGTCCTGCGCGCCCACCAGCACCAGGGCCGGGTGCGCCAGCGCGCGCAGGCCGTCCAGCGTGTCGGTGGCGGCGATGGCCGCGCAGCAGCCGGCGTAGCCTTCCACCGCGGTGGCCGCGATCATCGCGCCGATCTCGGCCACCACGGCCGGCTGCGCGGCGTGGAAGGGCGGCGTGAACCAGCGCGCCAGCGTCGGCTGCACCAGCGCCTGCATGCCGGCGCTGCGCGCGGTGGCCATGCGCTCGGCCCACAGCGCGGCGCCGGCTGCCGGCACGCGGCCGGTGGTGTCGGCCAGCACCACGCGGTCGAGCACGGCCGGGTGGCGCAGCGCCAGCGTCTGGCCGATCATGCCGCCCATCGACAGCCCCAGCCAGTGCGTGCGCGCCACGCCCAGGTGCTGCAGCAGCGCGTGGGCGTCGTCGGCCAGTTGCTCCAGCGTGTAGGGTGCGGGCAGCACGCCGCTGCCGCCGTGGCCGCGCGTGTCGTAGCGCAGCACGGTGAAGTGCGGCTCCAGCGCTGCCAGCTGCGGCGCCCACATGCCGCTGTGCGCGGCGAGCGAATGCGACAGCGTCAGCCACGGGCCGCGGCCCGAGACTTCGTAGTGCACGGTGTTGCCGTGGAGGGTGGCCTGCATCGCCGCGCCGCCTTCAGGCCGGAGCGCCGGTGTCGGCCACCAGGCCCGCGGCCTGCACGCCGGCGATCGCCGCGAGTTCGTCGTTGGGCGAGGTCTCGCCGCTGATGCCCACCGCGCCGAGCAGCGTGCCCTGCGCGTCGCGCACCAGCACGCCGCCGCGCACGGGCACCAGGTTGCCATCGGTGAGCTGCCCCACGGCCTGGATGAAGCCCGGCACCAGGCCGTACCGGCGCTCGATCTCCTGCCCGCCGAAGCCCATGCCCAGTGCGCCCAGCGCCTTGCCGCGCGCGATCTCGAAGCGGTACAGGCTGGTGCCGTCCTCGGCGCCGTAGGCCTTCAGCGCACCGCGGATGTCGAGCACCGCCACCGCCAGCGGCAGCATGCCGGCGCTGCGTGCGTGGGCGTGGGCGGCGGCGACGATCTGCTGCGCGCAGGGCAGGGTCAGGGTGTGCAGGGTGTGGCTGTGTTGCATGGTGGAGGGTGTCATGTGGATGAGGTCAGGCGCCGATGGCCGCGTTCACGCGCGGCATCACTTCGGTGGCGAAGAGCTCCATCGAGCGCTTGCCGAGTGCCGGGTCCTGCCAGTCGTGGCAGGCGTAGACGAGGTTGCCGAAGTCGCCGACCTGTTCGCGGAAGGCGAGGATCTGGTCGACCACCGAATTCACCGTGCCGGCCAGCACTAGGCGCTGCGTCACGTAGTCGGGTGTCACGTCGCTGTCGGGCATGGCCGGGTCGGTCTTGAACAGGTTGCCGCGGCCGCCGCCCAGCAGCTTGCGCGAGAGCTGCTTGAAGTAGAAGTGGTACGGACCGCCGGCTTCCAGCGCATAGCGGCGCGCGGTGGCCTCGTCGTCGGCGACGAAGATGCTCTTGGCCACGCGCCATTCGGCCGGCTGTGCCACCGCACCCACCGCGGCGCGGCCTTCCACGTACTTGGGCCAGTGCGACTTCACCCACTCGGGCATCAGGAAGTTGGCCGAGATCGGCCCCCAGCCGCGCTTGGCCATCTCGGCCACGCCCTGCGAATGCGGTGCCACCGCGGTGCCCACGATGCGCGGGTGCGGGCGCTGGAAGGGCTTCATGATGAAGCCCTGGCCGATCTCGGGGATCATGGTCTTGGCCACCGAGACGTTCCAGAACTGGCCCTCGATGTCGTACGGCGGCTCCGATTCCCAGATCTTCAGCACCGTGTTGATGGCCTCGACGAACATCGCGTTGCGGTCACGGCCGAAGTTGCCGAAGACCTCGGCGTCGGACATCAGCCCGCCCGGGCTGATGCCCATGATGAAGCGGCCCTGCAGCAGGTGGTCGAGCATGGCCGCCTGCGCCGCCACCGCCGCGGGGTGGTTGTTCGGCATGTTGATGGTGCCGGTGCCGAGCACGATGTTCTTCGTGGCGAAGGCCAGCGAGGCCAGGAACATCATGCTGGAGGTGACGGTCTCGGCCGCGTCGGTGACGTGTTCGCCGACGAAGGCCTCGGCGAAGCCCAGGCGGTCGGCCAGCAGCACGGCCTCGCGGTCTTCCTGCAGCGTCTCGGTGACGTTGCGGCCCGGCGGGTGCAGGGGCATCATGAAGCAGCTGTATTGCAAGGTGTGCCTCTCGGGGAGTGTTGGGGGGTTTGGTGCTCAGGCAGCGTCGAGTTCGACGCCCTGCGCGTAGCGGCCCTGGCAGAACAGCAGCCCGGCGCCGGGCCGGTGCGCGTAGGCCTCGACCTGGCCCAGGTACAGCACGTGGTCGCCGACCTCGTGGCGTTGCACGGTGCGGCACTGGAAGCTGGCAGCGCAGCCGTCGATCAGCGGCAGCCCGGCCAGCCCGGGGTGGTGGGCGACGCCTTCGAACTTGTCGGGCAGCGGGCTCGCGAAGCGGCGCGACAGCGGCAGCTGCTCCAGCGCCAGCACGTTGATGACGAAGCGGCCGCAGCCATCGAAGGCGGCCAGGCTGGGCGACTGCCGCTGCAGGCTCCAGGCCACGATGGGCGGCAGCAGCGAGACCGAGCTGAACGAGTTCACCGTCACGCCCACGCGCCGGCCGTCGGCGGCCAGCGTGCTGACCACGGTGACGCCGGTGCCGAAGCTGCCGAGCGCGCGGCGCAGGTCGCGCGGGTCGAAACCTGGCGCGGCCGGCGAAGGGGTGCAGGCGATGTTCATGTTCCGCACTGTAAAGTGATCGTTTGATCTACAAAAGCCCGGGGCTTTCCCGGGTGGGGCAGCGGCCGCCGCCGGCGGCGACGCTCAGGCCGGTGTGGCCGGCGCCAGCAGCTTCGGCAGCACGGCGCGCGCGCCGGCCAGGAAGTGCTCGACGGTCATCGCGATCAGCGACTCCAGGCTGTCTTCCACCGGCACGTCGAAGATCCACTGGCGCTGGCCGAAGTAGAAGACCCGCGCGTTGATGCCCCACACCAGCTCGATCTCGGCCGACTTCAGCGGCAGCCGGTCGATGCCCGGCAGGCCGAGCTCGTGCCGCAGTTCCACCGCGATCGGCTCCAGGATGCGCTGGCGCAGGATGGCCAGGTACTTGCGGTTGATGTCCTCGCCGCGCAGCCCCGAGAACATGAAGATGCGCACCCAGTCGCGCGTCAGCGCCGCCTTCGCATATTCGACGTAGTGCCGCGTCAGGCGCTCCTGCAGCGGGATGCCGCGGTCGCGGATCACGCTTTCCCAGAACGGGTTCCAGCGCCCGAGGTAGACCTCCTCGAAGACGCGGTTGATCAGCGCTTCCTTGTTCGGGAAGTACTTGTACAGCAGCGACTGCGTCACGCCCAGGCGCTTGGCCAGTTCGCGCGTGTCGCCGCCGAAGCCGACGTCGGCGAAGAAGCGCACGGCCTCGCGCGTGATGTGCTGTTCGCGCTCGGCCGCGCTCAGCCGCTGGCGTGGCGGCGGCGCGGGTGCGGCGCGCGGCTTCTTCGCCGCCGGCGCGGCCTTGCGCGTGGCCATGGGCTCAGCCTTGCGCTGCCGCCACGGCCACCGGCGCGCGCCGCTGCACCGACTGCATGATGGCCTCCAGCGCCGCCACGTTGGCCAGCATCTCGGCCGCGGTCACCGGGTAGGGCTGCACGCCGCGGATGGCCTGCGCGAAGGCTTCCAGGTTGTTGCGCACCGACGGCGCGGGCTCGGCGAAGTGGCGCCGCACCGGCTGGCCACGCAGCGCGGTGGTGACGTCCCAGCCGGTGGGCTGCTCGGGGTGCGTGCGGTCGCGGATCTCGACCCAGCCCTGGCTGCCGTAGACCGCGAAGCGGCCCTCGAACGGCGTCGCCAGGATCGCGCTGACCAGCGCGTTGGCGCCGTTCGGGAAGGCCATCATCACGGCCAGCGTGTCGCCGTTCTCGAAGCCGGAGCCCAGCGTCGCCAGGCGTGCCCAGACCGATTCACACGGACCCAGCACCGCGATCGCCAGGTCCACCAGGTGGATGCCGGTGGCCGTGAGCGGCCCCACCGGCGCGTGGGCGTTCGACAGCCGCCAGTTGTCCTTGGGCAGCGCGAAGAACTTGTCCTGGCTGAAGTTGGCCTCGATCTGCAGCACCGTGCCCAGCGCACCGGTGGCGATCAGCTGCCGCAGCGCCAGCACCTCGGGCTCGAAGCGGCGCTCGTGGCCGATGCCCAGCACGCGCCCGCGCGCCTGGCAGGCGGCGACGGCGCGCTCGGCGTCGGCCAGCGTCAGGCACAGCGGCTTCTCGCAGAACACGTGCAGGCCGGCGTTCGCGGCGGCGACGATCTGCGCCGCGTGCTGCTGGTGCGGCGTGCACAGGATCACCGCTTCCAGCCCCGGCTGCGCCAGCAGCGCCTCGGCGCTGGCATGCACGGCCACGCCGGCCAGCACCGGGTCGGCGGCCATCGCGGCGCGGGCGCCCGCGTCGACCTCGGCCACGCCGGCCAGCTGCAGCCAGGGCGAGGCGGCCAGCTGCCGCGCGATGGTCTTGCCCCACCAACCGTAGCCGAGCAGGCCCACGCGCACGGGGGCGGGTGGCGGGGAGGAAGCGGTCGTGCCAGTCATCTGCGGGTCTCCATCAGCGTGCGGGTTCTTGTTTTTCCAGTTTAATCGCGGCCTGCACCTGGAGATCAAATGAACACCAAGACTGCACCCTCCCGCGGCACGCGCCCGCCGCTGCAGCACGTGGGCCTGCTGGGCCTGGGCATCATGGGCTCGGCGATGGCCGGCAACCTGCAGAAGGCGGGTTTCACGCTGTCGGGCTTCGACCCCAGCGCGGTGGCGCGGCGGCGCTTCAAGGCCGCGGGCGGACGCGTCTGCAAGGACGCCGCGGCGCTGGCGGCAGGGGTCGACGTGGTCATCACCTCGCTGCCCAGCGGCGACGCGCTGCGCGACGTGGCGGCGCAGATCGCCGGCAGCGCGCCGCGCGGCCTGCCGGTGGTGGAGACCAGCACGCTGGACATCGCCGACAAGGAAGCCGCGCGCAAGCTGCTGGCCGCGCGTGGCGTGTTGTTGCTGGACTGCCCGCTGTCGGGCACCGGCGCGCAGGCGGTGCGCAAGGACCTGACGGTCTACGCCAGCGGCCCGGCGGCGGCGATCCGGCGCCTGCAGCCGGTGTTCGAGGGTTTCACGAAGTCGCAGTTCAACGTCGGCGCCTTCGGCAACGGCATGAAGATGAAGCTGATGGCCAACCTGCTGGTGGCCATCCACAACGTTTCCACCGCCGAGGCGCTGCTGCTGGGCCGGCGCTGGGGCATCGCACCGCGCACCGCGGTGCAGGTGCTGGCCGACGGCGCCGGCGGTTCGCGCATGCTGCAGGTGCGCGGCCCGCTGATGGAAGGCCGCGGCTGGGAGGAAGCCACGATGAAGGTCGAGGTCTGGCAGAAGGACATGCGGCTGATCGCCGCCGCGCTGCGCGAGGCCGGCGTGCCGGCGCCGCTGTTCGCCGCCAGCGTGCCGGTGTACGACGCCGCGATGGCGCTGGGCCATGCGCAGCACGACACGGCCGCGGTCTACGACGTGCTGGACCGCATGTCGGGCGGGGGCGGGTCTTGAGCCTGCCGCCAGGCTTGCGCGCGGCCATGGTCGACCTCGATGGCACGATGGTCGACACGGTGGGCGACTTCGAGGTCGCGCTGCGCCTGGCACTGGCCGACCTGGGCTTGCCGCCGGTGGACCGGGCCTTCATCACCCGCACCGTGGGCAAGGGCTCGCAGCACCTGCTGCGGCAGACGCTGGCGCAGGTGGGCGCGCCTGAGGCCTTGCTCGACGCTGCCTGGGCGCGCTACCAGCACCACTACCTGGCCATCAACGGCCAGCACGCCGACGTGTACCCGGGGGTGGTCGAAGGGCTGCAGGCGTTGCGCGCGCAGGGCCTGGTGCTGGCCTGCCTGACCAACAAGCCCACGGCCTTCGCGCTGCCGCTGCTGCAGGCCAAGGGGCTGGCGGGCTTCTTCGCGCACACCTTCGGCGGCGACAGCTTCGCGCGCCAGAAGCCCGACCCGCTGCCGCTGCTGCAGACCTGCCAGGCGCTGGGCACGGCGCCGGCGCAGACGTTGATGGTGGGCGACAGCAGCAACGACGCACAGGCCGCGCGTGCAGCGGGCTGCCCGGTGGTGCTGGTGTCCTATGGCTACAACCACGGCGTGCCGGCCGCAGCCGCCGGCCCCGATGCCGTGATCGACCGGCTGGATGCGCTTTCTGCGCTGCCGGGCCCGCGCTCTACTGCTGGCCGGGCGACGTGACCTGGCGCTGCTCGCGCCCCAGCAGCGCTTCCTTCAGCGCGTCGTCGGCCGGGTTCTTGCCGAGCCAGATGCGCAGCAGCGCGTTGAAGAACTCGGGCTCGCGGATCGGATCGGACGCCGGCTTGCCGTTGACCACCACCGTCGTGCCCTGGCCGGGCACGTAGTCGACGAAGAACACGTCGCCGGCCTTGAGCCGCTTGTAGGCGCTGAAGATCTCGCTCAGCTGGATGGTGCCCGGGATGAACTTGCTGAATTCGCCCTGCGGCGCGTTGTCCTGCATGCCGCGCGTGAACATCCTGCCCAGCTCGTTGGCGTCGATCTCGCGCTGCATGACCACGTGGATGCGCCGTGCGCCGGACTGCGCCAGCACGCCTTCGGCCGTGGCGCTCTTCGCGGGCACGTACAGGCCTGCGGTGTAGACCTTGACGACGAACTTGTAGCGCATGCCTGCGCCATTGAGCTGCAGCGTCTGGCCGCCGACCTGGGCCGTGGCCGGGTACCTGACGCCGCCGATGTCGGCCTGTGCCACGGCCTGGGTGCAGGCCAACACCACGGCGGCGGCTGCCAGCAAGGATGCGAAACGACGTTGCATGGGGTCCCCGCGCGGGCACATTTTCGAAGGCGCGGAGTCTGCCACGCGGGTGTTCCGTGGGCATCGGGGCTGCTGCTAGACTCCGGCACATGTTCACGGCCCGCAAACTGACTGCAGGTTCCCGCGACCGGGGAGCCTGGCCCTGGCGTCGCTCGCCCAGTCACGGCTGACGCGTTCGCGTCAGCCATTGCCGCCGGACGCTGCGCGTCCGACCCGACACCTCCACGCAGTCCGTGCCGCCCCGCGGCAGCTGCGACCAGGGCCAAGAAGTGATCACTGAACTCGAATTCAAGAGCCTCGCCGCGCAGGGCTACAACCGCATCCCGCTGCTGCAGGAAGCCTTCGCCGACCTCGAGACACCGCTGTCGCTGTACCTGAAGCTCGCGGGCGGGCGCAAGCACAGCTTCCTGCTCGAATCCGTCGTCGGCGGCGAGCGCTTCGGCCGCTATTCGTTCATCGGGCTGCCGGCGAAGACGCTGCTGCGCGCCAGCGGCTTCCGCACCGAGGTCGTCACCGACGACGTGGTGGTCGAGACACACGACGGCAACCCGCTGGACTTCATCGCCAGCTACCAGGCGCGCTTCAAGGTGGCGCTGCGTCCCGGGCTGCCGCGCTTTTGCGGCGGCCTGGCCGGCTACTTCGGCTACGACGCGGTGCGCTACATCGAGCCCAAGCTCGCCGGCACCTGGAAACCCGGCGGCATCGACACGCCCGACATCCTGCTGCTGCAGACCGAGGAGCTGGCGGTCATCGACAACCTCTCGGGCCGGCTCTACCTGATCGTCTACGCCGACCCGGGCGCGCCCGAGTCGTACTTCCGGGCCAAGCGGCGGCTCTCGGAGCTGGGCGACCAGCTGCGCTACAGCGTGACCGCGCCGCCCGTGAAGCGCGGCGCCAGCCACGCGGTGGAGCGCGACTTCGCGAAGGGCGACTACCTGGCGGCCGTGGCCACCAGCAAGGAGTACATCGCCGCCGGCGACATGATGCAGGTGCAGATCGGCCAGCGGCTGAAGAAGCGCTTCACCGAGAGCCCGCTGAGCCTGTATCGCGCGCTGCGCTCGCTGAACCCGTCGCCGTACATGTACTTTTACGACATGGGCGACTTCCACATCGTCGGCGCCAGCCCCGAGATCCTGGTGCGGCAGGAGCACACGCCCGCCGGCATCAAGGTGACGATCCGCCCGCTGGCCGGCACGCGCCCACGCGGCGCCACGCCCGAGCAGGACAAGGCGCTGGAAGCCGAGCTGTCGGCCGACCCGAAGGAGCGCGCCGAGCACCTGATGCTGATCGACCTGGCGCGCAACGACATCGGCCGCATCGCGAAGACCGGCAGCGTCCAGGTGACCGACGCCTTCGTCATCGAGCGCTACTCGCACGTGATGCACATCGTCAGCAACGTCGAGGGCCTGCTGCAGGACGGCATGACCAGCCTCGACGTGCTGAAGGCCACCTTCCCGGCCGGCACGCTGACCGGCGCGCCGAAGATCCGCGCGATGCAGATCATCGACGAGCTCGAACCGGTGAAGCGCGGCATCTACGGCGGCGCCTGCGGCTACCTCAGCTTCGCCGGCGACATGGACCTGGCCATCGCCATCCGCACCGGCATCGTCAAGGACAACGTGCTGTACGTGCAGGCCGCCGCCGGCGTGGTGGCCGACTCGGTGCCCGAGATGGAGTGGAAGGAAACCGAGCACAAGGCGCGTGCGCTGATCCGCGCGGCCGAGCTGGTCGAGGAGGGGTTCTGAGATGCTCCTCATGATCGACCAACTTCAGGTGGGTGTCACGGCATCCCACCACGGCCCGCAAACCCGCGCCAATGCTGGAGATTCGGGCTCTTGACGGCTCACGGCGGACCGCTTCAGCCCGGCGAAAAGCGGGTATCGATGCGGGTATCGTGCTTGCCGTTGGATGTGTGCAAGCGTTGCCGGTGGGCCCCGCAGCTCCGTTACCTGCACACCACTAAGGTGCCTTACCAGCGCCCGAAGCTTGGCCGTCAACTGGGGGAAGGCTTGGTGTTTGGGCTGCGGCCGGCTTCGTCAACACACCGCCGGGAAAGATCCACAGGAGCGCAACTCCTGCCACTAGCGATGCAACGATGCCGGCAATCAGGCCGGGAATCTGGTCAGTCACCTTTCTCCGCAGAGTGAAGCGCCCCAGTTCCGTAAGGAGGTCAGGATCAAAGAGAGCGATCCAGTCTCGATACGCGTCCGCTGCAGCCTTGTGCTGTTTGGTGGCTTCCTTTTTGCCGTCTACCGTTCCAGCACGACCTGTGGAGGAGTTTGCGACCTCGTGGAGCGTCGTCGCATTGGTCAGCGCCGCGGTCACATGAGCTTTCGGCGCGTGCGCGCACCACTTTACTTGGTCGGCGTTCTTAGAGATCAGGGCCGCTCGCTCTGCGAAGTGCGTCGCCAGAGCCTCACTGACCAGAAGGCCCGCGTCGACAGCATGGCTCAGTGCGTCCGCATGCTGACCCGCCGCGTCCGCATCAAACGCCTTTCCCTTCAGATCCGACACCCGATCGATCTTCTGCTTCGTTACGCGGGAGTACTCCTCCAGCAGTGGACGTACTGACACCTCGAAGTACTCCCCTGCCTCTGTCTTCATTATTCTCTACACCACTTGTGAGAAAGCCGCGCTCAAGGCGCGGCTTCTTCTGGTCTGTCTTTCGGAAGACGATGTCAGCGCATGCTGGACAGCGTCTCCCTCATCTCGGCGATGAGCTGGGTTGCCCGCCTCCGCAGTTGCTCTTGCGTCAATGAGACCTGCTTCAGCTTGACGCCAAGCTTCGCTTCCATGTCCGATTCGAAGCTACGCGGATCTGTCGTCCAGCCGTTATCAGAGGCGGACAGCTTTCTCGGCTTTGATTTGGGCGCAACAACCACTGACGTTCGCATTTCAACCACTCCGATTCTGCGTACTTGACTTGGTCATCGTTCCAACACGGCTGACCCCACCGACTGAGGTCACCTCAGCATCGACGCTCAACTTTCCCTTGTGAGCAACGTTCAGCGCATTGAAGACGCGGTTCGCGATAGTCGCGGTCACAGGATGCCGCCTCTCAATCTTCGTAAGCGTGCCCCTGTCTACTCGAGCTTCACGGGCAAGCGCATTCATGCTCATGCCAGCCTGCTGCCTCAACGTGGTGCAGCGAGGAACCAAGCTCGTCGCGAAACCGGAAACCTCGTCTTCATGAGACTCCATGACTGTATGGCCTGAGTGTAGGAAAGCAAGGGAATCTTGCGGCTTATAGCAGATTCCAGCAGATTTCCGACCCCCCCGAACCATAGGGTTGTTGCGAAATCGCGATGGTCTGGGACCGATCTGGGTGTCGAGGCCTTGCAGGGCAAGCGCCAGGATGGATGACCTCGGCCGCCGTAGCTGAGGAGCAGGTGCCTCCATGAGACTGAACCTGATCGCCCGGACGCGAAAGGGCGAGGAAGAGGGTGAGTTTCGTGCTGGCTGCAGGTTCGGGCAGGCTTGACCATGGGTTTGTGCGCGGGAGGATCCCCTAGCCCGGCTGGAACTTGCGCGGGCAGCGCCTCTGGAGCATCCATGCCCCTCACCGACATCAAGATCCGCCAGGCCAAGCCCAGCGACAAGCCCGTCAAGCTCGCCGACACCGCCGGCCTGTACCTCGAAGTCAAGCCCAGCGGCTCCAAGCTCTGGCGCTATCGCTACCGCATCGCCGGGCGCGAGAACCTGTTCGCCATTGGCGAGTACCCGCAGGTCTCGCTGGCCGATGCGCGCAAGGCGCGTGATGACGCCCGCGAGTTGATCCGCCAGGGCCGGCACCCCGCCCATGCTCGGCAGACTGAGCGCACGCGGCAGATCAACGCCAACGCGCTGACCTTCAAGGCTATCGCCGAGGAGTGGATCGAGAAGAAGCGCAGCCGCTGGGCGCCGTACTACCTGATGCAGGTGGAGCGCGGCATGAAGAAGGACATCTACCCGCGCATCGGCCGGCTGCCGATCCGCTCGGTTACCGCGGCCGACGTGCTGGCAATCCTGGACTGCGCCACCAAGCGCGGCGCCGAGGTGGTGGCGCTGAACCTGCGGCAGTGGTGCTCGCAGGTGTTCCGCTACGCCGTGGCCACGCTGCGCGCCGACCATGACCCGGCCTCGGCCCTGCGCGGCGCCGTCATCCGGCCGCCGGTCAACCACAGCCGGCCGATGGACCGCGACGAAATTGCCGCCTTCCTGCGCAAGCTGCAGGGCTTCGGTGGCCACCGCACCACGGTGATCGCGCTGCGCCTGCTGTTGCTGACCTTCGTGCGCACGATCGAGATGCGCAAGGCCGAGTGGACGGAGGTGGACCTCGCAGCCGCCGAGTGGCGCATCCGGGCCGAGAAGATGAAGATGCGCCGGCTGCACATCGTGCCGCTGTCCACGCAGGCGGTTGCGCTGCTCACCGAGCTGAAGGGCATCACTGGCGCCGGACGTTGGCTGTTCCCCAACCACCGCCGGCCGCACGACGTGATGTCGGCCACCACCGTCAACCACGCGCTGATGAGCCTGGGCTTCGCGTCGGCCACCGTCACCGCGCACGACTTCCGCGCCACCGCGTCGACGCGACTGCACGAGATGGGCCTGCGCTCCGACTTCATCGAACTGCAGCTTGCCCACGTCGAGCGAAATCGCGTGCGCGCGGCCTACAACCACGCCGACCACTTGGCCGAACGCACCGCGATGATGCAGACCTGGGCCGACTGGCTGGACTCGGTCGCTACGGGCGACTGAGGCGCCGCTGGCCAACTGTGACAGCGTAGCCAGAGCAGCTCGCGGCGAATCGCCTGAGCCGAGAGGCTTACGCGAGGTCTGCGTTCGCGCGCTGGATGTTGGTGACAAAGGCTCGATGGGCGGGTGTCCGAGTTGCAGCGATTGCCGTCGATCGCAGTCATGCGCCGGGTGTCCGTTTCGGTTGCAGTAGCGGCCATAGCAAATTCAGGGAAGTCGCTGCGTCAGCGACCAGAACAAATGATGGCCCTGAATGGGCTGCTCTGACAGTCGATAGAGGCGGCTTGCGCTGCAATCCACGTGGACCTGCCGCTATCAGGGGCTAGTCGACCGAGTACCTCACCGGTCAAACGTCGTCGCTATATCCGGTCATTGTCCAAGCATCCATGAACCACCGGCGTCGACTGCTATGCGCAAGGTCCTTCGGGGCCAGATGGTCTGCCTGCTCGACGCGCCTTGTACGATGCACGATCACGAGTTCATTTACCGTCCATATGAGCGCACCTGCCGTCCCCCCGACCCCCAAGAGCCAATTGCTCGGTAAGACCCTGGATAGCGGCTGGACGCTGGTGGAGCAGTTTGCGCCGGCATTGCATTCGACCGGTGGTAACTTCGGCGTGGGCTACAAGGCCACGCGCGGTGACGAGATCGCTTTCGTCAAGGCCATTGACTTTGTCGAGGCGCTGATGCATCCGGAGCCATTCCTTGCGTTGCAGAGCCTGCTGGCGGAGGCATCTTTCGAAAAGGACGTGCTGGCGTTCTGCGCGGACCAGAAGATGTCGCGAGTGCTCAAGTTTCTGGGCCACGAGTACTTCAATCCGGGCAATCCCGCCGATGCACACAACCGGGTTTCGTGCCTTGTGATGGAACTCGGCCGCGATGACCTGCGGGGCATGGTCCACAAGACCGCCGTGCGCTCATTCACCTGGAACCTGCAGGTGATGCGCGATGTGGCTCAGGCCCTGGCCCAGTTGCACCGGGGCGGGATCGCCCACCAGGACATCAAGCCTTCGAACGTCATCAGCGTCGATGGTGCGACGGGGGCGGCCGCCAGCCAGGTTAAGGTGGGCGACCTGGGGCGCGTTGTGCGCCGCGATCAGCCAGGTCCTTTCAATGGACTGGCCTGGCCCGGCGATAGGCGCTACATGCCGCCCGAGCGCTGGTATGGCTATGTGCCAACGGACTGGACCGATGCCCGCGAGGCCTCAGACGCTTACATGCTGGGCTCCCTGATGCTGTTCCTATGCACCGGTGCGTCTTTGCAGATGCTCATCCTCCAGGCCGTTCCTGAGCCCTTTCGGCCGGGTACCTGGATGGGCGGCTTTGACCAGGATCTGCTCGCCGTGCTGCAGGACGCCCACGCCAAGACCTTGGCCACCCATCTCGTGCCCGCTATCCCTGCGCAGTTCCAGGATGACGTGATGGCCCTTGCGAAGGCCCTCACCAACCCAAACCCGCTGGAGCGGGGAGACCCGCGTGCAAGGCGCCAGATTGGTCGCCCGGTCGGGATTGATCGCCTGTACCAGCGGTTCATGGCGCTCGCGGCGCGAAGCGCTGCGCTTGACCGCGGACGCCAAGCCCCATGAAGTCGGACCTGCCGGCCCGCCGGCTCATTCCCAAGTGGCGGCCCATTGCTGCCGCCTTGCAGACTCCTGATGCGGTGCCGATTCCCATCGGCCCCGCTCGCAAACTTGTGGGCGATCAAGTCGAGTTCGACCGTGCTGTGACGCACTGGAGGCAGACCAAGACCCCGGGGGCTCTTGGAGATCTGCTCTCCTTCGGCGTGCACCAGGAACTGGCCGACAAGGTTGCCGCACTGGGTTACGAGGCTGTGAACACTGGCGCTGCGGTAACTCCGGTGCAGAAACTGCTCATCAGCGACATCGCCAAACATCAGGGTCTGATCCCGACACCGTTCGAAGGCGCGGTGCCGTCCAACGACGACCACCACCCGTTCCAGGGACCCATCCGCGCTGTGCGGGCCTTGCTCAAAGCATCCCCCAACAACGCCCTGGCCCTGCTGGACTATGCCCAGTTCCAGGCGGCGGTCGGTCGCGTGGGCAGGGCCGAGCGGGCAATCCGCACGGCGCTGGCACTGCACCCCGACAACCGGCTAGTGCTGCGCACTGCAGCGAGGTTCTTCGTGCACGCCGGCAAGGCAGACGTAGGTCATGTCCTGATCCGGCGCCATGCGCGGACGGCAGTGGATCCCTGGCTGATGGCCAGTGAGATCGCGCTGGCCGATGCGGCGAGAGTACCCTCCCAGTTTTTGAGCAAGGGCAAGCGGTTCCTGTTCGACCACAAGAAGATGGCGGCGGGACTGATCACTGAGCTAGCCGGAGCAGTGTCGATGGCCGAGCTGGCTAATGGCAACCTCAAGCGCGCTCGGGAGACCCAGCGCCAGGGCTCTATGCCGTTTCGTGTGGAACGCGACGGCTTTATCTGACGGCTGCCGCGGT
>VFQO010000057.1_pt1 | contig 151215 bp, 132 predicted proteins | sample 3512331 | NCBI WGS metagenome assembly VFQO01 (sample SAMN10412371, study PRJNA504923) | tailings metagenome | isolation source: Replicate 3 from Balatoc abandoned mine | place: Philippines: Itogon, Benguet | collected 2017-08-28 | reverse complement strand
GCAAAACTGACGGAAAACTCTAATTCAGCATGCCACTAAAATGGGGATGTTTACACTGTTATTTATGCCTCAGCAAAACATGCGCTGCTGCTTTTGCCTACTTCAATTGTAGGTTTGACCGTCAATCATCAAAATAGACTTGAGCTAATGTTCAAGAACGGGGTTCGTTTGAGTGATTTATGTGTTTGTGCTGAGACGGTAGTGACGCCTTATTTGAGCGTGATACGACTGCAACAAAAAAACGCGCCATGGTTAAGGCGCGTTTTTAAAATAAGTATCGTGGTATTGCCCGACAGCACGGATGCTGACAGTTTTAGAAAACTGAGAACTTGGCTGCGCTGGGGCGTTAACTCACTTTAACTTTTGTCGCTCTTCTGCGATGAATGAATGCCTGCAGCTGGCTGTTAAGCTCTTTCAGCGGATGCTTAGGTGTGTAGGCTGCAATAAATAGCAATCCTGCCAGTGCTGCCATGATCCAGCGTAGTTCAAGACTGGCTTTGTCACGACGTGCCGGTTTTTGCAGTTTCATGGCGGTCAATACATCGTGCACACTCTCTCCACGCACATACAGCGCATTAATCTCTTTAGTAAATTCTTTCAAATACTCTTCATCCAGTTTGGATAAATAGCGATCGCTGGTACCGCCAGCCACGTTATCATCACGCACCCCCAGATTCGACTCTGAAATCTGTGCAATACCCGGCTGCATGGCAAAGCTGTCATTTGACCAATAACCGATGAGCTGGTTGTTGGCATCGAATTTAGGAATAGGGGTGCCCTCGCTGCCACCAATGCCGACAAAGAGCCAATCGTCTCCACCCTGAAATCCGGCTAAATCCGTCTTGTTAAATACGTGTAGCTTTGGCGCTTCTTCGCCATCCGTGAAAAACACCACTTGTGCAGGTTCCGGAAAGGAACGGATGGTCTTTGCTAAAGTCGTCATGCTGGTGCGTACACGACTATTGCCAGACCATGCGGTGCGCCAATCTAAGTGGTCGATGGTGTCGTTAATCGCATCAAAATTCTCACACACTTCAATCGGCGAATAAAGTGCGGCAACGCTAACACCGGCAAACAAGCTCATGCTCACATTAGTGCCGCAAGGCAGTTCACCCACAAGTCTATGCATCATGTCCTGCATGAACACCATGCGTGATACCGGCTTGCCATTAAGCGTCTTGTCTACCGTGTTCATGCTTTGTGAAATATCGGCAACCAGAATATAGCTGTAAATATCGCGCTTAATCGGTACTTTAGGGTTAAACAGACCAATGACTAGCAGCAGGAAAGCAGCTAACAACAAGCTCACATCGCGACGATGACGGAAATAATTAAGGAGTCTACTATGCATGATGCGCTAATTCCTTATGGCAAACCAACCGGGATGTTACCCATAATCAAGCCCGGTGTGTCGCTTTCGCCTACCCCTGGGGTTGGCGTCGCTGGCAGCATTGTCAGCAGTCTGTCCAAGTTATGGCGTGCACCCCAGTTGGATGGGTCCATACGCAATGATAGTTGGTAAGCTGTTTTTGCCTGACGGAACAAATATTCTGCTTCATCGCGCACAGTCATGCTGGTACCATTAATTATCAGGCCGCGCTTGAAGAAGATATTGCCTAAGTTGTATTGAATCGCGGCTTTTTGTTCATTGTTGGCAATATTAAGCGCCTTGTTAAACAGCAGTGTCGCCTCTTTATAGCGTTCGTTTTGTGCCAGCCAGTAAGCGGTTGAGAATTTGGCTTCGAAACTCTGTGTATCTGTTTTAGGCGTTTTGCCTTCACTGATGGCCGCATTGAATGCATCAATCTGACGTATGCGATTGAAATGATAAGCTGCAGAGACAGCAGATGACACTGCAACGATGAGTAGCAGCCAAGTCAGCTTTTTCACCGTAAACATCCGCGAAAATTGAATGCTTGATATATTTTTTATGCTTAATGCCATGTTCTAACCTCTAAGTGTTTCACTGCCAGTAGTAAGCCTATCATCAGTGCTGCAATCATGAAGCAGACGTTTGAATAGTCATGACCCGGAATTTTTTCAAAGTATTTAATGGGTTTTTTCTCACGATTGTTAATGTCATTCATGGCCAATTGCAATGATTTTGGATCTTCAGCTTCATAGGCTTTGAATGGCGTTTTAAACGTTTTGAAAAAATCATAAAGCTCAATTTCAGGCGGCAGAGGCTGATCTTCCGCAGGTTTGTAAGTCGTGTCAAAAATACTTAATCCGCCTGGTTGACGCAGCACAATCCAATACAAACTAATCTGCATGCGATCGAACCAATCCCTGATTTTTTGCTGCGTGTCGGCATCGACACGGCCAGCACCATCTGAGAGCAGAATCACCGCGCGTGAACCGGAATCAGGTACTTTGTCGAACAAGGCAGCGCTGCTGGTTAAGCCGCTGCCGATGTTGGTTTGGAACAACGCGTTGCCACCCGTTGCCTGTACTGCAGCGATAATTGCTTTTTTGTTTTCACTCAGCGGCAATACGTACATCGCCGAGTTACTGAAAGTAATCACACCAAACATATCCTGCTGGCGTGATTTAACAAAATCCGTAATCAATCTTGCCGCTGCTACGGATTTGGTTTCGCCGATAGTGGTGTTGCCGTCAGCGTTGGTAGTGCCGGAAAACGGATCGTCCATACTGGCGCTCCTGTCCAGCACCAGAGCAATTTGTGCCCCCACGCCAACGCGTTCGACTTTGGTTTCAGTGGTGTGCGGTGCTGCCAGACCCAAAATGATAAACAACAGTGTCATGACTGCGAGCACTTTTAAAATCAGACCCAACACATCAGACAGACGGTCTTTGGGCAACATATCAACCCAAGAGTAATGCTTAGCATGAGCGCGTTGTAACAACAAGGGCAAGACAGCCAAAGGCAGCAGCCATAATAGCCAAGGATGGGAGAAAACCATGAACTACACTCCCGCCTTGATAGGTTCCGGTATTAGGCCGCGTTCGCAATCACGGCAGCGTCGGGTGAACTGCACCAGCCATTGGTGAGGATTCTCGGCTGCACCATAAGCGTTCTGAAGTTTGAACCCAGGCTCGAAATATACCTGACGCGACAATCCAAAAAACGTTTCTAGTTCCGTACGTAACGCATTGAACTTAGGCTGTGTATTCAAGAATGCACTGATGTTGTCATTGAATACACTCATCCCGGCAGTAGTATTGAGTGCCTGATGTACAACTGAGACTGCTTGCTGTAAACCTGCGCTGTCGTTTGCGGTTTTTCTTACCTGGCGATGCGCTTTGGCAAACGCGCCGCCCATGCGTGGCAGCCATGCGTGCTTACCTACAATGTAAAGCAGCCCCAGCAAACTCAGCAGTAGCGCAATCAGCGAAACTTTCAGAATTTGAGTTTCCTTGTGTTTAGGCATGAGCAACGGGCCTAGAAAGGTGCTCATGTTGTTTTCAACTTTTACAGCACCGAAGATAGCAATTGGTGACACTGCGATACTGAGAAGCGGGATGCGGTATTTGACCAGGTCTTTGCTGTTGGTGGTATTGATTAAGTTGATATATTCAGGCCCTAAAGCTGCATTTTTAGCTACTACGTTATTGGTAAACACCTGATAAGCGAACTTGAGATGGTGCGTGGTTTCCTGCTTGGACTCGTCTTTTTCATGACTGATGCTCTTGAGTTCGATACCAATCAGCTGACCTCTGTAGCGCTTTTCGTAGCCCGGAATTGGCAGTGAGGTTTCGATGAGTTTGTATGGCGCTTTGATAGTTAGCGTGACCTCACGCTCGATGACGTCGCCAACGGTGTAACCCACCAGCTTGGTAGGCTCTACTGTTTTAATCGAAACAATACCTTCTTTAACATCAGGCAGCTCTTGGCTATCAATTGCATAGGCAGGCGCAGATGCGATATACATCAACAATATCAGCGCTGTGGTTTGAATAAATTTAATCATAGGTTTTATTTAGTATCTTTACGTCGCATTGCCTGAGTACCTAGGCTGCTACAGATTGATGGAAGTATTCGGTCATTAGGTTGGGGTCAAAATTGCCCTCAACATAAAATGGCGGCATATCAAAACGCATGAATAATTCGTAAATCTCTTCACGGCGTGTTTCGAATGACTGCACAATTTTTTCGCGCAATTGTTTACGAATGAACAGGGTACGTTTTTCACCGGTTTCAGCATCGGTCACATTGGCTAAACCAAACTCGGGCAGGTTTCGGTACTCTGCCGCGTCCCATAACACCACCGGCACAATGTAATGGCGCAGCAGATTGGAAAGGCCTTCTTCCAGCAAGTCGTTCGGCATGTGAAAATCTGAAATCAGAAACACCAATGAGCGTTCACGCGGCAAGTAGCGATATACCTCCGTGATGCCATTACAGTTGACCGGTGCTGGGTGAAAGTCTTTCAGCGACTCGGCCATGGCAATGGCGTGATGTGATTTGTAGGAGGTGGCGCTAATCCAGTCTTCACGCACTTTTTCATCAAAGCCAATAAAACCAAATGGGTCATGATGCTCACTTGCAGACTGTGCAATTGATTCTGCAATTTCTGCCGCCAGCTTGATTTTGCGCTTCTTGGCGCCAAAATTCATACTGCCGGATAAGTCGCAAATGACAAAAACCGGTGTTGCGCTTTTTTGGTTAAACAGGCGTACGTATACCTGCTCCATCGGGTCACGTATGGTCTGGCGTATATCGATACGGCGCGGGTCAGGGTAAGACAGCAGCGTAGTATGTCCGCGAAACTCCATGCCCATACCGCGCTGCGTACTTGCATGGCGGCCTGGGTTGCGGCCGCGCGAGCGCCAGTTGATGTGGTAATCAAACGATTTAATATCTGGAATGCTCATATTAGCGTTATCAGTTGAGATGCTTGCAGTTAAGGTGCTGCGACATTGTTCAAAATGCCAGTCAGCATTTCGCGTGCAATTTCGGTACGGCGCATTTCGTATACCGGGCTGAAAACCAGACGGTGAGCGACTGTGGCATGGAAGACCGCATGAATATCATCAGGCAATACAGCTGTTCGGTTGTTGAGCCATGCATTCACACGTGCCGCACGCAACATCATGCTCATGCCGCGTGGGCTGGCGCCTGATAATACAAGGCGCGACATATCTACACCAGAAACCTTTACACCATAATCCAATGGAGTTTTAGTCGCTTTCCATAAGTTCAGGGCATATTTTTTCAAGGTGTCACTGGCTTCAACACTGGCTTGTAACACGCCTGAGAATTGGTTGAGCTGGTCAAATTTCAGCACATCTGCTTTAACAGTATCGACGAGCGCATCAACGTTGTGGAACTTGGTATCAAACACCAAGGCTTGCATGATGTCGTCATCATTCGGGACTACGATAGGAATTTCCATCATGAAACGGTCGCGTGCCGCTGATGGAATTTCAAACGTTTCTTCCTTTTCAACTTGGTTACGGTCAGCAAACACAATCATGTGCGGGAAGTAATGTTCCGCATTGAAAGCTGACAGACTGCGCTCTGCCATCACGCGCAGCAGCAGTGAGTGCACTTGGGGGCGGGCGCGGTTGATTTCGTTGAAAAAGAATACAGAGAGATTTTCACCTGACATCAACAGCGGGCCTGCACTTACATGAGGTTTGCCATCTTCGCCAAGATAGGTGTGATACACCAGATCGTTAGGCATGAGGTCGATAGTACCTTCAATACGCTGGTAACCACCGCCGATGCCGCGGGTGAAAGCGCGCAGCAAAGTGGTTTTACCCACACCCACATCACCTTCTAGCAGCACGTGGCCGCGTGCAAAAATGGAAGTGGTAATCAGGCGGATGGGCTTTTGCTGGCCTACAACGACTTTGTTAACTTCTGTTTCTAAGGTAAGCGCATGATCGCGCCAATCGGCTAGTTGAGCGTCACTCATTGAAATTTCCCGTAAGTTTTGTAAATAAATTTTGTGTCTAGTTAGAATTAATCTGCAAGCATAGTAAACGTTTTTTATTCAGGGGTAAACAGATCTGTATACCCCTGATGCAAATTTATTTACATTTCATTACATATTGAGTGTGAATTGCACAAAAAATACACAAAACTATCAATAACGCTTTCGTAAAAATGGATTTCCAGCGAAAATAGCGATAGTTCGTAAATTCGGCTTATCGCCTTTTGCAACCTGTTCATCAATAAGCAAGAAACAAAACTATGCAAAGACAAAACAGCTTTACCAAAGAAGAATTATTAAAATGTGGCCGTGGGGAAATGTTCGGTGAGGGGAATGCGCAATTACCGCTGCCACCAATGCTGATGTTCGATCGCATCATTTCAATTACTGAAGATGGCGGTAAATACGGAAACGGACAAATCATTGCTGAGTTGGATATTAAGCCAGACTTATGGTTTTTTGATTGTCATTTTACCGGTGATCCTGTGATGCCGGGTTGTCTGGGTTTAGATGCGATGTGGCAGTTAGTAGGGTTTTATCTGGGTTGGATGGGTGGACCGGGTCGTGGCCGTGCACTCGGTGCGGGTGAAGTGAAATTTACCGGTCAGGTGTTGCCGACAGCTAAAAAAGCCACGTATACCATTGATCTAAAGCGCGTGATTATGCGTAAGCTGGTGATGGGGATTGCAGACGCTACGATGCAGATTGATGGCCGTGAAATTTATGTGGCGAATGATTTGCGCGTAGGGTTGTTTACACGTACAGATAACTTTTAACTAACACATCACAATAAGTTAAAATAAGGTTTGTTTGGTTAATCATAATTTTTATAGGAGTACACGATAATGCGTCGTGTCGTAGTAACGGGGATGGGGATTGTTTCTAGCTTAGGAAACAATAAATCTGAAGTTTTAGATAGCCTGCGTCATGGTCGTTCCGGTATCACACATCAGCCAGAGTATGCAGAGCGCGGCTTGCGTTCGCATGTGGCAGGCTCTATCAAAAATCTTGATATCGAAGCGTTGATTGATCGCAAGCTGCTGCGTTTCATGGCAAAAGGCCACGCTTATGCATGGCTTGCCATGCAAGAAGCGATTGCAGATGCGAATCTGGCAGAAGATCTGGTTTCCAACGTGCGCACCGGTCTTATTGTAGGCGCGGGCGGCACTTCAACTGAAAGCATGCTGGAAGCTACCGATACACTGGCAGAAAAAGGCATACGCCGCGTGGGTCCTTATATGGTGACCAAAACCATGTCTAGCGGTGTTGCAGCGTGCTTGGCAACCGGAGCAAAAATCAAGGGTATTAACTACGGCATCAGCTCGGCCTGTTCTACCAGCGCGCACTGTATTGGCGCTGGTGTGGAGCAAATTCAGCTTGGCAAGCAAGATATTATTTTTGCCGGTGGTGCGGAAGAAGAGCACTGGACTATGTCATTTTTATTTGATGCCATGGGTGCCTTAAGCAGTAAATATAATGACACACCGGAAAAGGCCTCGCGTACTTATGACGCAAACCGTGACGGTTTTGTGATTTCCGGCGGCGGTGGCATTGTGGTGCTGGAGGAATACGAACACGCTAAAGCGCGTGGGGCCAAAATCTATGCGGAAGTGGTGGGCTATGGCGCAACCTCAGATGGTTATGACATGGTGGCTCCAAGTGGCGAGGGCGCAGTGCGTTGCATGAAGCTCGCTTTGGAAGGTGTAAACAGCAATATCGATTACATTAATACGCATGGCACCAGCACACCCGTGGGTGATGTGAAAGAGCTGGAAGCAATTCGGGAAGTATTTGGCGAAAACGGTTTAAAACAGAATCCGGCCATTGCTTCGACTAAATCACTGTCTGGTCATGCTTTAGGTGCCGCTGGGGTGAACGAGGCAATTTATACCTTACTAATGATGGAAAATAATTTCATCGCAGCTTCTGCCAATATTGAAACGCTGGATTCAGCTGCTGAAGGCTTGAATATTGTGCGTAAGGCGATTGAAAACGTGAAAATCGAAACTGCACTTTCCAACAGTTTTGGTTTTGGCGGTACCAACGCAACGTTGACGTTATCGACTAAAAATCTTTAGTGACTGAAAATACTTAGTTTGAATTTGGTTTGAAAAGCGCATCAAGTGTAAGCCTGATGCGCTTTTTTTACAGCATTAATATGGCCGTTACACTGCGGCCTTCACTCATCAGAATATTGTAAGTTCTGCAGGCAGCAGCGGTTGTCATGCATTCGATTGAAATGCCCTGATTGCTCAGTGATTGATAATGTTTGGGGTGTAAAAACAAGTGTTTACTGCCGGTGCCCAACAACACGACTTCAGGTTGGAGCGACAGTGCTGCTGCAAAATCTGCATCGCTCAAATCGGCAAATGCTACGCCAGTCCAAGGGCTGATAATTTCATTGGGCGCTACAATCAAACTTTGCGAATAGCGTATCCGGTTCACCTCAATATAATCCTCCCCGTAAGCTGTGATCAGGTTGTTATTTTCTGCGGTAGTAAGATGTAATTTCATAGTGAATGATAAGCAGTCGGGTCTAGGCTTTAATTGATGGCATAGCGTATTCTAATGTAAACTAGCACCTTTAACTATTATGCTAATAAGCGTTATTGCGCATCATGCAACCTACACTCAAATCCGACAAACTTAACAACGTCTGTTATGACATTCGCGGCCCGGTTTTACAGCGTGCACGCGAAATGGAAGAAGACGGCCAACGTATTATCAAGCTTAATATCGGCAACCCGGCCGCCTTTGGATTTGAAGTGCCTGAGGAAATTCAGCAGGACGTGATTCGTAATATGTCCAAGGCAGGCGGTTACACCGATAGCAAAGGTCTGTTCGAGCCGCGCAAGGCTATTATGCATTACACCCAGAGCAAGAATATCAAAGGGGTTACCGTAGATGACATCATCATTGGCAACGGTGTTTCTGAGCTCATCGTAATGGCGATGCAGGGCTTGCTGAATAACGGTGATGAAGTACTGGTGCCAATGCCTGATTATCCATTGTGGACAGCGGCAGTGAATTTGGCCGGCGGATCTGCCCATCACTATCTGTGTGATGAAGGCAGTGGCTGGATGCCGGATTTAAAAGATATCGAATCTAAAATTACCGCCAATACGCGTGGTATTGTGGTGATTAACCCTAACAACCCGACCGGCGCACTCTATCCGCCGGAAATTCTCAAAGGCATTATCGAAATTGCCCGTCGTCACAATCTGGTGGTGTTTGCCGATGAGATTTATGACAAAGTGCTGTATGACGGCAACGTGCATACTTCAATTGCATCGCTCGCAGATGATGTGCTGTTTGTCACATTTAACGGCTTATCTAAAAATTACCGCACTTGTGGCTATCGTGCCGGATGGATGATTATTAGTGGTGAGAAAAAACACGCTAAAGATTATATTGAAGGCTTGAATATGCTGGCCTCGATGCGTTTATGCGCCAACGTGCCTGGGCAACTGGCGATTCAAACGGCTTTGGGTGGCTACCAGAGTATTGAGGATTTGGTTGCGCCGGAAGGCCGTTTATGCAAACAGCGCGATATTGCTTATGAAATGCTCAATGCCATTCCTGGCGTGAGCTGTACCAAGCCGCAAGCAGCGATGTATTTATTTCCTAAGCTAGATCCGGAAATTTATCCGATTAAAGACGACCAGCAGTTTATTCTGGATTTGCTGCTGGAAGAAAAAGTGCTGCTGGTGCAGGGTACCGGGTTTAACTGGAAAGCGCCTGATCATTTCCGCGTAGTGTTTTTACCAAACGTAGATGATCTGGCAGAAGCCATTAGGCGTATTTCCAGATTCTTAGAAAATTACAGAAAAAAACATAAGACCAACAATATTGGAGTAAAAGCTTGAAACAGTTAGAGAGCAAGGTCTTAAGCGTAGGCATATTAGGCTTGGGCACCGTAGGTGGCGGCACATACAGAGTGTTAACACGCAATGCGGCTGAAATCACGCGTCGCAGCGGTGTACAAATCAAAGTGGTGCAAGTTGCGGATAGAAATATTGAACACGCTAAGGCCAATGTGGCTGCAGGTGTTGCAGTTACCGATGATGCGTTTGCGGTGGTGAATAACCCGGCTGTGGATGTTGTGGTTGAGTTGATTGGTGGTTACACCTTGAGCAAAGATTTAGTGCTCAAAGCAATTGCGAACAAAAAACATGTGGTGACTGCCAATAAAGCGCTGATTGCGTTGCATGGCAACGAGATTTTTGCTGCTGCAAAAGCCAACAATGTAATGGTGGCCTATGAAGCTGCAGTCGCAGGTGGCATCCCAATTATCAAGGCGCTTCGTGAAGGCTTGGCTGCGAACAAAATTGAATGGGTGGCCGGTATCATCAATGGCACTACCAATTTCATTTTGACCGAGATGCGCGAAAAGGGCTTGGATTTTGCAGATGTACTCGGTGAAGCGCAGCGTTTAGGCTATGCCGAAGCTGACCCCACTTTTGATGTGGAAGGTATCGATGCCGCCCATAAACTTACCATTATGTCAGCCATTGCGTTTGGCATGCCGATGAAATTTAATGAGGCTTACACTGAAGGCATCACCAAGCTGCAGCAGGTGGATATCAAATATGCCGAAGAGCTTGGATATCGCGTCAAATTGCTGGGTATCACTAAGCGCACGCTGAACGGTGTTGAGCTACGCGTGCATCCAACCTTGATTCCGGAAAAACGTTTGGTGGCGAATGTGAATGGTGCCATGAACGCAGTGGTAGTGAAGGGTGACGCAGTAGGGCCTACGCTGTATTACGGTGCGGGTGCAGGTTCTGAACCAACTGCCAGTGCCGTCGTGGCCGATCTGGTGGATGTGGCGCGATTGAAAGATGCGAGCAGCGAACAGCGTGTGCCTTATTTGGCCTTCCAGCCAGAGCAGGTGGAAGATCTGCCGATTTTACCAATTGATGCCATTCAAAGTGCTTACTATCTGCGTTTGCGTGCGAGTGATAAGCCAGGTGTGTTGGCAGATGTGACTAAAATTTTAGGCGATCGTGATATTTCCATTGATGCCATGCTGCAAAAAGAGCCTGATGATAATGAAACCGAAGCGGATATCGTGATTCTGACCCACATCACAGTTGAGAAAAACATAAATGACGCTATCGCTGCAATTGAAGCCCTGAATGCCATCAATGGCAAGGTTGTGCGCATTCGCATGGAAGAACTAGCAAAATAACGATCGAGTACCAGTAATCCTATGAAATATATCAGCACTCGTGGGCAGTCGCCTGCAATCAGTTTCAGTCAAATTTTATTGGGCGGTCTGGCGCCGGATGGTGGCTTATATCTGCCCGAGCAATATCCGCAGTTTACTGACGCAGATTTGTCAGCCATGCGGAGCATGAATTATCGTGACCTCGCTTATGCCATTCTGTCGCGTTTTGTGGATGATATTCCGGCCGCTGATTTAAAAGCGATTATCGATAAAACCTACCGTGCCGAGGTGTATTGTTATACGCGACCAGGACAGTCAGCGGAAGACATCACGCCTACTCTTAAACTGGAAGACAATCTGTATTTATTAAGCCTTTCCAATGGCCCTACGCTCGCATTCAAGGATATGGCGATGCAGCTGTTGGGCAATCTGTTTGAATATGTACTCACCAAAGAAGGCAAAACCACTAATATTTTGGGTGCGACCTCAGGTGACACGGGTTCTGCAGCAGAATATGCGATGCGCGGCAAAAAAGGCATCCGCGTGTTTATGCTGTCGCCGCATCAAAAAATGAGTCGTTTTCAAACCGCGCAAATGTTCAGTCTGCAAGACGACAATATTTTTAACGTTGCCGTCAAGGGTGTGTTTGATGATTGTCAGGACATGGTCAAAGCCGTTTCCAATGACGCAGCATTCAAGGAAAATTACAAAATCGGTGCGGTTAACTCTATCAACTGGGGTCGTATCGTGGCGCAGGTTGTGTATTACTTCAAAGGGTATTTTGCGGTCACGCAGAACAATGCACAAAAAGTCAGTTTTTCTGTGCCTTCTGGCAATTTTGGCAATGTTTGTGCAGGACACATTGCACGCATGATGGGCTTGCCCATTGATAAATTGGTAGTGGCCACCAATGAAAACGATGTGCTGGATGAGTTCTTCAAAACCGGCGTTTACAGCCCGCGTGGTTCTGCCAATACTTATCACACTTCAAGTCCTTCTATGGATATCAGCAAGGCTTCAAATTTTGAGCGCTTTGTGTTTGATTTGGTGGGCCGTGACGGTGACAAAACCCGTGCGCTCTGGAGTAAAGTCGATAGCGACAGCAGTTTTGATTTAAAACAGGGCGGCTACTTCGATAAAATTGCTAATTACGGATTTGTTTCCGGCAGCAGCAATCATGCGAACCGCATGCAGACTATACGTGAAACCAAGCAGAAATACGGCGTAGTGATTGATACGCACACTGCAGATGGCTTGAAGGTGGCGTTTGAGCATTTTGATCACCAAACGCCGATGGTGGTCTTGGAAACCGCATTGCCAGCCAAGTTTGAAGATTCTATTGTTGAAGCGCTAGGTGAGCAGCCAGAACGTCCGACTGCGCTAGCCGGCATAGAGAACCTGCCGCAGAAATTTACGGTGATGGATGCCAGTGCTGATGCGATTAAGACGTTTATTGTAGAAAATACATAAAATTAAGGTGACGGGAGCGCTATGAAACAGTATCACGACCTTCTGAATCATGTTTTAACTCACGGCAACAAGAAAGAAGATCGCACTGGCACAGGCACGATATCCGTGTTTGGCTATCAGATGCGCTTCAATCTGGCAGAAGGCTTTCCTTTACTCACCACTAAAAAGGTGCATCTCAAATCGATTATTCATGAACTGCTGTGGTTTTTGCAGGGTAGCACTAACATCAAGTATCTTAAAGACAACGGTGTGTCTATCTGGGACGAGTGGGCGGATGATAAAGGTAATCTTGGCCCGGTATATGGCTATCAGTGGCGCAACTGGCCAAAACCTGATGGCACACATATTGACCAGATTACGCAGGTGGTCGAATCGATTAAAAAAAATCCTGACTCACGGCGTTTGATCGTATCCGCATGGAACGTCGCAGATGTCGAGAAAATGAAACTGCCGCCATGTCATGCGTTTTTCCAGTTCTATGTTTCAGATGGTAAATTGAGCTGCCAGCTTTATCAGCGTAGTGCGGATATCTTCCTTGGTGTACCGTTCAATATAGCATCCTATGCACTGCTGACGATGATGGTGGCGCAGGTGTGTGATTTAGCGCTGGGTGATTTTGTGCACACGCTAGGCGATGCCCATATTTACCTGAACCATATGGAGCAAGTGCAGGAGCAGCTATCACGCACACCGCGTGCTTTGCCGAATATGCATATCAATCCCGAGGTGAAAGACATTTTCGGGTTTAAATTCGAAGATTTCACACTGGAAGGTTATGACCCGCATCCTGCCATCAAAGCGCCAGTAGCGGTATAGAGTATGCCCAAGCTCTCTTTAATCGTTGCCACTGCGCACGATGGCGTGATTGGTGTCAATAATACGCTGCCTTGGCATCTGCCCGAGGATTTGAAACGATTTAAGGCCCTCACCATGGGGCATCACATCGTGATGGGGCGCAAAACCTATGACTCATTAGGCAGACTGCTCCCCGGACGTACCACCGTGATTGTCACACGCAATCAGCATTATCATGTGGAAGGTGCACTCATTGCCCATTCGCTGCCAGAGGCGCTGGCACTCTGTGCCAATGATGACGAAGTGTTTTTAATTGGCGGAGCAGAGTTGTATCAAGCAGGCCTGACGTTGGCAAACAAGCTTTACGTCACTGAGATTGATCTGGAAGTAGCGGGCGATGCACACTTCCCGCCTATTCCACATTCAGAATTTCAGGAAATTGCGCGGGAAACGCACGTTTCAGAAAAGGGCTTGAAATTCAGTTATGTGACTTATCTGCGAAAATAAGAAGTCAACGTAAAAAAAGTCGGCGCAAGTAACGCCGACTTCTCGTGCAAACTCCGTTATTAGGAAGGTTACTGCTCTACGCAGTCCACGTAGTAAATCGCCTTACCGTCTTTTACCTGTTTCACCAGGCCATGCACATCGGTTTCAAAACCTGGGAAGCGTTCATTAAAGTCACGTGCAAACTTCAAGTAGTTCACAATGATTTTGTTGAAGCGCTCACCCGGAATCAGCAGTGGAATTCCTGGTGGGTAGGGCGTCAGTAATACAGCGGTGATGCGGCCTTCAAGATCGTCAATCGCCACACGGTCAATTTTGCGATGTGCCATCTTGGCGAAAGCGTCTGTCGGCTTCATCGCAGGCACCATGTCTGACAGATACATCTCGGTGGTGAGGCGTGCTACATCGTTAGCTTTATAAACTTCATGAATTTGCGTACACAAATCTTTCAAGCCTACGCGCTCGTAGCGTGGATATTTCTGTACAAATTCCGGCAGCACTTTCCATAGCGGCTGATTCTTGTCGTAATCATCTTTAAATTGCTGTAATGCGGCTACCATAGTGTTCCAGCGGCCTTTGGTGATGCCGATGGTGAACATGATAAAGAATGAATACAAACCGGTTTTTTCAACAATCACACCATGTTCAGCCAGGTATTTAGTCACGATGGCAGCCGGAATACCAAACTCGTCGGAAAAGTCGCCATGAATGTCTAAGCCCGGGGTGATGATGGTGGCTTTAATCGGGTCCAGCATATTAAAGCCTGGGGAGAGATTGCCAAAACCATGCCAGCTTTCATTGGCTTTCAGCATCCAGGCATCACGTTCTTCAATACCTTCCTCTGAAAGGTCGTTTGGCCCCCACACTCTGAACCACCAATCAGTGCCCCATTCTTCATCCACTTTGCGCATGGCGCGACGGAAATCCAGCGCTTCCATGATGGATTCTTCCACTAGTGCCGTGCCGCCTGGGGCTTCCATCATGGCTGCGGCGACATCGCAGCTGGCAATGATTGAATACTGCGGGCTGGTGGAGGTGTGCATTAGATACGCTTCATTGAATACATCGCGGTCTAACATATTCTGCTGCGCATCCTGCACCAGAATCTGTGAAGCCTGACTAAGGCCAGCCAGTAGTTTGTGCGTGGATTGGGTAGAGAACACCATGCTTTCTTTGCAGCGTGGTCGATCCGCGCCAATTGCGTGATAGTCACCATAAAAGTCGTGGAAAGTAGCATGTGGCAGCCAAGCTTCATCGAAGTGCAGTGTATCGATTTTGCCGTCCAGCATGTCTTTGATTTCTTCTACGTTGTACAGCACGCCATCATAGGTTGATTGGGTGATGGTCAGCACGCGTGGTTTGGCATTTTTATCGGTGGCAAATGGATTGCGTTCGATTTTTTTCTTGATGTTATCCCATTCAAATTCGCTTTTCGGAATTGGGCCGATGATGCCGAAATGGTTGCGGGTTGGCATTAAAAACACCGGAATCGCACCGGTCATGATGATGGAGTGCAATACCGATTTATGGCAGTTACGGTCTACCACTACAATGTCACCCGGGGCTACGGTGCTGTTCCAGACGATTTTGTTGGAAGTAGACGTACCGTTGGTCACGAAATACAAATGGTCACAATTATAGATACGCGCTGCGTTGCGCTCAGAAGCCGCGACTGGACCAGTGTGATCCAATAACTGACCGAGCTCATCAACCGCATTGCACACGTCCGCGCGCAGCATATTTTCACCAAAAAACTGGTGAAACATCTGCCCAACCGGGGATTTCAAAAATGCCACGCCGCCGGAATGGCCGGGGCAATGCCATGAGTAAGAGCCGTCTGCTGCATAATGCGTGAGCGCTTTGAAGAATGGTGGTGGCAAGCTGTCTAGATAAGCCTTAGCTTCACGGATAATCAGGCGTGCTACAAATTCAGGCGTATCTTCATTCATGTGAATAAAGCCGTGCAATTCGCGCAGCACATCATTAGGAATGTGGCGCGAAGTGCGTGTTTCACCATGCAGGAAAATCGGTATCTCTTCGTTGCGATGACGGATTTCGGTCACAAAGCGGCGCAATTGCTCAATGGCTTCCGGCTTCTCTTCGATGAACTCCTCGTCATCGATCGAGAGAATAAAGGCAGAAGCACGGCTTTGCTGTTGTGCAAATGATGTCAGGTCACCATAGCTGGTCACACCCAGTACTTCTGTGCCTTCTTCTTCAATGGCTTTTGCCAGGACACGAATGCCTAAACCTGAGGAGTTCTCAGAGCGGAAGTCTTCGTCGATAATGACGACGGGGAATCGAAATTTCATTCAAATGCCTTTATAAATTTATTTTGAGGGCGAATCGCTGTGTCGCATGCTCGCTCACTCCTAGTCTATCCATGTGATATGCCAGCGTCGTTTGCTCCGCGGCTTCTTGCGCTTCATCCCTCAAAAATAAATTTCTTAAAGGCATTTGGCAGACTCAAATTTGTTGAATTAGATTTTCGGCAAGGTAACACCCACTTGCCCTTGATATTTACCGCCACGGTCTTTGTAGCTGGTTTCACAGATGTCATCTTCATCCGCTTCAAAAAACAGTACTTGCGCGCAGCCTTCATTCGCGTAAATTTTTGCCGGCAGCGGGGTGGTGTTGCTGAACTCCAGCGTGACATAGCCTTCCCATTCCGGTTCAAACGGCGTTACGTTCACAATAATACCGCAGCGTGCATAGGTGGATTTACCTAAGCATACCGTCAGCACATTACGTGGAATACGGAAATATTCAACCGTACGCGCTAGTGCAAATGAGTTAGGCGGAATGATGCAGTAATCCGCGTTTACTTCCACAAAAGAGTTGGGGTCGAAATTTTTTGGGTCCACAATCGTGCTGTTGAGATTGGTGAACAGCTTAAATTCTTTTGAGCAGCGGATGTCATAGCCGTAACTGGAAGTGCCATATGACACTAAGCGCTGGCCATCCGGTGTCATTTTGACTTGGTTCGGTTCAAACGGCTCAATCATGCCGTGTTGTTCTGCCATGCGGCGTATCCATTTGTCAGATTTTATGCTCATAAATTTAAAGTAATTTCAGTTGAAAATTGAAAGGCATTATAAAGCTTAACATGCAGTTCATGCACAGTTTTTTGGGATAAAAAAACCTCACGGCATGGAACGACAGTGAGGTTTTCAATGTGAGACGATTTGTTAAAAATTAATGTTTGTCGCCACCCAGTTCAATGCTGTAGCGCCAGAACTGGTCTTCTGACTCAAATATTACGCTCGACTCTTTCGGGTCTCGGCTGCCTGCAATGTATTGGTGCAGTGGTGTTTTGTCCTCAGCCCAAGCTTTAACAATCGGGTCAACCAAGCGCCATTGTGCTTCAACTTCGCTGATATGCAAGTATTGTGATGGATCGCCTTCCATTAGGTTAAGCATCAGTGTTTCATAAGAATCAATCGTTTCGTCGCCTTGCTGACGTTGCGGTGCATCAATGCTGATGGTGCGTGTGGCAATATCCAGCCCTGGGATTTTGGATTCAATTTCCATTTTGATGCACTCGCGTGGCTGAATGTTAATGGTCAGCCAGTTTTGATGCTGGCCATCGACCAATTGCATCGGCGCTTTTTTGAAGCGTACTGAAATTGCAGTATTGCCTTCATGCATACGCTTCGCAGTACGCACATAGAACGGCACACCTTGCCAGCGCGGGTTGTCAATAAACAACTTCACTGCTGCATAGGTTTCGGTATGGCTAGACTCAACGCCATCACGTTTCAACTCTTCCAAATAGCCTGGCACGTTTTCACCATGATCGTCACCCACGCACACGCGACCTGCGGTGTATTGCGCGCGGAACGCTTGCTTGTTGAGGTTTTTAGTATCGACAGGGCGAATAGATTGCAATAATTTAATTTTCTCTGCACGGATGCTATCAGGGGTTAAATCTTTTGGTTTTTCCATCGCCACCAAAGCCAGTGTCTGTAGCAAATGGCTTTGGAACATGTCGCGCAAAGCGCCAGTTGCATCGTAGAATGTGGTGCGGTCCCCCACACCTAAAGTTTCGTTGTTGGTAATCTGCACATGGTCAATATGGGTGTTATTCCATAATGGCTCAAACAGGGTGTTGGCAAAGCGGGTGAGCATGATGTTCTGAACCGCAGATTTACCTAGATAATGGTCGATACGGTAGATCTGGCTTTCTTTCAGGTACTTGGTGAGTTCTGCCTGCAAGGCTTGAGCACTTGGCAGGTCGGTACCGAATGGTTTTTCAATCAAGACACGGCGCCAGTATTTGCTTTCATCGACCAATCCTACGCCCGCCAACTGCGCCACAATGGTTGCAAAATCCGTTGGGCGCACTGAGAGGAAGTAAGCCAGGTTTTGCGGAAATACGCTTTCATCGCCTAGTTTAGCTGCCATTTTTTTGAATGAATCGGCATCAGTAGGTGGGTTGGCATGGTAGTGGTTGCGTGCAATAAAGCGTTCGAACACTTTCTGGTCATAGCCATCCTTAAATTTTTTGTCCAGCATGCCTTTCACTTCAGCTTGCCATGCTTCACGTGTCAATTCGCCGCGACCTACAGATAGAATTTTCATGTCATCTGCCAGGCGACCTGCAGCATCCAGACGGAACAAGCCGGGCATTAACTTAATGCGTGATAAATTGCCACTTGCGCCAAAAAGTACAAGGGTACAGGGGTCGATTTGCTTAGCCATTATTTCAAATTCTCTCGATAGGTTTTTACAGATGCCTGCGCTAGATTTCAGTTAAAATAGCGAGTTATTTAAGAACTCGTAATTATACCGAAAAAGGCACTACTGTTTTATGCAAACATCACAAACAAATGAAGTTAACACCCTGAAATTAGCGAACAATCAGGTTTCGCGCTGGCATCAATTCAACACCCAAGATGAAATCAATCAGGCAGCGGTGAGTAGAATTCTGCAAGCGGCTAAAGAGGCGATTGCCAAACACGGCAGCTTTTTAGTCGTGCTCGCAGGCGGCAGCACGCCTAAAAGTGTCTACCAACTGCTGGCAAAAGAACAGGCCGATTGGGCTAACTGGCATGTATATCACAATGATGACCGCTGTTTACCGGTTGATCATGCTGAACGCAACAGCAAAATGGCGCGTGAGGCATGGCTGAATCATGTGGCGATTCCGCAAACGCAAATTCATGATATTCCAGCAGAATTGGGTAACATTGAAGGCGCTAAGGCTTATGCAGACACCTTGGCTGGCGTGCGTGCGTTTGATCTAGTAATTTTGGGTTTAGGTGAAGATGGCCACACGGCTTCATTGTTCCCGGGGCAAGCTGTTGATAATAGTGCAGATGTGGTGCCGGTGTTCAACTCTCCAAAACCGCCGGCTGACCGTGTCACTATGAGTCAGAATCGTTTGAACAATACGAATGAAGTGATGTTTTTGGTAACGGGTGCGGGTAAGCAAGATGCTGTGAATCATTGGCTGAATGGTGAAGCGATTCCCGCAACTTTAATTGCACCAGCGTGCGGTGTGGATGTGTATTGCTATGGCGTCAAGGTCGCTGTGTAACAGCGGGCACTTGACGGACATAACCCCTGCGGTCATGGCGTCAAGGTCGCGGTGTAAGGCGGGTAATTCAAAAAACAAATTAACCGCCGATAAACGCAGATGAAATAAAGCTCCGTCATTGCGAACGCAGTGAAGCAATCCAGAGGTTTTATCTACTGAGCCAGCGCAACTGGGTCGCAATGTGCTTCGCCCTCGCGATGACAGCATGGGGTTTATCTGTGTGTATCTGCGTTTCGCGCTTCCACTTGGGGCTTTAGTCCCTTAGTGGAGCGGTGATGACCTTTACGGTTACATCTGCGGCTCATCTAAATCTTTAAGTATTCTGAATTACAATATTCGGAAACTTCCCACTGTAATCCAAGCCCGCATTCGCAATTTTGATGGCGGCTTTACGCGCGATTTCTCGGTATGTCGCCGCAACCTTGGTGTCAGGCGCAGCAATTACAGTCGGTTTGCCGCTGTCGGCTTGCGTGCGGATATTGATATCCAGCGGTAATGAGCCTAATAAATCAACGTTGTAATCTTTGGCCATGAGGTCACCACCGCCAGCACCGAAAATGTGCTCTTCATGACCGCAGTTGCTACAAATGTGGGTGCTCATATTTTCGACGATGCCTAAAATCGGAATGTTCACTTTCTCAAACATTTTCAAGCCCTTGCGTGCATCTAACAGTGCAATATCCTGCGGCGTGGTGACAATAATTGCCCCAGTAACAGGAATTTTCTGCGCCAATGTCAGTTGGATGTCACCAGTTCCAGGCGGCAAGTCAATCACCAGATAATCCAGGTCATGCCAGTTAGTTTCTCGCAGTAACTGCTCTAGCGCGCCAGTGACCATTGGACCGCGCCATACCATCGGTGTGTCAGTGTCAATCAAAAAACCAATCGACATTGCCTGAATGCCATGTGCCTGCATGGGCTCCATGCTTTTGCCATCTTTACTCTCAGGGCGACCGCTGATACCCAGCATTTGGGGCTGGCTAGGGCCGTAAATATCCGCATCTAATAAACCTACAGTTGCACCTTCTGCAGCCAATGCCAGCGCGAGGTTGGCAGATGTTGTAGATTTACCTACACCACCTTTACCTGAGGCAACGGCAATAATATTTTTTACATTAGGCAGTAGCGTAACGCCTTGCTGTGCTTTATGCGCCACAATTTTACTGCTCACATTTACGCTCACGCTGCCTATGCCTTCGATAGTGTTGAGTGCATTACTGACCAGCGTTTGTATCTCGGACTGCACTGACTTTGCAGGGTAACCCAGCACAATATCCAGGCTTACATCGTTGCCGTTTACCTTGATATTTCTTACACATTTGCCACTGACAAAATCCTTGCCTGTGTTAGGGTCGATGCATAATTTAAGGGTGCTTTGAATGAGTAATTCCGAGACTGCCATTGCTGAGTTCCTTAACTAAATAACTTGAGTAAAATAATAAGGTATTTTACCTGATACCTTTGAATTGCGTGCTATTACTGATGTAAAAAAGTTTGAGCGTAAATGTTTGCTGTGAGAACTATGGCGATTTGCTAAAATAGCGATTTCGCTTACAAGATCCATTTATCTCATGGCAACCGCACACTCTAATCGTAAAATTCTTGTCACTTCTGCACTGCCTTATGCAAATGGCAGCATTCATTTAGGTCATCTGGTGGAATATATCCAAACTGATATTTGGGTGCGCTTTCAAAAAATGCAAGGACATCAGGTGCATTATGTGTGTGCCGATGATACGCACGGCACTCCAATTATGCTGCGTGCGGAAAAGGAAGGGATTACGCCAGAGGCTTTAATCGCCAATGTGCACAAAGAACACAGTGCAGACTTTACCGATTTCTTAGTGGGGTTTGACAACTACTACTCTACCAATGCGCCTGAAAACAAAGCGCTTTCGCAAAGCATTTACAAAAAGCTGAAAGCGGCAGGAAAGATCTCCAGCAAAACCATTGAGCAGTTTTATGACCCGGTGAAAAACATGTTTTTGCCGGACCGTTTTATCAAGGGTGAATGTCCGAAGTGTCATGCCAAAGATCAATATGGCGATTCCTGCGAAGTCTGCGGTGCAACTTACAATCCTACTGAATTGATTAATGCCTACTCAGCCGTTTCCGGTGCGGCGCCTGTGCGCAAGGAAACTGAGCATTACTTCTTCAAGTTGTCAGAATGTGAGCAGTTTCTAAAAGACTGGACGCGTTCCGGCACCCTGCAAGGCGAAGCCGCCAACAAAATGGGTGAGTGGTTTGAAAATGGCCTGAATGACTGGGATATCTCGCGTGATGCACCGTATTTTGGTTTTGAAATTCCGGATGCACCTGGTAAGTATTTTTACGTGTGGCTGGATGCGCCAATCGGTTACATGGCAAGTTTCAAGAAACTCTGTCAAGACCAGGGACTGGATTTTGATGAATATTGGAAACAGGATTCAGCGACAGAACTATATCATTTCATCGGCAAGGATATCTTGTATTTTCATGCGCTGTTCTGGCCGGCCACGCTTGAATACTCAGGCCATCGCAAGCCCACGCAGATTTTTGCGCATGGTTTCCTGACCGTCAATGGCGAGAAAATGAGCAAATCGCGTGGTACGTTTATTACTGCCCGTAGCTACCTTGAGCACATTAAAAATCCTGAATACCTGCGTTATTACTATGCGGCCAAACTTAACAGCACTATGGAAGACATTGACCTGAATCTGGAGGATTTTGTTGCGCGCGTGAATAGTGATTTGGTCGGCAAATATATTAATATTGCCAGCCGTACCGCAGGTTTTATTAACAAGCGTTTTGATGGTCAATTAAAACCAGCCGCCAGTAATGCCGTGATTGCTGAAATCAAGGCTTCGGCAACATTGATTGCTGACAGTTATGCTGAGCGCGAATATGGCAAGGCGTTGCGCGAGATTATGCGCTTGGCAGACTTGGCCAATGGTTACGTCGCAGAAAAGGCGCCATGGGTGATTGCAAAGCAGGAGGGGCAAGACGCACTGCTGCAGGAGGTATGCTCGGATGCTTTGGAAATGTTCCGTTTATTAACACTCTATCTCAAACCTGTGCTGCCTAAATTGGCAGCAGACATTGAACAGTTCTTGAATATTGCATCATTAAACTGGCAGGCGATTGAAACTTCGCTTGATGAACAGCACGTGATTAATGCTTATGAACATTTAATTACACGTGTGGATATTAAACACATTGAAGCGATGACTGAAGCCAACAAAGAAAACTTACAAGCTGCTGCGCCGCAGGCGCACTCACAGCAACGTCATGCGGAACATCAACAAAAAGAGACAGCAGTTGAGGCGGGGCAGGATGAATTTATCAGCATTGATGACTTCACCAAAGTTGATCTCCGCATCGCAAAAATCGTGAATGCAGAACACGTGGAAGGCGCGGAAAAATTGCTCAAACTCTCATTGGATATCGGTGAGGACAAGCCGCGTCAGGTATTTGCCGGCATTAAATCAGCTTATGATCCTGCCACATTGATTGGACGACTGACCGTTATGGTGGCGAATTTAGCCCCGCGTAAAATGAAATTTGGCATGAGTGAAGGCATGGTGCTGGCAGCCAGTGATGAACGCGGTGGGCCTTATATTCTAAGCCCCGATAGTGGTGCGCAGCCTGGTATGCGCGTGAAATAAATAATGTTTGAACATTAAAAAAGCCCCGATGCAGGGGCTTTTTTAATACGCTTGTTATTTATTTTTTAACCGTTTCTTTAGCAGCAGGCTTAATGGTTTTACTGTCTGCTGTCTTTCCGCTGGTAGTGGCTTTTTCATTGCCTACGGCTTTAGGGTCTGCAACTGCAGTCGTTTTGCCGGTGAGTGTAAGGTCTTTGCGTAAATTGCTAAGCGTTTTAGTGCCGATGCCTTCTACATTTTCCAGTTCGTCAATTGACTTGAAACCGCCTTGTTTCTTTCTATAGTCAACAATCGCTTTGGCTTTTGCCGGGCCAATGCCATTCAATGTTTCTAATTCTGCTTCGGTGGCAGTATTGATGTTAACGGCTGCAAATGTGTTGAAACTCAAACCTAAAATTGCGATGAATACAAAGATGATTTTTTTCATTTTTATTCCCTTAAGTGAGTAGATGACAAATATACAAAGTTAACTACAAGTAACTTTGTGGGCACATCATACACGTAAATGGGAATTAATCCCTAATTATTTTAGGGTTAATGCGTAATCTCTTGGTGAATGGCTTGTAATGCCTGCAGCGGACTGTTAGCCTGTGTAATCGGCCTGCCTATTACCAGATAACTCGATCCTAATGCCAAAGCCTGTTTGGGAGTAACGATGCGTGACTGGTCATCTTTGCTGGAGTTGGCAGGGCGGATGCCAGGCGTAACCAGACAAAAATCTTTGCCTAGATGCTGGCGCAACGTTTCAGCTTCCAATGCGGAACAAACTACGCCATCCAAACCTGACTGTTGGGTGAGTGTAGCCAAGTGCAATACATGTGAGGCAAGGTCTGATTGCACACCGATTTGGTTCAAGCCTTGCTGGTTCATGCTGGTAAGCACGGTGACTGCAATCAGTAGCGGTTTGTGGCTGCTGCTGTCAACTGCCTGTTTTGCTGCTTGCATCATTTCCATGCCACCGCTGGCATGCACATTTAGCATCCAAACACCGAGGTTGCTAGCGGCGCTACAGGCCTTAGCAACAGTATTGGGAATGTCATGAAATTTTAAATCCAGAAAGACACCAAAATCTGAACCGGTAAGTTTCTCAACAAACTGCGGTCCGGCAGACGTGAACAGTTCTTTGCCGACTTTAAGGCGGCATAACTTGGGGTCAAGCTGTTTCACTAGGTTGAGCGCACTATCGGCATCTGCAAAGTCTAGGGCGACGATAATTTTAGGGTCGTTAATTTTTGGATCCTTGGTTTCTTCAGACATTGGGAATCAATATATTTAAGTTTAAATAGTGGCAGGCTCAGCTGGAAGCGCTTCCCAGGCATTGCATGCCGGGCATTGCCAGTGATGATATTTGGCTTTAAAGCCACATTGTTCGCAGCAGTATGCGGTTTTATTGCCAATTGCATGACGCACAGCCTGCTGCATAAGCTGCGTGTCCTGCAGATTGCCGTTGTGTGGCTGTTGTGTTTCCAAAATCGCACGTGCCTGCAATAATTGGTCTAGCGTAGTCAGGCTAGGCATTTTAATCAGCTCGGTACGGGCTAGTTTCGCTGCACTTTCGGCACCCTGTTCCTGCATGGTAGCCTCATAAAGCACGTTCAATAAGGAAGTAAGCTGATAGGTTTGCAGATAAGTCTGCAAAAGGTTTAAGCCTTCTGCAGTTTGGTTCAGTGCGCGATAGCTTGCCAGCAACTTTGGTGCTATCAATCCCAGGTATTCCGGTTTTTGGAATTCAATCCGTTTCCAGGTTGAAATGGCCGCTTTATGTTCGTTGGCCTCAGCTTCAATATCGCCCAGCAGCACATTGGCACGCACACAGTTTTTGTTAGCATTCAGCGCTTGTTCCAATTCGAAGCGCGCAGTGTGCGTGTCGTTAGCGAGTTTTGACTTCAAAGCCATTTCACAGTAATAGTGTGCGATCTCGATACGGAAAGGCACCCCTGAAATTCGCTCAAGCTCAGTCGCCGCCTTAATAGCACGCTCCCATTCGCGCTCGCGCACATAAATTTCCAATAGCGCACGCAGGGCAGGCTGCCGATAACGGTCATCATCCAAAGATTCAAACAGTTCTTCAGCGCGGTCAAATAAGCCGGCTTTCAAATAATCCTGAGCCAGTTCCGCTGTGACGGCGAGTTTCTGCTGCGGCTCCAGCTCTTTTTTCTCCAGCAGGTGCAAATGCAAATGAATGGCACGGTCCACTTCACCGCGTCTGCGGAATAAACTGCCTAAAGCAAAATGCAGCTCTAGTGAATCGGTATTGGCTTGCACCGCTTCGGTAAAAGCTTCTATGGCTTTGTCATGCTGATTGGTAATGAGGAAATTCAAACCTTTAAAATAGGCTGAAGGCAGCGCTGTAGATTCAGCGAGCAATTGTTTCAGATCGACGCGGGCAGCTAGCCAGCCCAAGCTGAAAAACAAAGGAAGTGCGAGTAGCCACCAGAATTCAAATTCCATTTGTGTAACTTTTTATTAGGTTATGTACCGATATTTTACCTTATTTGGGTTTTAGATATTCCAGTTGCAAGGCATTTGTCCAAGAAACGTACAAAAAACACGAACAAGACTGCTTGATCGTTTAAATTTTCGTTTTTTTGTGCGTTTCGTGCATATAGATAAAGCGTTTCGACATAAAAAAACGGCAGCTCGAAAGCTGCCGTTATAGCTGGTACTGATTGAATAATTAGCTTAAATCTACGCGTTCGCGCAACTCTTTACCAGCTTTGAAGTGAGGTACATGTTTTTCAGGTACTTGTACTTTACTGCCAGTTTTAGGGTTGCGGCCCAAGCGAGGCGGACGATAATTTAAACTAAAGCTACCAAAGCCTCTAATTTCAATGCGTTCGCCAGCAGCCAAGTTATCAGACATTGCGTCTAAAATTGCTTTTACTGATAGTTCGGCATCTTTCATCACCAGTTGCGGAAAACGCTCCGCTAATAGTGTGATTAGCTCAGATTTTGTCATTATTATCTGCCTTTAATTACTGCTTATTATTTTTTGCTGTCTAATTTGGCTTTTAATAATGCGCCAAGGTTAGTGGTACCAGCAGCTGCGCCATCATCAGGTAATTGAGCAGCTTCTTTGGTTTTTGCAGATTTTTTAGGTTTAGCTTCTGATTTTTCTTCTGAAGATGCACCTGATGGGTCTGCGCTGAGTTGTTTAACGCCTAATGAAATGCGCTCTTTTTCAACGTCAATTGCCAAGATAACGGCTTCCAGCTCGTCACCTTTCTTAAAGTTGCGAATTGCTTCTTCACCTGATTGTGTCCATGACAAATCAGATAAGTGAACCAAACCATCAATACCGCCTGGCAAACCAATGAATACACCGAAATCAGTGATAGATTTGATTTGGCCAGAAACTTTGTCGCCTTTAGCGTGAGTTGCTGAGAAGTCATCCCAAGGGTTAGCTTGACATTGTTTCATACCCAATGACAAGCGACGGCGTGCTTCATCAATCTCAAGAATCATCACTTCAACTTCGTCGCCCAATTGTGCGATTTTGCCTGGGTGAATGTTTTTGTTAGTCCAGTCCATCTCTGAAACGTGTACCAAGCCTTCGATACCTGGTTCGATTTCAACGAAAGCACCGTAGTCAGTCAAGTTAGATACTTTACCAAACAGGCGTGTGCTTACTGGGTAACGGCGTGCCAATGCAACCCATGGGTCATCGCCCAATTGTTTGATACCCAATGAAACACGGTTTTTCTCTTGATCGAATTTCAGAATTTTGGCTTCAACTTCTTCACCAACTGTTAATACTTCTGATGGGTGTTTCACGCGACGCCATGCCAAGTCAGTGATGTGCAGCAAGCCATCAATGCCGCCCAAATCAACGAATGCACCGTAATCGGTGATATTTTTAACAATACCTTTAACAACCGCACCTTCGGTCAGTGAGCCGATGAGCGCTTCGCGGTCAGCACCAGCACTCACTTCCATCACAGCGCGACGTGAAACCACGATGTTGTTGCGTTTGCGATCCAGTTTGATCACTTTCAAATCGCATTCTTTGTTTTCGAATGGCGTGGTGTCTTTTACAGGGCGCACATCAACTAATGAGCCTGGCAGGAATGCCATGATGCCGTTTACAGAAACGCGCAAGCCGCCTTTTACTTTACCACTTACGAAGCCTTTAATGATTCGGCCTTCGTTCATTGCGTCTTCGAGGTCTAACCATGTTTCCATGCGTTTTGCTTTTTCGCGTGAGAGCACGGTAGAGCCGAAGCCGTCTTCGAGTTTTTCAATGGCTACTTTAACAAAGTCACCCACTTGAACCTCAAGTTCGCCTTGAGCATTACGGAATTCAGCAGCGTCGATAACGCTCTCAGATTTAAGACCAGCGTTAACAATCACATGATCGTTGTCCACTGAGGTTACTTCGGCAGTAATAACTTCGCCAGAACGCATTTCCTGACGAGCTAAGCTTTCTTCAAATAGCGCTGCAAATGATTCCATTGAAGATGATGCTGAAGTAGATGTTTTAGAAGTAGCCATTAAATAAAATTACCTAAAAGTTAATCCCGTCTAGCAACGGGGTAGTTAATAAACTGCATCTCGGTGAGTTGATGCAGGCCATGCCAAAGTTATATTTAAACTTTGAACCCTGAATTATAACTAAAACATTGAAAAATAAAAGACTATTTGTGAATTTTATGCTTAAAATTTTGCAGGATAAAATTAACGGCCTCTGTGATACTCAGATTGTCTGTTTCCAGCAGAATGGCATCTTGCGCCTTGATGAGTGGAGCACTGCTGCGGCCTTGGTCTCTGGCATCTCGCTCTTGCAGGTCTTGCAGGATGTTCTCGTAATTGGCGGGCTGATGTTTGCCCAGCAATTGTTTATAACGACGCTCGGCCCGGGTTTCTGTTTTTGCAGTCAGAAAAATCTTAAGAACCGCATCTGGAAATATCACGGTTCCCATGTCTCGGCCATCTGCTACTAAACCTGGTTTCTGGCGAAATGCGTGCTGTACTTCAACCAGCACTTGTCTCAGGGGGGCATGCACCGCAACTTGCGATGCACCTTTGCCCATTTCCTCAGTGCGAATAGCATCGGAAATATCCATACCATTCAAAAATATCTGTTCATTTTTAAATTGAATGGTTAGCGTTTTTGCGCAATCTGCCACCGCTTGCGCGTCCCCCCAGTCTATATTCGCTTGCTTGGCTGCATAGGCCACTACACGATACAAAGCACCTGAGTCTAGATATGCGAAGCCTAATGCTTCTGCTACCAACTGCGCTACTGAGCCTTTGCCGGAAGCTGATGGTCCGTCTATCGCAATGACCGGAATATAGTTTGCTGTTAAATTATTCATTTAAAAAATTTATCAATCTGGTTTTTATAATCAATTGGATTTGAAAAAGTTATTGGCGCATCATATGTGACATACCGCTGTGACATGCAGCAATTATCGCAGGAGAATGACATATGGCTAAAACAGCATCATTTGCAATTTTACACTTTACCGTTGCCTTCACTGTAGGCTATTTGCTCACTGGCAGCATGATGGTGGGCGGTTTGTTGGCAATTATTGAGCCGGCCTGTAATACCGTCGTGTTCCACTTTCATGAAAAAGCCTGGAAACGTTTTGAGCAGAACAACCCAGAGCAGCATGCGCACGCTACGCGCATGGGCTGGTTCCATGTGCATTAGGCAACCAGTTTTGCGAACTCGGCAAAATAGTTAGGGAATGTCTTGGCAACACAGTTTGGGTCGTTAATCACAATCGGCACATTACCTAACGCTACCAGTGAAAAACACATCGCCATGCGGTGGTCATCATAGGTGTCAATGACCGCATTCGGTGTGAGTTTTGCCGGGGGTGTAATTTTGATGTAATCCGCGCCTTCTTCAACAATCGCGCCGACTTTGCGCAATTCGTTTGCCATCGCAGCAATGCGGTCGGTTTCTTTCACGCGCCAGCTGGCAATATTGCGCAGGGTGGTAGTGCGTTCAGCGTCAGATTTACCTTGGGCAAATAGTGCGACCACCGCCAGTGTCATAGCGGCATCGGGAATGTGGTTGCAATCAATATCGATCGCCTTGATAACATCCGCTTTGCTGGCTTGAATGTGGTGATCGCCAAAGTTGATTTTGCCACCCATCTGGGACAGCGCATCTGCAAACCGCACATCGCCTTGAATGCTATGTTTACCCAACCCTTCAACGCTAATGTTGCCGGCGAGAGCGCCTGCAGCCAGAAAATAAGAGGCACTTGAGGCATCGCCTTCCACAAAAATTTGTTTTGGGGCTGAATAAGCGCAATTGGCTGGAATGGTGAAGCGCTGCCAGCCATCGCGTTGAACCTGCACACCGAATTTAGCCATGAGATTCAGTGTGATTTCGATATAAGGTTTGGAAATCAGTTCGCCTACCACTTCAATCGTAGCCTGCTGTTTGGTCAATGGCAGCGCCATCAGCAGTGCAGTCAGAAACTGGCTAGATACATCACCACGAATCTTGATGGCCTCAGATAAATTAAGCTTGGCAGGTGAGATTTTGAGTGGAGGGAACCCTGTATTTTGCAAGTATTCAATCTCAGCACCCGCTTGAACTAAGGCATCCACCAAATCGCCAATTGGCCGTTCGTGCATGCGTGGCACACCAGATAATTGATATTGACCACCGGCAAATGCCAAGGCTGCAGTAAGCGGGCGAAATGCCGTGCCGGCATTACCTAGAAATAAATCAGCTTTTTTATTAGGAAAATTACCGCCGCAACCGCTCACATGCCAGGCATTTTCTGCAAAGTTTTCTAACTTGATGCCTAAAATTTGTAGAGCTTCCAGCATGCGGGCTGTGTCATCCGAGGCCAATAAATCGTGAATTTCCGTCACGCCATCTGCGAGTGCGGCAAGCAGCAGGGTGCGATTTGAAATACTCTTAGAGCCAGGCAGCTTAATTGACCCGTTTGCCTTAGATACAGGATTAAGTAAAAGTTGTTCCATGTGTTAATTTTTAATGGCGTTGAATTCTTAAGAATTGATTGTGTAGCGTTGGATGATTAATTTTATTGGCGTTTTGCCCAATCGTTGCGGGCAGTGCTGGCACGCTCAAACAAAGCTTGCAAGCCTGCGCTGTCTTGGGTTTCAAGCAGTTGTTTCAATTGAGCGAGTTCTGTCTGATATGCCGTCAATTCAGACAGTAAGGCAGTTCTGTTTGCCAGGCTGATATCGCGCCACATTTCCGGATGACTGCCGGCAATGCGGGTAAAGTCCCTGAAGCCGCTGGCAGCAAAGCTGAATAATTGTTCTGCATTAGGACGCGAGGCAATATCATCCACCAGCGCAAAGGCCAGCAAATGTGGCAAGTGGCTCACGGCAGCAAACACGCTATCATGCGTTGCAGCCGTCATGTCAGTGATATTAGCGCCACATAGCTCCCATAAAGCTTTGACGCGGGAAATGGCTTCAACGCTATTTTTAGTAGTGGGTGTAAGAATCACATTCTTGCTGCGGAATAAGTCGGCATGCGCTGCGGTAACTCCGCTTTTTTCAGCGCCTGCAATCGGATGACCGCCAACGAATTGTTTGGCACGCTCTGCCAACACATCGCTCGCGTAGGCCAACACGTCACTTTTAGTACTGCCCGCGTCTGTAATCACGGTATCCACACTTAGATGTGGCTTAATGGCGCTGAGAATATCCGGGGTTTGAGCGACAGGCGTTGCGATGAGAATTAAATCGGCATCACTAATGGCTTGTGCGATATCAGCGCTGGCAGCATCAATGACACCTAAATCCAGCGCGGTTTGCAGGCTTTCTTTGCTGCGGCCAACGCCAATAATCAGCGCAGTGCTGCCAGCTTTTTTTAACGCCAGAGCAACTGAGCCGCCTATCAGGCCTACTCCGAAAATAACAATTTTTTTCAAGGTGTTTAGTGTCTGGTATTAATTAAAATAAGCCTGAATTGTAGCATTTAACCCTGTACCCATTCACCATCAATGAGTTTTTCCAGCGGTTTGAAGTTTTGTTTGTAAGCCATTTTCGGGCTGTCTTTAATCCAATAGCCTAAATATAGATAAGGCAACTTTAGGGATTTTGCCCACATGGCCTGCCAAACCACGTTATATGTTCCGTAGCTGGTGCGTTTTTGCTGGTCAGGTATTGTGGTGTCGTAAAAAGTATAAACCGCTGAAATGCCGTCACGTACGATATCGATGACGCTCACCATGACAAGTTTGTTTTTCTCTTGGTCACGAAATTCAACCAATACACTTTCTACATTGGTTTGGCACAAAAAGTTGCGATATTGCTCAATTTCGGTTTCGTCATTTGCACCTGCATCAACCTTTACGCCGTCGTCATGGCGTGCACGCTGATATTGCATGTAAAGCGTGTAGTGATCTTCATGAAAATCTACCGGCAGAATGTGAGCGCTGAGGTTTTGGTGTCGTTTATACGCACGTTTCTGACTGCGATTTGGCATGAATTTATTGATTACAATGCGTACCGGTACGCATTCACGGCAGGTTTCGCAATGCGGGCGATAGGCGAATTTACCACTGCGTCTGAACCCTTGCTGAATCAAACCACTGTAAACATTTGCATTCACTAGATGCTGTGGTGCGGCTATCAGGCTTTGCGCCAGCTTATTGGGCAAATAGCCGCAACTGTAGCCAGTAGTGACATAAAACTGCAGCTTTTGTAGAGATTGATCGCTGGGTAAAGTCATGATTCAAGTGTATTACGATTTTTGCAGGTTGTGGCAAAGCGTATCGAGTTTTTGCATAAAATCAGTTCGGCTGATTTCTCGTGCGCCAAAGCGTGCCAGATGCGCTGTTTTCATCTGGCAGTCAATCATGCCAACATGCAGGCTGCGCAGATATTCTACCAAGTGCACAAATGCTACTTTTGAAGCATCATTGATGCGATGGAACATACTTTCACCATAAAACATACGGCCGATTTTGACACCATAACAGCCGCCTACTAGTTTGCCATCCAACCAGGCTTCGCTGGAAATGGCATAACCGGCCTCATGCAGCCTGCAATATGCATCAATAATGTCCTGCGTAATCCAGGTGCCGTGCTGGTCAGGACGCAGTGTGTTGCTGCATGCAGTGATCACCTCACGAAATGCAGTATTCAAACGAAGTTCGAATGGTCGATTTTTGATGGTTTTTTGCAGTGAGCGGGTAACTTTTAATTCATCTGGAAACAGCACCATGCGTGGATCAGGGCTCCACCATAAAATGGGCTCGCCGTGGCTAAACCAAGGAAATATGCCTAGTTTGTAAGCAGCAAGCAATCTATTCAGTGATAAGTCACCACCTATTGCAATCAGTCCGTTAGGTTCTTTCAATGCATGTTTAACTGGTGGAAAAGTGCAGTCGCCATCAATACTGGCGACACGACCCTGCGGCAGTTGATAATAGCCATGACTCATATTTGACTGGCACTTATGGTTGATAATGAGGTCATATTTGTAATATGCTGCTAATTGTTAGATAGCATCTTAAATTAAATTACATGCTGCGTTCCAAACATCATTTTATGCGTATTTTTGCCGTTTTGCTGGCCACAGTGTTTATTGCAAACACGGTGTATGCAGGCAGCATGATGGTGTCTGCAAGCTTTAAGCAATCCCCAAGCAATGATGTTTACAGCCACGAGCACAAGCATGGTGAAACTGGCGATATGATTCATGCGCATGCGCAGCATCATCAGCACAAAACTGCAAATTCCAATCATGATGTTCACAACGCTGCATCACATCACAACTGCAAGCAGTGCAATCATTGTCTGGCCTGTTTTTCGATACTGATGCCAGATCTGGTTGAAATTGCAGCCAGTACTAATCAGCCGGTGCTGGCAATTAGCTCCACATCATTATACTTAATCTCACGTTAGTCCTCTACTGCAACGGCCTCCCATCGCCTAGTACTTAAATTGTTTCTTTGCCAGGCACTGCCTGTGCAAAATTTAAGTGTTAAACGGAGGTTGTATGGATACCTATCAACATTATCCTGCCTGCATCAAGGTATTGCTGCTATTGGTAATACTCGTGTTAGGGGGATGCGCCACTTTCTCAAAAGACGGTGGTTTGAGCGATGTGCAGTCGCTCACCAAGGAACATGTGCCGCAAGAGGTAGTGTGGCCGAAAACCGATGCCGAGCGGCTATCAATCAACGAGCGTGTCAAGCAGCTGTTACAGTCAGATTTGGATGTCGAAGCTGCGGTTCAGCTTGCACTTCTGAATAATAAAGGATTGCAGAAAGATTTGTATGCACTTGGCATTTCAGAAGCCGACATGGTGCAGGCAGGCAGGCTGCCTAACCCGCGGTTTTCCATGTTGTACGCCAGAAATAACGGCGACTACAAAATTGAACAGGCACTGACTTTCAATATCTTTTCCTTGCTCACCATGCCAAAAATGCTGGAAATTCAGCGATTGAATTTTGAGCAGACCAAGCAGCAGGTGGCGATGAGAGTGCTGCAACTCGCCTTTCAAACTCGGCAAGCCTATCTCAATGCAGTGGCATCCAATCAGCAGTTTGACTACAGCCAGCAAGTGAAAGTATCTGCTGAAGCGAGCGTTGAACTGGCGCAGCGCATGGTCAAAGCCGGCAACTGGAATCAGCTTGAGTTAGCCAGAGAGCGGGGCTTTTATGCAGAAGCGATCTTGGATGTTTTAAGCGCAGAGCAAAGGAAAATTGCTGCACATGAAGCATTGGCAAGGCTGTTGGGGCTTGAGTCACAGCAATTCAAGCTGCAGACACGTTTGCCGGATTTGCCTAATGCACTGCAAGATGGTCAAGCATTTAGCCAACAGGCAATTTTGGAACGACTGGATTTGCAGGCTGCACTATTGCATGTGGAAAACAAAGCTAAGCAGCTCGGCTTAACTAAAACGACCCGATTCATCAACGTGCTGGAAATTGGACCGGCGCGCGTGCTGGAAGGCACGCGCAGTGAGCCATACAAGAAAGGTGTGGAGGTTGCTTTTGAGCTTCCGCTATTTGATTGGGGCACTGCACGGGTGGCGCGTGCCGAGGCACAGTATATGCAAACGCTGAATGAAGCCGCCTTGATGGCCAACAATGCTCAATCCGAAATTCGGGAGGCCTATGGGCGTTATCAAACCAGCTACAGTTTAGCTAAACAGTATCGTGATGAAATTGTGCCGCTGCGTAAAAAAATTCTGGATGAAAAACTGCTCCGATACAACGGTATGTTAACCAGTCCCTTTGAGCTGTTTGCCGATGCGCGTGCTCAGGTGTCCGGTGTGAAAAACTATATTGAAAAATTAAATGCATTTTGGCTGGCAGAAGCCCGATTACAGATGACGCGAATCGGCAATTTTTCAGCACAGATGGAAGGTGAGTAAATGATGAATAGACGAGATTTCTTTAGATTGGCCGGAGCTGGTGTTGCGCTAAGTGCGGTGGCTAAACCGGCATTAGCCGCACTGCCAGAAATCGTGAGTGTGGAGAATGCCAATACCCAAGCACCGCTTTATCCTGAAACCGGCAGGCCGTACAACCCGGTTGTGACGCTGAATGGCTGGAGTTTGCCGTGGCGCATGAAAAACGGGGCGAAAGAGTTTCACCTGGTGGCTGAGCCAGTGAAGCGCGAGATTGCACCGGGCATGGTAGCTAATCTTTGGGGCTACAATGGTCAAAGCCCTGGCCCTACCATTGAAGTGGTGGAAGGCGACCGAGTGCGTATTTTTGTAACCAATCGCCTGCCGGAAAAAACCAGTGTGCATTGGCACGGTCAGCGCTTGCCTAATGGTATGGATGGCGTAAGCGGTTTGACCCAGCCAGCGATTGAGCCTGGTAAAACCTTTATGTACGAGTTTGTGGCCAAGCGCGCCGGTACGTTTATGTATCATCCGCATGCCGATGAAATGCTACAAATGGCGATGGGACTGATGGGCAGTTGGGTAACGCACCCCAAAGATGCCAAATTGATGGCAGTGGATCGTGACTTTATGTTTTTACTCAATGCCTATGATATCGAGCCGGGCAGTTATACCCCCAAAATCAGCACCATGCTCGATTTTAATTTATGGACATGGAATAGCCGCGCGTTTCCTGGCATTGACTCGATAGTGGTACGTAAAAACGATAAAGTGCGCATTCGTGTCGGCAATCTCACTATGACCAATCACCCGATTCATCTGCATGGGCACGAATTCACAGTGACTGGTACCGATGGTGGCTGGGTACCACCTGCAGCGCGATGGCCGGAAGTGACCACCGACATTGCCGTGGGACAGATGCGGGCGATTGAGTTTGTGGCGGACGAGCCTGGAGATTGGGCATTGCATTGCCATAAAAGTCATCACACCATGAATGCGATGGGACATGATTTTCCTACCATGCTGGGTGTGAAGCAGGGGGATCTGGTGAAGAAAATCAGAAATCTGGTGCCTGATTACATGAGCATGGGCGAAACCGGCATGTCGGAAATGACCGATATGGCCGCCATGATGGAAATGCCGCTGCCTGAGAATACCTTGCCTATGATGATGGGTAATGGGCAATTTGGCGCTATTGAGATGGGCGGCATGTTCACCACCGTGAAAGTGCGTGAAGGCTTGAAGCGCAATGACTACCGTGATCCCGGCGCTTATGCGCACCCCAAAGGTACAGTGGCGCGTGAGTACAACGATGAAGACAAACTTCCGCCTGCTACTCAAGCACCAGCGCAGAAACATGCAACAGAGCCTGCGCTAGAATTGCAGGTGCGTAAGCCAAGTGCGCATCACGAACATGCTGGTCATTGATGCTGAATAGAGGGGGTAGATTAAAGCCTTATTTTAATAGTGGATATTTTAATGTAAATACTTGGTAAATAAGCTTTGTAATCAGAGAATTAGCGCGTAAAATGCGCGCTCTTTCGTTGAATCCGGATTGATCTTGGAACAATATACCTCCATGCTTGCAAAGCCTATTCAAAGCTATCGCCCTTACTGGGCGAAACGTTTTGGTACGGCGCCTGTTCTGCCCATGTCACGTGCAGAGATGGATGCGCTCGGCTGGGATAGCTGCGACATTATTTTGATTAGTGGTGATGCCTACATCGACCATCCAAGTTTCGGCATGGCTTTGGTCGGTCGTCTCTTGGAAGCGCAGGGTTTCAGGGTGGGCATCATAGCCCAGCCGGATTGGCAAAATGCCGATGCATTCAAAGTGCTGGGTAAGCCTAATCTGTATTTCGGCATTACCGCCGGCAATATGGATAGCATGGTCAATCGCTACACTGCTGACAGGAAAATACGTAGTGATGATGCTTACACCCCGGATGCTGCCCCTAACAAGCGTCCGGATCGTGCTGTATTAGTTTATAGCCAGCGCTGCCGCGAAGCTTTTTCAGATGTGCCACTAGTGATTGGCAGCATTGAAGCCAGCTTGCGCCGTATCGCACATTATGATTACTGGTCTGATAAAGTGCGCCGCAGCATTCTGGTGGATTCCAAAGCAGATATTCTGATTTACGGTAATGCGGAACGTGCGCTGGTAGAACTGTCACATCGTATCGCAAAAGGTGAAAAGGTTGCGGATATTCAGGATATTCGTGGTACTGCATTTTTACGCAAAAAAATTCCCGATGGCTGGAGCGAGGTTGAGAGTACTAAGCTGGATCGCCCGGGCGTGGTGGATAAGCACGTTGATCCTTATGAAATGAAGATGGGCAAAGCAGATGCCAGCTGTGCTACAGAAAATGCCACAAAGCCAGATTTGCTTGCAGGCACGAATGTGGTGGAAATCGTGCGCAAACCCAAAGCTGACAGAACTAAGCAGGTGGTGCGCTTGCCGTCTTACGAAGAGGTTTCAAAAGACCCGGTGCTATATGCGCATGCCTCGCGTGTGCTGCATTTGGAAGCGAACCCGGGTAATGCGCGCGCACTGGTGCAGCGTCATGCTGATAGAGAAGTCTGGCTGAATCCGCCACCAATTCCGCTCACCACCAAAGAGATGGATTACGTGTATGACCTGCCGTATGCGCGCAAACCGCATCCGGCTTATGGCAACGCCAAAATCCCGGCATGGGAGATGATACGCTTTAGCGTGAATATCATGCGCGGCTGTTTTGGCGGCTGTACCTTCTGCAGTATTACCGAACATGAAGGCCGTATTATTCAAAGCCGTTCCGAAGCATCGATTTTGAAAGAAATTGAAGAAATCCGCGATAAGGTGGATGGCTTTACCGGTGTCATTTCTGACTTGGGCGGACCTACAGCCAATATGTATCGTATCGCCTGCAAGAGCGAGACGATTGAGAAAAACTGCCGTAAATTAAGCTGTGTGTATCCGGGTATCTGCGAAAACCTCAACACAGACCACAGCGCGCTGGTCCAGTTGTATCGTAAAGCGCGGGCCATCAAGGGCGTGAAGAAAATTCTCATCGGCTCTGGTGTGCGTTATGACCTGGCGGTGAAATCGCCGGAATATGTCAAAGAGCTGGTGCAGCATCATGTGGGCGGTTATTTGAAAATTGCGCCCGAGCATAGTGAAGAAAACGTGCTTTCGAAAATGATGAAACCGGGCATGGATGCCTATGATGACTTTAAAGCCATGTTTGAGAAATTCAGTGCTGAAGCGGGTAAAAAGCAATATTTGATTCCTTATTTCATTGCGGCACACCCGGGCACTACCGATGAAGATATGCTGAACCTGGCGTTGTGGCTGAAAAAATATGATTTCAAGCTAGATCAGGTGCAGACTTTTACGCCGACCCCAATGGCGATGGCGACCGCCATGTACCATTCCGGTAAAAATCCACTGCGTAAAGTGACCGCAGATTCTGACAATGTGCCGATTCCCAAGGCAGGTAATGTGCGCAAACTGCACAAAGCGTTTATCCGTTTCCATGACCCGAATAACTGGCCGATGCTGCGTGAGGCGCTAATGCGCATGGGCAGGGCAGATTTGATTGGTCACGGTAAGCATTGCTTGGTGCCTGCGCATCAACCGCTCTCCAATAAACCGGTGATGACGGTGCGTGGTGAGCAGTTAGAGCGCTCGGTGAGAAGACGCAGCCCTGAAAAGCGCCGCAAATTTTCCTAACGCATATTTTCCTAAGCAGGATAAACTTTTCTGAATCATATGAGTCTGCTTTTAAGGTATTCATTTAAGGAAACAGACGCATATGCTGGCAAGTTTTAAACACCATCTAGTTCGCATTGCAGGCGCGCTGCTGCTTACCACTGCCAGCTTTAATGTTTCAGCTGCACCGGGCCTATTTTGGAAAGCTGAAGCGCCCGATAAAAACCCTATTTACCTGTTTGGCACTATCCACACCGACGATAATCGCGTGACCGAATTTTCGCCTGCAGTCATCAGTGCGCTTAAATCCATTGACGTATTCATGCTGGAAACCAAAGAGGCGCAGGACACCAAGTATCTAAATCTCACCAGCGGCAGCTTGAAAGATGTGCTGACTGAAACTGAGCTGGAGCAGGTGTATGCGTTGGCGGATTTTCATGTGATGCATCGTAATGCAGTGCTACGCATGAAACCTTGGTTATTGGCGGCAATTTTTGATTCCCCCAGACCGCTTACCCCGTTTGCGCAGGATAATTTGCTGATGACCAAGGCCGAGGATTTTGCTAAAGAAGTGCGTGGTTTGGAATCTGCCGCTGAACATTTTGGCGCGATGGATAGCTTGTCGTTGGATGAACAATTGCTCATGCTGCGTGCCGTGTTAAAACGCAGCGAAGAAGAAAAACTGAAAGATTATGAGCGTTTGATTAAAGCTTATTTGGCTGGCAATAGCGCAAAACTTGCAGCATTAGATGATGAAATCACCGGAGGCATGTTACCGCGCGAGTTATGGCAGCGCATGCGTGTGAAATTGCTGGATGAGCGCAATGCGCGTATGGTGGAGCGTATTTTGGCCGCTTCACACGATAGAACCTTGTTCGTGGCGGTGGGCGCATCACATCTTGCGGGAGAAACAGGTTTAATTGCTGGCCTTAAGAAAGCGGGCTATCGATTACAGCCAGTAAAATAATAAGCCATTGAGATAATTATTGCGTCACGTGTTTGCCTGCCTCGTAATTCTTGATTGCTTCAGTCTGCGGTACGTAGATTAATTTTTCAGTAGCAAATCCCAACTCTTTTGCTTTGGCAATCAGGTGCTGTTTAATCGGATAAGGCAATTGCGGCGTGCGCGACAGAATCCAGAAGTAGGATTTATCCGGTCCGCACAGCATGACATAGTTGTAATAGGGCTTATCCAGCTCGATGATGTTATAGGCGCCATAAAATGGTCCAAAAAACGACACTTTGAGTTTGCCGTTATAAGTACCGTCCGGGTGTTTTTCATCAATAAAATAGGCTTTGCCAATCGCCTCTTTCCATTTTTGGGTTTCCGGGTTGTAACCGCGATTCACCACTTTAATTCCACTATCGTCACGCATGCTGTATGTGGCGGATACATTCACCAAGCCACGCTCAAAGCTGTGGTCAAGCCTAGCGATTTCATACCAGGTACCTAGATATTGATTGGCGTCGATATGGTCGACCACTTTGACATCTTCAGGCACGCCTAGGCAGGCAGTGAGCAGCAATGAGGCGATAGTAATAAAAGAAAATGTAATTTTTTTCATGGGGCTAAAGTTAACGAATTGAGTGCTTGTTGAGACTGAATTTTGATGAGCGGGTTCTATTCCGGTTTAAGCATTTCCATATCACTTGCAGTGAGCCAGCGCCATTCACCGGTTTTTAAATCTTGCGGCAATTTGAGCCTGCCAATCTGAATGCGTTTTAAAGCTTCTACGCGGTTGCTGATAGCCGCCACCATACGCTTCACTTGATGGTATTTACCTTCAGCAAGCGTCATGTGAATGACATAATCGCTGATTTTTTCACAGGCCAATGCGGCAATCGGCGCTGGTTCATCCACCAGCTGCACACCTTTCAGAATATGTGCAATCTGCTCATCACTCACCTCGTGCTTGCAGGTGACTTCATATATTTTAGGCACTTTCCACTTGGGCGAGCTCATTTTGTGAATGAACTGGCCGTCATCAGAAATCAGAATCAACCCGGTGGTATCTTCATCTAGTCGGCCAATGCATTGAACACCGCGCTCAACCAGCGGGTGCGGCAATAAGCTGTATATGGTTGGGTGATGCTGGGTTTTGTGTGAGCATTCGTAGTTGGCAGGTTTGTGCAGCATCAGATAAGACGGTTCATGATAATCCCAATGCTCACCCTTCACGGTGTAATGAAGATTTTGTGTGTCAAAAGTCAGGTCAGGGTCATCACATAATTCGCCGTTGACGGTGACTTCCTCGTTAATGACTAAAATGCGGCACAGCTTGCGCGAGCCGAAGCCCTGATTGTGAAGGATGCGTTCAATAGAGAGTTTTTTTGCCATAACGCTATTATATCGCTTTCGGTTAGACTATCGTTTTATCAAACGATTTCGGCATTATGTCTTTTAAACACATCACCTCCCGCGATAACCCGATATTCAAGCAGTTAAAAAAATTTGCAGACAATACCAAGGAGCGCCGCATTGAAGGCAAAACTTTGCTGGATGGGGTGCATTTGATTGAAAGCTACATGCAGACGTTTGGCTTGCCTGATGTGCTGATTATTCCTGAAGGCAAAAGCTCGGTAGAGGCAACAGGTTTGATTCAGGAACTGACGGATGTATCGACTGTAATGCTGCCTACCTTAATGTTTTCCGAGTTGACACCTGTCACCAGCTCGACTGGCATTCTGGCGCTGGTAAAAATCCCACAATTACCTGTGCCTGAAGTGCAAAGTCTCGTGCTGATGCTGGAAGATATTCAAGATCCGGGGAATTTAGGCAGCATGTTGCGTACTGCGGTGGCAGCGGGAGTACAGGTGGCTTATTTGAGTACTGGCTGCACCGATGCCTGGTCACCTAAGGCACTCAGAGGCGGACAAGGTGCGCAGTTTGTGTTGCCGATAGTGGAGCGTGCAGATTTGATGGCCGAACTGGCAGCATTTAATGGCAATAGTTTTGCCATGGCGATGCAGGGGGAGGATTTATATCTGCAGGATTTGAGCCAAGCCACCGCATTTGTGATTGGCAATGAAGGCAATGGTTTGCGCAAACAGACCATTGCAGCTGCTAGCAAAGCGATCACTATTCCTATGGCAGAAAACTCAGTGGAATCTCTCAATGCAGGCGCGGCAACGGCAGTGTGCCTGTTTGAGTGCAGGCGTCAGCGCAGCTAGTTAAGGAAATGCGGAATAAGTTTTCGAGCAGATAAAGTGCTAGGCGCATGGAACGCAGAAATCGAGATAGTATCCTGTATACAGGGAGGTTGCGAGTACCGCGCAACGAAGTAATTTGCTCGTACAGGCACTTAATTCACGTTTCCTTAGTGAATTTGTTTGCTGCTTTGTGAGGCTACTTCAGTTGCCAGCAATTGCGCAGCATCAACTTGATCAAAACGATAGTGCGTGTTGCAGAAATCGCAGTTCACTTCAATTTTGCCCTGCTCTTGCAAAATGTTGCTGATTTCTTCTTCACCCAGCATGCGCAGCATATTAGATACGCTGGCTCTGTTACAGCTGCAGAAAAATCGTGTGTTGCTGGCCTCAAACAGGCGCACGTTTTCTTCATGAAACAGTCTGTGTAGCAAGGTTTCAATCGGCAGGTTCAGAATTTCTTCGTCAGACACGGTATCCGCCAAGTGTCCAACGCGGTTCCACGCGTCCAAGTCCTGCACCAATGCTTCATCTTGCTTGGTCGTCTGGTTCATGGTGTTGGGCAGCTTTTGTAATAGCATGCCTGCCGCGGTATTGCCATCACAGCTTAGCCAGATTTTGGTATCGATCTGTTCGGAGCGCAGCATGTAGTTTTCGAGGATGGTGCTGATGCTGTCACCCTCAATCGGCACGATGCCTTGATAGGTCTGACTGCCATCTTTGGGGTCTAGTGTGATGACAAATTGTCCTTGCTCAATCAGTTCAAACAGGTTTTGCTCATCATGAATATCTCCGCTGAATTTTGCGGTAGCACGTATGCCGAAATCGGATGTGCACTCAACTACGAGTAGTTTCAAAATACCTTTGCTTTGAATTTGCAGCACCAGTGCACCATTCATCTTGAGCGTTGCAGTAAGCAGGGCGCTGGCCGCCATTAACTCACCTAATGCACGTTTTAGGCCTCTGGGCAGCGCTTGCTTGTTAAGTGCTAGCTGAAAAGTATTGGCGAGATGAACCGCGTTACCACGGATGGGGGTGTGTTCAAACAGAAAGCGGGAGAGGGTGTCGTTCGATGGATTCATAGCATGATTTTAACATAGCCATGATGGATGAGGCTGGAGCCATTTGTTTTGGTGATGGTAATACCGGGCAAAAAAATCCCCGACACGAAGGTCGGGGTCAAGGAGAGATAACAAGAAATTATTTCAAATTCTTAGAAGTTATAAATCATCGTCGCGCGGGCTGTGAGTGGTGAGCCTGGCACGATGTTGTTATTGTTGTGCGCACTCAATGCGTACTCTTTGTTAGTGAGGTTTTCTAGGTTCAGCTGCAAACGCAGATTTTTGTCCAGTTTGCCGTAGACCGCTGCGTCCAAGCGAGTGTAACCTGGCAGTACGGTGCTGCCAGTTGCAGTTGGTGTTGCCGCATACATGTCTGAGCGGCTCACAACGCCAATCGCCGCACCCCATGTGTCATTGAAATCATAACGATTCCACACTGAGAAAGTATGACGTGGCGTTTGTGCCAAGGTTGTACCACTTGAGATGTTGGCCACAATTTGGTCTTTAGTAATCTCAGCATCTTGGAATGCATATCCGCCGAAAACACTCCATTTGTCGGTCACTTTACCGGTAACGCCCAGTTCCAAACCTTTGGTTTCCTGACCATCAATCAGGATATTTTGACCCGCGTTAACCGGGTCGGTGACGGCAATATTTTCGCGCTCCAGCTTGTAAACTGCAGCCGTCACTGACAACTCTGGGTTCACATCGTATTTGGCACCAATTTCCTTATTAATGAATTTTTCTGGCGACAGATTGGCTGTTGTCAGCGTCAAACCAGTTAGCTGGTCACCTGCGCGCGGCACGAATGATTCGGTGTAACTGGCGTATACAGACAGATTGTCCAGTGGTTTGAAAATCAGGCCGGCACGTGGTGACAGCTTGTTGTCAGATTCGTTGATTTGAACATTTCTGTTGGGGTTAGCTGTAGTACCCAAATCGGTATAGTCCGTGTCAAAGTTGTCATGCCTTAAACCGAATACCAGCTCCCATTTTGGAGAGAGAATGATTTGGTCCTGGATGTAGAACGCAGTGTTGGTGACTTCACTTCTGCGATTGATGCGCAGGTTGTTGAGGTTCAACGCACCTGTAAACTCGGGGTTCTCTGCACTTACGCTGATTCCAAGGCTATCGCTGTCACCAGGTGACCTGCGTGAGTTGTCGGTATCTTGACGACCAAGCTCCATGCCTACCAATAATTTGTGTTCCATGCCGCCAGCTTTAAGGCTGTAAGTAACATCAGTCTGATTAATCAGGTTTTCACGTTTGGTGTCATCACGATACGCACCAAGTGCAACTTGACCGTTTGTGACAGCGCCGTTTGCATATACGTTTTGATAGAATTTGTTGTAATCCGCGAAGCGAGTACTATTGCGCACTTTAACGCCATTATCAAAAGCATGCTCGATTAAGGCGTTAAAAGCAGTAGTCTCGGTCTCATTCGGACTCAAGCGAGCGCTGCCGAAGAATGTGCTGCGGTCGCCAATATCGTATGGACGGTTTTTAAGACCGCTGCCGATAGAAGGCATACCACGGTCACCAACACGCTTATCCATGAAATATTCTGCGCTCAGCACAATTTTAGTGGCATCACTTGGTTTAATGGTCAGGGTCGGGGTTGCGCCGTAACGCTCGAGGTTCACGCCATCACGGTAGCTATCAGAGTTCTCATACACTGCATTGAGTCTGAATGCTGCAACGTCATTAATGGCATTACCAATATCAATCGTGCCACGTTTTTGGTTGTAAGCACCGTAAGATAGTGATAATTCACGCACTGGGTCCCAGCCTGCTTCTTTGGTGACGCGGTTGATGACGCCGCCTGAGCCACCACGGCCGAAAATCATCGCGTTGGCACCGCGCAGTACTTCAATACGATCCGTGTTATATAAGTCGCGATAGGTCTGAAAATCGTCACGCAAGCCGTCTTGATAAAAATCACCTGTGGTAACGCCTGCGCCACGGAAGTTTAAGGCATCACGATGGCCCTCACCTTGTGAAGCTGTTACACCCGGCACATAGCGCACGGCTTCGCTGATGCTTTGAATCGATTGATCTTTAATCACATCTTGCGTAACGACGGAAACGGATTGTGGCGTGTCTTTTAAGTCTGTTTCTGTGCGTGTGGCGCTGCGGCTCTTTTTAGCGTTGTAACCTTTAACCGGTTGTGTATCGCTCTCCGCTTTACCTACGACAGACACATCCTGCAGCTGAATTGGCTCAGCCATCTTTTCTTCTGCAATAGCGTGAGTGGCGATGGTGGATAAACTTAAACTCACTAGCGCAAGCTGAATGGCAGACTTGAGTTTACTGTTTCTATATTCAAATGAGTTGCTAGATGACGTTACCGGATGGCGGCGCATGATGTCTCCTGATAAAAAGGTTTATATAACTTAAGGTGTTAATTTCGATAGATTTGCAAAATTTTCGCAATGATAATGTAAATGAGAATGGTTATCAAGTAGATTAATAGAAATTTTAAAGATATTTTTATATTATTTTTTGAGGTGAATTAAAGAGATGGGTTAAAGAGATGCCAAATATCGGTGTTATGCAGATTTGGATTTGATGGCGGGCACTTTATGCAGCTGCCAATTTGCAAACGCCCATTGCCAAATAATATGTTTTGCTTCTGATTGAAGTGACTCAGGTGGGTTTTGACCTAAAAACTGCAAGGCGTGAAAGAGCAGGTCGGCACAGTTTTTAATATGGATGGGTTGAGCTAGGGTTTGTTTGCTGAGTTTTTCGCCCGCCGCATTGGCAGCAACCGGTACGTGTGCATATGTCGGAATTGGGTAATGCAGCGTTTGCTGCAGAAAAATTTGTCTTGGGGTTGAATTGAGTAAATCAGCACCGCGTACGACATGCGTAATGCCTTGTTCGGCATCATCCACGATGACGGCGAGTTGGTAGGCAAACAGGCCATCTGCACGCTTTAGAATGAAATCTCCGATATCGTGCTGTAGGTTTTGGCTGATGTCACCTTGTATGGCATCGTGAAATGTAATCACGCGATCAGGTGTTTTGATGCGCCAAGCTAAGGTAGATTGCTGTTTTAATGGCTGCCTGAGACAGGTGCCCGGGTAAATGAGGCCTTCAATGCCAAGGCTGCTAGTGGAGTCGGCAATTTCCTTGCGGGTGCATGTGCATGGATAAACCAGATTATTTTGTTTGAGTTGATCCAGTGCGGCCGCATAAGCTTCAACTCGTTGGCTCTGATACAAGATGGCGCCATCCCATTCAAATCCAAACTTTTCCAACTGTTGCAATATGGTCGTGGCCGCACCCGGGATTTCTCGCGGTTTGTCTAGGTCTTCCATGCGCACCAGCCAATTGCCTTGATGAGATTTGGCTTCGCAGTAACTGGCAACGGCTGCGATTAAAGAGCCAAAATGCAAAGGGCCGGTTGGGGAAGGCGCGAATCGACCGGTATACATGTGTTAATGGTCAGTAGGCTGTAAATAGGGCGGAATGTGCCAAGCGCTCAAGTGATTGCCTAATAAAACAAGGTTGCAGTGCAGGCGGTCATCACCGCTCGCACTGACATCAAATGCATAAGTACGCAGCAACTGCACATGACCTTTACGGTTTCTGCCAAGCCAGATGCGGCTGCACATCACAGTTTCATCCAGCATTTGCAGATTGAATCTGGAGGCGAGTTCGGTCCCAAGCGCAATCGCTCTTTCTCGCTTGTCCAGACTGTCAATCCAGAACCATGCGATCAAGAGCAAAATCACTATCAGTATCAATTCCATGCTTGCACTTCCAGTTAAATTTAAATGTTTTATAGTCGAATTAACATCAAGCTTATAAACAAAAATATATATAAAAAATCGCGAGAAATTTTATATATAATAGTTATCGCTAACCAATAAAAAGCAATCAGCTTACGCTGATGACAAAAATCAAAAAATAAATTTTCCTCCGCATTGTAAGCGAATGCCTAGCGATGTTGATAATCGCTAGATAAAGTTTTTTTGAATAGAACCTTGGTAATGAACAAAACTCGTGAAAAAGAAGCAATCAATGCGTATTTAAAACTACTGCAATCAAAAGGGGCGAGCACTTCTTTACTTCACAAGAGATCACTATTTTTGGACAAGTTGTCCGCCAGGCTGGGTGATCTAGTGCAGGATGGTAATGAATATCGGCTGTTAGTTGAAGAAATGGTGGAGTCCATGCCGCCCGATGACTGGCATGATTGCCTGACAGCCGCACGTGAATTTTATCCGTTTTGGGTTAAAGATATTAAAACCATTGCAACCTTAAACCTCAATTCAGGATTTGAAGTGAAGCCTATGGATTGGAAACCAGATTTGGTCTCGCTAAAAAATTTAACGGATAGTTTGGAAACAGAGAAATTCGATACTTCGGAAAATTGGCCGTTAAAAGCTTATGCTCAAGCTTTGCGTCATGAAGGTGCAGATCAGGCATTGGTAGAAACGCGCGTTAAATTAGCCAAAATCATTTTGATGCGACTGCGTGGAGCGCCAGACAAGAACAATACCGCTTATCGAACCACTGTCGATTTAACCTTGCCATTATTTACCATCAAGCAGAATCGACGTTTATTTTTAGTGGTGGTGAGAGAGTTTTTCCATTTTTGGACAGGCAATCCGGATGCGGCAAGCATGGTGTTGCAGGATACTTCAGGCAATATACTGCTCTAAATTAGCCTGCTTTCATCTCTGAATCCAGGCAAAATGCACTAATAAAGTGCGCACGATTTTTCAATGCACTTAATTTGTGCGTTGATTTCTTGTGGGTTTTGCCAAATTCCAATTAAAACAATAAGTTATTGTTCTGGCTTATTAATTGCTTTATTTAGTGCACTTAAAATCAAGAGGTGACTTTTAATGGAACAGTTAGTAGCAGCAAATGATGTACTTTTTGTTTTGCTAGGCGCCATTATGGTGCTTGCAATGCATGCGGGATTTGCTTTTCTGGAAGTGGGTACCGTACGCAAAAAAAACCAGACCAATGCCTTGGTCAAAATCATGGTCGATTTCTCTGTATCGACAATCGCATATTTCTTCATCGGTTACAGCATCGCTCATGGCATTAGTTTTTTCAGCGGCGCAGATGTGCTTGCAGATAAGAACGGCTTTGAGTTAGTCAAATTCTTTTTCCTGCTGACATTTGCCGCAGCAATACCGGCGATTGTATCTGGCGGTATCGCTGAACGTGCAAAATTCAATCCGCAATTGGCTGCAACATTTTTGCTGGTGGGCTTTATCTATCCGTTTTTTGAAGGCATTGCCTGGAGCGGTCATTACGGTATTCAAGATTGGCTAAAGCTTAATTTTGGTGCGCCATTCCGAGATTTCGCAGGTTCAGTGGTTGTACATGCCATGGGGGGCTGGATTGCGCTGGGTGCTGTTGTATTGCTTGGCGCACGCAATGGCCGCTATGGCAAGGATGGGCGCTTACATGCTTATCCTCCTTCAAACATCCCCTTTTTGGCGCTGGGCGCTTGGATACTGACCGTGGGTTGGTTTGGTTTTAATGTGATGTCTGCGCAGTCTGTGCAGGGCATATCAGGTTTAGTGGCCGTTAACTCATTAATGGCCTTGGTTGGCGGCACGTTGGCGGCTGTTATTTTGGGTAAAAATGACCCGGGCTTTGTACACAACGGCCCGTTGGCAGGTTTGGTAGCGGTGTGTGCCGGTTCCGATATCATGCATCCGCTTGGTGCATTGGCCACAGGTGCGGTGGCAGGTGTCATTTTTGTAACGACATTTACCTTGACACAAAACCGTTGGAAAATTGATGACGTGCTAGGTGTTTGGCCGCTGCATGGCTTGTGCGGTGCCTGGGGTGGCATCGCAGCCGGTATTTTTGGTGCAAAAGCGTTGGGCGGTTTGGGTGATGTGAGCTTCATATCACAGCTGATTGGTACCGGCTTAGGTGTACTGGTTGCCTTAGCTGGCGGTTTTGTGGTGTACGGCGCTTTGAAAAAAATGGTAGGCATTCGACTGAATGCAGAGGAAGAATATGACGGTGCTGATTTGACTATTCATAAAATCAACTCAATGGCAGATGATTAATTTATTCCGCTGGTATTTTTTCTGATATTTTCTAAAGCCCCGCATCTTGATTGCGCGGGGCTTTTTATTTTATTGTTGATTTGACTTGCGCATGATTCTGCTTTGGCCGATTCGGGTTTATCTGATCTAGCCTGCAAGAGCGGTATAAGACAGTGCTCTAAACTGCGTGATGAGGTTCTCCAGCCATGCAATTGCATGCTGTTTTTGTTTGCCATCAGTTGAGGCATGTAACTCAGCGAAGATTTCACAGCTACGTTGTTTTGCCTGCTCTGCATACTCTTGATGGGTGGGGTTGGGGCTGTTTCTTAGGCGCTTAAAAGCCTGCAGTAATTGCTCTTGCTGTTGCGCTTCACTCAGCCCCGGTTTGGCCAGTATTTTGATGGTGTGCAGCGCATCATCGTTTCGCCGTAAGATTTCCTTGTAGCTGATTTCGGGTTTGAAGTGTGCATCGGAGAGTTTTTGCTTGAGCATGCTTTTTTGGGGTTTATGCAAACGACCATAAAGCTTTTCGCTGTAATCGATCATTTTATCCAGACGCGCCTCCAGCTGTTCTTCTTCGGTATCCTGCAGCCATTCTGATTGCCATTTCTGCGCGCGTTTATGTAGTTTCTTCTCAAAGTAAGCTAGCTGTTTGTCAGTTAAGCTTGGCGCTATTTCAACAATCATCGGTATGGCTTCAAACTGAATCGTCTGCAGATGATCTTGAATGTTGCTGATAGTGGTGCAAACCACTTGTGCATCAATTTTTTCCTGTCGGATATTGTCTTGCATTTGTTGCAAGTGCTTGATGTAGAGCGGCAACTGAGTTTGTCTGTGCCACTCGTGGAGTTTGTGCAAGGCCGGTTTTAAGCGTGCATTTTGTGCCTGCGTAAAATCAAAGTAACCGTCCAGCCACCAGTGCACAGCCTCAGGCGCATTGCTGTAGATGGTTTTAATGAGCGAACAGGCGCCCATTGTAAGAGCCAACAGAATAACGGTGATGAATTTGCTTAAGCGCATGTGTTTTGGGACTGTAATTCAATTGAATAGTTTTCAAGAGCAGGTTTATCTTGATTAATCGTTATATCTGCAATGAACCTGCGCCAGTTTCATCTGCCATAGGCTGGTATTGATATTTTATCGCCTTATTTTTTCTTTTTATGCACACTAAAAAACCAAAAATCGCAGTCATAGGTGCAGGCGTCGCAGGCTTAAATCTGGCGCGTATGCTTTCATCACAAGCTGATGTAACTGTATTTGAAAAATCAGATAAGTTAGGCGGCCGTGCGGCTATACATATAGCCGGTGAATATTGCTTTGATCATGGCGCACAGTTTTTTACTGTCAAATCAAAAGCCTTTATGCAGTTTGTCCAACAATTAGAAGCGCAAGGTGTGCTTGCGCGCTGGGAGGCGCGTTTTGCAGAAATACGTAGCGCTGAAATCACCTCACAGCGGCAGTGGGATGCCTCATATCCGCATTATGTCGGGGCGCCAACAATGCAGGCCATCGGCAATTTTATGGCCAAAGATCTAGATGTGCGCCTGAATCAAACCGTGCATACATTAAAGCGCGACAACAATACATGGCTGCTGATGTCGGAGCACGCGCTTCTAGGTCAGTTCGATTGGGTATTGTTTGCCATCCCGGCCGCGCAGGCCTATGCATTGTTGCCTGATGACTGTGATTTTAAACATGATTTGCCCGATGTAACCATGCAGGCATGTTATGCCTTGATGCTGGGATACTCGCAAGCCAAAGACCATGCGTGGGATGCTGCACTGATTTCCGGCTCGGTATTAAGCTGGGCGTCGGTTAACAGCAGTAAACCGGGCAGGGCAAAAAATTTTTCTATGGTTGTCATGAGCAGAAATGCCTGGGCGGAGGCGCATTTTAATCATGATGAGAGTTTTGTGACTCAGGCCATGCTTGCCGAGCTTAGCGAAATTATGCATCAAGAAATGGCGGATTACAGTTATATAAAGCTCAAACGCTGGAAATATGCCAATGCCGCCAGAAGGCCGCAGCCAATGCTGCTACTGGATAAATCGCTGTAGCTGGCATGTTGCGGTGATTGGTGCAAAGTGGGCAGAATTGAAAGTGCGTTTACGTCATCTGTGGATTTAGCCACTGCAGTGCACTCTATGCTGTGACTTGATTGACTAAGCAAGATTAGGTGCGATTGAAACTAACTGCTCATTGAACTGTTCTATGGGCACCGGCTTGCCGAACAGATAACCTTGATACTGCCTGCAGCCGTTTTGTAGCAGAAATGCCTGCTGTTCTTTGGTTTCTACGCCTTCTGCAATCACATCAACATTCAAGCTGCGTGCCATTGCAATCACGGTTCTGACGATAGCGCGATCGTTTTCGTCGCTGGCGATATCGTTCACAAATGACTGGTCGATTTTCAGTTGATCCAGCGGCAGACGCTTCAGATATTGCAGCGATGAATAACCGGTTCCAAAATCATCCAGCGAAAACTGCACGCCTATTTCTTTAAGTCCTATCATAGTGGCTATCGTATTATCGATATCCTCCAGCATCAGACTCTCGGTCAGCTCCAGTTTGAGCAGCTTGGGATGAATGGCATAACTATCAATCAGCTGCTTAATTTTTTCCGTAAAGCCTTCATGGCGGAATTGCTTAGCGCTGATATTCACCGCCAGCACCAGCTCACGGCTTAAGTCGTTTGTCTGCCAGTTTTGGATTTGCGCGCATGCCGCTTCAAGTACCCAGTAGCCTATGGGCACGATAATGCCGGTTTCTTCCGCCAGCGGCATAAATGTTGCTGGCGATACCACGCCATGTACCGGGTCAATCCATCGAATAAGCGCTTCAGCGCCAATGACTTTAGCGTCACTATCCACCTGAATTTGATAAAACAATTTAAATTGATCATGCATTAATGCCTTGCGCAGGTTCAGCTCAATCGCGGCACGATTGACCACAGTATTCTGCATTTCCGGATCGAAAAAGCGCAGGCAGTTGCGTCCGGTTTTTTTAGCTTGATACATGGCGATGTCAGCCTGTTTCATCAGCTCATCAATGGTGGATGCGGGGTGATTCAGCAAGGTTACGCCGATACTGCAGGTGCTGATGCACTCCTGCGTATCCAGACGGTAGGGCTGGCTGAGGGCGGCCAGAATTTTCTTGCCCACCAGCTCAGCTTCGGCGGCTGCCTGACTGGGCTCAGGACTTAAATCCTTGAGGATGACCACAAACTCATCACCACCCAGCCGCGCCACGGTGTCGCCCATGCGCAGGCAAGGAGTGAGTCGGCCGGCTACCTGTTGCAGTAGGATATCGCCCATATCATGCCCAAGGGTGTCGTTGACAGTTTTGAAGTTATCTAAATCAATAAACAGCAGCGCGCCCTCGTGCATGTTACGTTTGCATGAAGCCAGCGTTTGTTCCAAACGGTCTACAAGCAGTCTTCGATTCGGGAGATTGGTTAATGGGTCATAAAATGCCAGTGTTTCAATCCGAGCTTCAGCTGCTTTGCGACTGCTGATGTCAACAAAAGTGACCGTGGCTCCGAGCAGTTTGCCATCTTGTACTACGGGCACTGACCAATACTCAACCGGAACTGGTGAGCCATCCTTGCGCCAGAACACCTCATCTGCCACGTTGACTTCCTGATTGGCGCGGAACGCTCTGTAGATTTTGCAGTCATGATTGGGATACTCACGGCCATCAGGTCGATGATGATGTATCAATGCGTGCACATTTTTGCCTAATATTTCACTTTCATTTCTGTAGCCAAGCATGGTTAGAAAAGAGTGATTCACAAAAGTACAGTTGCCTGAAGTGTCTACCTCATAAACACCTTCAGCCAAGTGATTGAGTAAACGGTTAAGTTTACTTTTTGAGTCTGCAAGCTCTTTCTGAATTTGTGTGTTCTGGAATTGATGGTCGCGCAGTTTAGCCTGCATTTCTGACAAACCGGCCAGCACGCTGCCACCTGATTCTGCGTTCACTTCGATAGATCTGGATAGATCGCCTTGTCCAATACGCATCATGTGCGCATGCACTGCATCCACACTGCCGCCCAGCGTTTGCAATATGGTCTGATAGCTACGCCAAATCATATAAATTGCAATACCGGCTACCACAGTAAATATCAGTCTAAATAGCAACGCTATTTTTTCTGCCAGTGTCACTGCGGCAGATGTTCGGTCGTCCATCATGATGAAAAAATCATTAATCGGCTGCATGATGTTGGACTTGGCTTGCAGGTAAGCTTGGTCATGCAGCATGGCAATGGCTTTGTTGCGATTGACTTCAGCCTTGCTCCCGCCTACATCAATTAGCCGTATGGCTTCAAATTCAAGTGCGGTCAGCGCATCTGAATTGGCTTTGGCCTGCGCCAGTTTTTGCATTTCTCGGCTGGTAAAGCCGGCATCCCGCATTAAGTCCAGCAATGCCTGTCCTTTGCCGTCCGCTTTAGGCGGCGGCAATTTGCCCGTTAGCACTAAATCCCAATAGATATAGGAGTAACCATCAGGTCTGGGTATTTTGCCGTTACGTATATCCAGCACATTCTGATAATAGGTTTTATAGCGCGGGTCACGTGTTGCGACATAAGTTCTCACCATGCGGGTGAGGTCGTCTGAAGAATGACGCAGTTGGTCTGCGAGCTGATAAGAAAGCTGACGCTCGCTATTCGCTGCATCAGTCAGTTCTTCGGTATACACATACACCGCAAAAGTCACGAATAATAAAATGACCGCTGCAGTTGTTAGCCAGATTTTTTGAGGGACTGCTGAGTGACTCTTTTCAGAAACCATGCGCTGCAGCCTAGGGTTTAGAAGCGTTTATTGGTTGTTGATAGATATGTTCAATATAGCTGATTTAAACAAAACTGTATACGTTGCAGCGGTCGCTGTGTATAAAACAAACCAAAAAAGCATTAAGCGTGCTCTGAGGTCGATGAAAAATAATCGATGGGTGTGGGGTGTAGTTGTTTCAAATGCACGAGACACTCGCTGCGCCAGAGTTCCAGTTTCTCGATGCTGATATTTTTAAGTTCTGCATCAAACTGTGGGCGCGAACCATTGAGCACCATCCCAACATCCGCCATGGCTAATTGGGTTTTGGCGATGTAATAAATAAAGTGCCTGCGCGTGCGGCGGTCCAGCATGTTCACTGTCCTATATATCAAATGGGGTAGTTTGATGCTTCTTAATAATCCATCTCCCCACGCCAGACGCTTTAATGCAATGATCGTGGTCGATTCATCGCACCTGAAATGTGGTGAAATGAAAGTTGCGATGCGTTGCTGGTGTTTGCGCAGCAGCAACATGGGCGTGACATTCACCAGCGGCGCCAGATAAGCGTCCATTGCCCACTCCGAAGCTATGTGAGTGCTGATGGTGCGATTGAGCCACATGGCCTCATGCGCCGGAACAAAGTGATTGTGTGCGATGACATCAATATAGAGATGGCTGGCATAACCAACTGCGAGTGCCAGATCTTCATCATTTTGCGCAACTTGCAGCAAGTGATGCGCATTTTCCCATAAATGGGTGTGTCTAAAACGCTGGCTGAATAATGCAAGGTCAGGCAGGCAAGCGCCCGCCATCACCAACTCGGGAAATTTTTTAATTGCATTTTGCAATCTGGGGTCTAGCAGCGGCATTGCCCAGAGCAGAGATTGTGCAAAATATAGATGTGTCACCAGCCCCCATGCATAGCTATCTGCGCTATATAAACAACATGGCAGCCACCAATAATACTGCTTAATAAACATTGGCATTTGCATGCGTTGCACAATGCCTGCACTGTATTAAATTTAAATGACAGTCAGCTTAATTTTTAATGACAGCTACAGCCGTAAGCTAGATTTTATTAGCTTAGGTTTTTGGATAACACGCTATGGATTTCATCGGGAGGTACAGGTTTTGCGCAGTAATAACCTTGTATTTCATCGCAATCATGCTGCTTCAGATAATCCATCTGAGCTGCACTTTCCACGCCCTCCGCAATCACTTTGAGCTGCAGGGCATGCGCCACCTGAATGATGGCTGTAACAATAGCGGCATCGTTGCTGTCCACGTTGATGTCACGCACAAATGACTGGTCAATTTTCAGTTTATCTACCGCCAAGCGTTTTAAATAAGACAGACTGGAATAGCCAGTACCGAAATCATCTATAGAAAGCTTGATACCCATTTTCTTAAGCTGCCCTAGTGTCTGCATCACAGCTTCCTCATCCTGCAGCAAAATCGATTCAGTGAGTTCAAGCTCTAATAGCGTTGGAGGTAGACCAGATAACTGCAGGGCACTGGCTACGGTTTGCAGTAGATTGCCGCGCTTGAATTGTATGGCTGACAAATTTACCGCCACAACCAGCGCATGTCCTGCATCCAACCATGCTTTAGCCTGTCTGCAGGCCTCATGAATGACCCAATCGCCAATGGGAACTATCAAGCCGTTTCTTTCTGCCAGCGGCACAAACAGCGCCGGTGGAACATTACCTTTTTCCGGATGCTGCCATCTGAGCAGCGCCTCAAAACCAATAACGCGGTTTTTTGCTATATCCACCTGCGCCTGATAGTGCAATGACAGCTGCTGGTTTTTAATCGCATTGTGCAATTGACCCATCAGCTGCATTTTTTCTTCGGCATCGGCATGCATTTTTTGTGTGAAAAACTGATGTGTATTACCGCCAGCTTCTTTGGCAAGCGACATGGCAATATCCGCTTTTCTAATCAGCGTTTCCAAATCTTGTCCTTCATCCGGATACAGGCAAATGCCGATGCTGGCTGTGCTATCCAGAATATTGCCTTCAATTTCAAATGGCGCGTTAAATGCATCCAGCAATGTCTGGATTTTGGTTTCAATTTCTGATGCTGAGTGCTGCATATTGAACACAAACACAAATTTGTCACCGTTGAGGCGGCTAATAATGTCTTTCTCGGAAATGGTTGCACAAAGTCTTTCCGTAGCGTGCACCAGCAGTGCATCGCCTATGCTGTGCCCCAAGGTTTCATTGATATGTCTGAAATTGTCGATGTCTAATAAAGCCAGCGCCAGCTGATGCCGTTGACGTTTGGCATGCAGAGACACTTTGCTGAACAGTTCGCGCAGCAACGCACGGTTGGGTAGTTGTGTTAAGGCGTCGTGATAAGCCAGAAAGGCGATTTTTTCTTCGTTCAGTTTATGCTCGGCTCGCGTACGTAGGGTTTCTACGCCATACGACAAATCGTTGGCCAGCTCCTCCAGCAGTTTTACTTCATCTGCACTGAATACAAACGGCTCTGCAGCATAAATAGTGAGGGCGCCAAACACGCCTTTGCTATTGCTGAGCGGAATGGCAATACTGGATTGAAACCCATAATGCTTGGCTTTTTCGCGCCAGGGCGTCATCCGCGGATTATTGAAATAGTCCTGATTGATGTCAGTCACGCCACTGCGGATAGCGGTACCGGTGGGGCCTAGGCCATACGCATTTTCTCCCCAGCTGATTTTAACCTGCTGCAGGTAGTTGTTTTTAAAGCCATATTCTGCCAGCGGCCGCACAGTTTTATCTGCATCTTGTTCGGCATTACCCACCCATGCCATCAGATAACCGCCTTCATCCACAATCAAACGACATATTTCCTGCAGCAATGCTTGCTCGCTATCTATTTTCAGCATTGCCAAGTTGCACTCGCTCAGTAGTTTGAGGTCGCGATTCAGTCGCTTGGTATGCTGCTCGCTGGCGCGCAGTTCACGTGTCATTTCATTGGCTTTGGCGTTTGCACGATCACTGCCGTTCAGTAGCAGCCACATGATAAATGCCAGTAATGCACTTAATATTGTGCCAAAAATGGCAATGTAATCTGCATTTTTATAATGGAGTCTGGCTTCTAGTTCTGGCAGAGAATAAATAACAATAGTCCATTGGCGCTCTCCCAGACTTAGCTGCTTCACGGTGCTGAACAGCGGGTTGGAAATGGGCTGGTGTTTCGAATCCAGACTGCTAGCCTGCTGGCGATAGTCATACAGAATGTTTTCCGGTGCGATCACGTTGCCGTCGTAAATGTCGTAACCAACGCTGCTGCTGTTTTCACCGAAATGTGGCCCCATGACTCCCAGCATTAAATCGTGCATGCGGAAAGGCGCATAAACCCAGCCGATAATATTTTCTCTGCGCTGCTGCGGTGTTGCATGCGGTTTTTCGGGTTGATAAAACGGCAGATACATTAAAAAGCCAGGCTGTTGATTACGCTCTGTTTCCTGCTGCAGCGTCACCTTTCCGCTGGCGATAATTTTGTTTTCATCCAAGGCGCGCTGCATGGCGGCACGGCGCACTGGCTCTGAAAACATGTCGTAACCAAATGCACGCTGGTTACGCCAATCAAAAGGCTCCAGAAAAACAATGGAAGTGTAGATGTCACGGCGACCAGCTGGTTTAAGCTGATAATCTTTGAAACCTTCTTTGCGCAGGCTGCTGATATGGCTGTCGAGGCTTTGCGGCTTGATATACAGAGAAAAGCCCACACCTTGTATGCCAGGGTAATTCTCACGTAAATCCAGTTGTTTGACATACTCCCTGAATTCGTCGCGGCTGACCTCATCTGAGGACATAAAAAGGCCTCTGGCGCCCAGTAGAATCTCTTTATAACCAGTTAAGCGTGATTCGAGATTGCTAATCATTTCATTTGCGCGGAAATGAAAGCGGTCTTCCACATGCCGATGATTTTCTTGCAGTGCTGTATACCGTGCGCTGAAAGTGATACCTAGTCCGATTGCAAGAATCAGCCAAGGCAGCATTCTTTGTATGCGTCTGGTTTTTAGGATGATTGGAATTTGCAATTTTTTACCTATGCACAGTGAAGACAACAATCGGTATCAGTACTTGAAACTACATGCATTATCCTAGCCTAAATTACAACAAAAATGTTTACAGCTAAGATTAATTAATTTGTAGCGCTGATGAAGTAAAATAAAGCAGCTAGCAAGTGTGCTGCTAACGAAGAATGCCTACTTGCCCTATGTTAAAATCAAGACATTAGCAACTTCTTGACTTACATTAAACATGGCGCGTTTTCACATTATCATTCCTGCGGCCGGCACAGGAAATCGCATGGCAACGGCCATTCCCAAGCAGTATTTACCCCTGAACGGCAAACCTATGGTTTCGCACAGCATACAAACCTTTTTTGCCAGCCCGCGTATTGCCGGCATTCATCTGGCTTTAAGCCCGGATGATTTTTTCTGGCGCAGCCTGACGCTGGATGACAATAGCCGTCTTAATTTGCATTACACCGGTGGTGAAACGCGTGCGCAGACTGTGCTTAATACTCTAAATGCGATTCGCGCCAAGCTGGAGCCTGATGACTGGATATTGGTGCACGATGCGGCTAGACCAGGATTAACCGATAAATTACTAAATGCCTTGCTGGACGAACTGGAAAGTGATGCGGTTGGCGGTTTGCTTGCACTGCCTTTGGCCGACACGTTAAAACAGGGCAATGTGGATGCGCGTGTCACGCAAACCATTCCCAGAGAAGGTTTGTGGCAGGCGCAGACACCACAGATGTTCAGGTTTCAGGTGCTGCATGATGCTTTGAGCGCCTTTGATGGCGTGCCCACTGATGAGGCGCAGGCGGTTGAAGCATTAGGTTTACAGCCTAAACTGGTGATGGGTTCACTACGCAATATGAAAGTGACTTATCCGCAAGATTTGGCCTTAATGGAACTGATGATGCAGAAGGATATTCTATGATAAGAATCGGACACGGCTTTGATGTGCATGCATTAGTGGAAGGGCGTCCTTGTATCATTGGCGGGGTTGATATTCCACACCACAAAGGCTTGGATGGACACTCAGATGCTGATGTGCTGCTGCACGCGATTTGTGATGCATTGCTTGGTGCTGCGGCATTGGGTGATATCGGTAAGCATTTTCCTCCCACTGACATGCGCTACAAAGGCATTGATTCACGTCATTTATTGCGCCATGTTGTGGCGCTGCTCAAGGATAACGATTGGGTCGTGGGCAATATTGATGCAACCGTTATTTGTGAAGCGCCCAAATTAAGCCCGCATACTGCTCAAATGTGCGCCAATATTGCGGCCGATTGTGAAGTTGCAGTGACCAACATTAATGTTAAAGCGACCACCACCGAAAGGCTGGGATTTACCGGTCGAGAACAAGGCATTGCTGCTGAAGCGGTTTGTACCATTATCCCGTTTTAGTCTATCCCGTTTTAGTCGGGGTTTACTGTCTGGCCGCTGCAAAGGCAGTGTATTTTAGACAGTGTATTTAAGGTATTTTATGTTTAATTGGTTTGAAAAGCTGGTCAATCCGTTCCCGGAAAAAACAATCAATGCAGCCCCAAAAGATTTCTGGTCTTTTGCCTGGGAGTGCACCAAGGACATGCGCTGGTTTATTTTGGCCATGACTTTGTTTACCGCGGCAACCGGGGCATTTGAGGCCTTGTTGTTCGCGTTAATGGGCAAGGCGGTTGACTGGCTGGGCAGCATTAAGCCTGAGTTGTTATGGCAGCAGGAAAAAGGCCACTTATTGCTACTGGCTGCACTGCTGCTGCTCAGCACGATATTAATCGCTTTTCAAACATTGTTTAAACATCAGACACTTGCCGGCAATTTCCCGATGCGGCTGCGCTGGAATTTTCATCGCTTGATGCTGAATCAAAGCATGAGTTTTTATCAGGATGAATTTGCCGGACGCGTGACCGCCAAAGTCATGCAAACTGCGCTCGCAGTGCGTGATATGTGGTTTACCGTGGCGGATATCATGGTGTATGTCGTGATTTATTTCGCTACGATGGTGGCGATTGTCGGCAGTTTTAACCGCTACATCATGCTGCCGTTTCTGGCTTGGGTCAGCCTATATGCAATCACACTGCGCTATTTTGTGCCGCGATTGAGCAAGATTTCGCAAATGCAGGCAGATGCCCGCTCATTGATGACTGGGCGCATCACGGATGCCTACACCAACATCAGCACCGTAAAACTGTTTTCGCATGCCGGCCGCGAGGCCAACTACGTGCAGACTGCCATGCATGAGTTTTTAGGCAATGTGCACAAACAGATGCGTTTGGTCACCATGGTGGAAGTGGTCAATCATTTTTTGAATATGCTGCTGATACTCAGTTGCGGTGGCATGGCGCTATGGCTCTGGACCAAGGGTGAGGTGGGCTTGGGTGGCGTCGCGGCCGCACTTGCCATGACCTTCAGGCTTAACGGGATGTCGCATTGGGTGATGTGGGAAATGACATCACTGTATGAGCAGATTGGTACGGTGCAGGATGGTATCAATACGCTGTCATTGCCGCATCAGGTGCTGGATGCTGCGGATGCCAAGCCGCTGGCTGTGCGTGAAGGCCAGGTGCATTTTAATCAGGTGAGTTTTGCCTACTATCATCAAAAACCATTGCTGCAGAATTTTGAACTCAACATTCAGCCGGGTGAAAAAGTCGGCTTGGTCGGACGCTCCGGTGCCGGCAAGTCGAGCATTGTGAACCTGTTGCTGCGTTTTTATGAAATCAACGGCGGACAGATTTTGATAGATCATCAGGATATCAGCCAAGTCACACAAAATAGCCTGCGTGCGCATATCGGTATGGTGACGCAGGACACCTCACTACTGCATCGAAGTGTGCGTGAAAACATTTTATACGGTCGGCCTGATGCCAGCGAAGCTGAAATGATTGCGGCAGCCAAACGTGCGCAGGCGCATGACTTTATCCTCAACCTGCGTGATGCAAAAGGCCGCACCGGTTATGATGCGCATGTTGGTGAGCGCGGCGTTAAGCTTTCCGGTGGGCAGCGTCAGCGCATTGCCATTGCACGCGTCATGCTGAAAGATGCGCCTATACTGGTGCTGGATGAAGCCACCAGTGCTTTGGATTCGGAAGTCGAAGCGGTGATTCAAGACAGCCTGTATGATTTAATGCAAGGCAAAACCGTGATTGCAATTGCGCATCGACTTTCAACAATTGCAGCGATGGATAGACTGATAGTGTTGGATCAGGGCGCAATTATCGAGCAGGGCGACCATAAAACACTGCTGGCAAAAAATGGCTTGTACGCTCAGCTATGGAAGCACCAAAGTGGGGGGTTCCTCGGAGAAGGATAAGCATCATATTTACTATTAAAATTAGTCACTTAAAATAATTTGGAGACCATGATGAATCAAGCTGAAACACGACCACCGTTACCGCCATTTACGCGTGAAACCGCAGCGCAAAAAGTGCGCATGGCAGAAGATGGCTGGAATAGCCGTGATCCGCAGCGCGTTTCAATGGTGTACACCGAAGACAGTCAGTGGCGTAATCGTGCGGAATTTCCACAGGGGCGTGCGCAGATTGTGGAGTTTCTGACGCGCAAATGGAATAAAGAGCTGGAATATCGGCTGATTAAAGAATTGTGGGCGTTTGATTTAAATCGGATTGCGGTGCGTTTTGCCTATGAGTGGCACGATGATTCTGGGCAGTGGTTTCGCTCTTATGGTAATGAAAACTGGCAGTTTGATGCCAATGGTTTAATGGAACTGCGCTATGCCAGCATCAATGACTTGCCGATTCAGGAATCCGAACGCAAATTCTTTTGGCCGTTGGGACGCAGGCCGGATGATCACCCGGGCTTGAGTGAGCTGGGTTTGTAATCACAACATTTTTAATATGAGGCTAATATGACTGCAACCATTCATTCTCCGGTCACCCAGCTATTGGCTGATGCGGGGATTGCTTATCAAGTAATAGAAATTCCACTCAGTGAAGATAAAAAACCGATTCGAAATCTGGAGGAATTGCTCTCTAATCAAGGGTTAGATCCGCAGTCTGTGGTGCGTAGCGTACTGTTTAAAACTTCCTCTGAGCAATTTGTATTGCTGGCCGTGGCGGGTGGTGGACGTGCCGATTGGGCTTTGCTGCGTCAGCACTTGAATGAACGCAAATGCCGCATGGCAGAATTTGCTGAGGTAGAAGCCGCTACCGGCTATGTGGTGGGCGCGGTGCCGCCGATTGCACTGCCGCAGAGCATCAAAGTGCTTGTAGACAGTAGTGTGAAAAAATATCCGAGAGTAGTGATTGGCAGTGGTGTGTTGGGTTATGCCTTATCACTGAAGGGTGAAGACTTGCTGCATTTGCTGCGGGAAGCGGATTCTGGTGATTTTACCAGCCAAGCTAGTTAACAGTGGCTTATGATGCCTTAAGCAGCACAATCACTGCGCCGCTGCCTCCATCAATTTTGCGCGCTTGGGCATAAGCAATCACTTCATCGCGCTGTACCAGCCAGTTGCGCAGCTTGTGTTTAAGCACCGGCTCTTTGTTGCGCGAACCTAAACCTTTGCCGTGCACAATGCGTACACAGCGCAGCCCACGTTTTTTGCAGTCGTTCAAAAAAGTGGCGACATACACTCTCGCTTCATCTGAGATTAAGCCATGTAAATCAATGGCGGCTTGCACTACCCAATGACCGCGTCTAAGTTTGCTTAAAATATCCGGCGCGTGGCCTTCACGTAGATATAGCAGTTCCTCACCGGTTTCCAGTTCATGGGCTGGAATATAGTGGTCAGATAAAGAATCGGCTAAAGCCTGACGCTCGTCCAGTATAAATTGTTTAGGAATCGGTTTGGGCTTGGCCGGCGCATGATGCAAACGTGCGTGTTTCAATGATTCAGGCAAGGGACGTGCATCTTTTACAGCCAGTTTGAATAGCTCTTCAGGGCTAGGGCTAGCTTCAGGGCTAGGGCTAGCTTCAGGGGTAATCGCGACAGCGGGAGCAGCAGGCTCAATTTGCTTGATTTTAGACTTGACCTGCTTGATTTGTTCGCCCAGTGTTTTCATCACTAAAATCTTGCATCAACATCAGCCTTTCTGCGCGAGCAGAAAAGCTGAATCCTTTATTTCAGGTGATCCAAGTAGCGCTCGGCATCTAGCGCGGCCATACAACCGCTGCCCGCACTGGTGACTGCCTGACGGTAAATGTGGTCTTGCACATCGCCGGCAGCAAATACACCGGGAACACTGGTGGCAGTGGCGTTGCCATTGCGACCCATCTGCGTCACGATGTAACCGCCTTCCATGTCTAGCTGTCCTTCGAAGATATCAGTATTCGGTTTATGGCCGATGGCAATAAACACGCCTTGCAGTTTGATATCCTTAGTGCTGCCATCATTCACATGTTTAATGCGCATGCCGGTCACGCCAGAATCATCACCCAGCACTTCATCCAGCGTTTGGAATGTTTCCAGCACAATTTTGCCTTCTTTGACACGCTCCATCAGCTTGTCTACCAAAATCGCTTCAGCTTTGAATTTATCGCGACGATGTACCAAGGTCACCTTGCTGGCAATGTTGGCCAGATAGAGCGCTTCTTCAACCGCAGTGTTGCCGCCGCCAATCACCGCAACTTCTTGATTGCGATAGAAAAAGCCGTCACAGGTGGCGCATGCGGAAACGCCTTTACCGGAAAATTTTTCTTCAGATGGCAAACCCAAATATTTCGCTGAGGCGCCAGTGGCAATAATGAGTGCGTCACAGGTGTATTCACCGCTGTCACCCACCAAACGAATGGGTTTTTCCTTCAGGTGTGTGGTGTGAATGTGATCAAAAATCATTTCAGTGTTAAAACGCTCGGCATGTTTTTGAAAACGTGCCATGAGTTCAGGGCCTTGTACTCCGTCGGCATCCGCCGGCCAGTTGTCCACTTCGGTGGTGGTCATGAGTTGACCACCCTGGGCAATGCCGGTGATGAGTACAGGTTTCAGGTTAGCACGCGCTGCATAAACGGCTGCAGAGTAACCAGCGGGGCCTGAACCCAAAATAAGTAATTTGGCGTGACGTGTTGCCATAATCTATTGCTTTCTAAAATTGAGTTTTAAGTGTTATTTTTCCAACAAACTTCTCAGCATCCATGCTGTTTTTTCATGAACTTGCAGGCGCTGCGTCAGCAAATCGGCAGTCGCTTCATCAGAGGCGGCATCAGCACTCGGGAACACACTGCGTGCTGTGCGGCACACGGCTTCATGACCAGCAACCAGTTCGGCAATCATATCCTGCGCTTTTGGCACTGATTCAGTCTCTTTAATTGATGTAAGTTTTGCAAAGTCGCGATAGGTGCCGGGCGCATATACATCCAGCGCACGAATGCGTTCTGCTACCAAATCTACTGCAAGTGCTAATTCGTTATATTGGGTTTCAAACATTAAATGCAAGGTGTTAAACATGGGGCCTGTCACATTCCAGTGAAAATAATGTGTTTTCAAATAGAGTGTGTAAGTGTCTGCCAGCAGGTGTGATAAACCCTGCGCAATCGTTTTTCTGTCTTGTTCTTTAATGCCAATATCCATTGCGGTACTCCATGATATTTGTGATTGAAATTCAAATGATATTCTAATCGCTACGCACGCACTTTGATACTGCTATAATTTGAGCGCGCATGTATTTACATTAATGACATCACAAATAAGCTAAGGTTTTATTATCTTGTTTTTCAAAAAATCCAAACCCGTAAACGCAAGACGCGAAGCCGAGATCAGCAAATCCAATGCTTTGGCACATACGCTGATTAAAGAGGCGTGGTGGCTAGCTTTAGTGTTGATCGGTTTGTATATCACGGTCATTTTATTCACCTATCATCCGGACGATTCATCCTGGTCGCATATGGCACCCGACACTGCACAGATTCAAAACAGCGGTGGTCATGTGGGTGCTTGGGTTTCAGATTTGCTGCTGTATGTATTTGGTTTTTCAGCATGGTGGTGGGCTGTGCTGGCGTTTTATGCCATGTGGTTTGTTTACCTCAAACTTGAAATCGTAGACCAAAGCGAAAAGCCATTTTTGCTATTTAATTTTATCGGGTTTGCCATGCTGCTGGTGGCCTCCAGCGCACTGGAAGCGGGGCACATTGTGACCCTGCCGGCAAGCTTGCCACTTGCACCCGGTGGCATGTTAGGCGCTGCGGTCGATGACGGCTTACGTAGCCTATTTGGTTATATTGGTTCCAGCATGCTGTTATTGCTGATGTTTGTGGTGGGGTTCAGTCTATTTACCGGTTGGTCATGGATTATGATCACGGAGAAACTTGGCGCAGCGCTGATTACCAGCTATGAATTTATCAAACTCAAATGGCAGGATTGGCAAGATAGAAAAGCCGGCGAAGCGGTCAAGCTCGAGCGTACCGAGTTTGTTGAGAGCGAGCGTAAACGCATCGAAGACCGCGAGCCGGTGCAGATTGAAACACCGGTGCTGGAAATTCCTAAAAGCGCGCGCGTGCAGAAGGAAAGACAAGTGCCCTTGTTTGAATCGCATCCTGATTCTCTGCTACCGCCGATTCATCTGTTGGATGAGCCAAGCGGCACAGTCGAGCTGCCATCTGCTGAAACGCTGGATTTCACTTCACGTTTGATAGAACGCAAACTGATGGACTTTGGTATTGAAGTCAAAGTGCTGACAGCACAGCCAGGTCCAGTCATTACCCGATACGAACTAGAGCCGGCACCGGGGGTGAAAGGCAGTCAGGTGACCAATCTGGTGAAAGATTTGGCACGCGCACTGTCGGTGGTGAGTGTGCGTGTGGTTGAAACGATTCCCGGCAAAACCTGTATGGGCTTGGAAATTCCGAATCCCAAACGCCAGATTGTGCACCTGTCAGAAATTATGGGCAGCCAAGCTTATGCTGACGTGAATTCACCGATTGCGATTTCTCTGGGTAAAGATATTTCCGGTAAACCTGCTGTGGCTGATCTGGCCAAAATGCCGCATGTGCTGGTGGCAGGTACTACCGGATCCGGTAAATCGGTTGCGATTAATGCGCTGATTTTGAGCATGCTGTATAAATCAGACGCCAGTCAGGTGCGCATGATTCTGATTGACCCCAAAATGCTGGAGCTTTCTGTGTATGAGGGTATTCCGCATTTGCTGGCACCAGTAGTGACAGATATGCGCCAAGCCGCGAATGCGCTGAACTGGTGTGTGGCTGAAATGGAGCGTCGTTACAAATTGATGTCCATGCTGGGTGTGCGCAACCTGGCCGGTTACAACCAGAAAATCAGGGATGCCAAAAAAGAAGGTACCTCTATCCCGCATCCTTTCAGCCTGACACCTGATGAGCCAGAGCCGTTAGAGGAGATGCCATTGATTGTGGTGGTCATAGATGAACTGGCTGATTTGATGATGGTGGTCGGTAAAAAGGTTGAAGAATTGATTGCGCGTTTGGCACAAAAGGCACGCGCTTCAGGCATTCATCTCGTACTGGCCACGCAGCGCCCATCGGTGGATGTGATTACCGGTTTAATCAAAGCGAATATCCCCACCCGTATTGCGTTTCAGGTATCCAGCAAAATTGACTCACGCACGATTCTTGACCAAATGGGGGCTGAAGCACTATTGGGGCAGGGCGATATGCTGTATATGCCACCCGGAACCGGTTATCCAACACGCATTCACGGGGCGTTTGTGGCCGATCAGGAAGTGCATAAAGTGGTGAGCTATCTGAAGGCGCAAGGTGAACCTAATTACGTGGAAGGTATTCTCACCAATGAAGCAGAAGAAGGCGGTGCTGATTTTGGCGGCGGCGCAGGTGAGGGTGGCGCAGAAGTAGACCCGCTTTATGATGAAGCGGTGGCGATTGTACTCAAAACGCGCCGTGCCAGCATCTCATCGATACAGCGTCAGCTACGCATTGGTTACAACCGCGCAGCACGCCTGATTGAAGATATGGAACGTGCGGGGCTGGTGTCTGCTATGCAGAGTAACGGCAACCGCGAGGTGCTCGCACCGCATCATGAAGCCTAGTGCTTGAGCCTAACACTTGCTATTCTAAATTCAGGAGTTTCATGTTCACTATCAAAAAAACCGTTGTATTGTTGTTGCTGCCATTTATATTTTGCGCTGTGAGCGCCCATGCAGATGGCATGTCCAATGTAAAGGCTTTCTATCAGCAGACAAAGTCAGTGCGTGCCAGTTTCCATCAGGTGGTGACCGACAGGCAAGGACGCAAAATTCAAGAAGTGGATGGCGAAATGCAGCTGAAACGCCCGAATAAGTTTAGATGGGATTACAGCAAACCGTATGAGCAGCAGATTATCAGTGATGGTCAGCAGGTTTGGCTGTATGACATGGACTTGGCGCAGGTGACGGTGAATACATTGCGCCAGACTGTGGGTTCAAGTCCTGCCGCCTTGCTGGCAGGTGATGCCAATATTGATAAAAGTTTCAGGCTTAGTAATGCCTCGCGCAAGGATGATCTGGAATGGGTCAGTGCCAGCCCTAAAGATAAAGAGTCAGGTTTTGACAAAATTCTGATGGGGTTTAAAGATAACAAAATCCAGGCTTTGTCCTTGATAGACAGCTTTGGACATACCACCAATATTACCTTCAGCAATGTGGAAGTGAATCCTGTGTTGGACGAGAAAAATTTCCTGTTTAAACCACCTCAAGGTGTTGATGTGGTCGGCGAATAACGCGCGTTATTGATAATAAATCTGGCACCTATTTTGAATAGCTTATTTGAATCCCATCAGCCCCAAGCCCCGCTAGCGGAACGTCTGCGCCCGAAAACGCTAAATGAGGTCGTCGGGCAATCTCATCTGTTGGGAGAAGGCAAGCCACTGCGGTTGGCGTTTCAGTCAGGTAAACTGCCATCCATGATTTTATGGGGCCCGCCCGGTGTGGGGAAAACTACGCTGGCGCGTTTGATTGCTAACACGGCAGATGCCGATTTCATTCCTTTGTCTGCAGTGCTGTCCGGCATCAAGGATATTCGCGAGGCGGTGGAACGTGCTGAACTCACTTTGCAGCAGCATGGCCGTAAAACCATTTTGTTTGTGGATGAAGTGCACCGCTTCAACAAAGGCCAGCAGGATGCATTCTTGCCGTTTGTGGAAAGTGGCCTGATTACCTTCATTGGCGCTACCACTGAAAACCCTTCCTTTGAAGTGAACAGCGCATTGTTGAGTCGTGCCCAGGTGTTTGTGCTTAGCGCGCTGTCAGAGCCTGAGCTAGCCTTGCTGCTGGAACGCGCGCAGCAGCTGGTGGCTGAAGAAATTTCCCTCACCGATGAGGTACGTGAACAGGTGCTGGCCTATGCCGATGGCGATGCACGGCGGCTGCTGAACTTTGCTGAAGGTTTGTTTAATGCAGCGCAAGGCGCTGGCATTAGCAAGATAGACGAGATGTTTTTACAAAGCACGATGGCCAGCAAACTGCGTCGCTTTGATAAAGGCGGTGAAGCGTTTTATGACCAGATTTCTGCACTGCATAAATCCGTGCGTGGCTCCAATCCGGATGCTGCCTTGTATTGGTTTTTACGTATGATAGACGGCGGTGCTGACCCCTTATATTTAGGTCGGCGCATTATACGCATGGCAGTGGAAGATATCGGCATTGCCGACCCACGCGCGCAGACCATGGCACTGGAAGCGTGCCAAATTTATGAGCGCTTGGGTTCGCCCGAAGGTGAACTGGCATTGTCGAATGCAGTGATTTATCTTGCCGTGGCGCCCAAGAGCAATGCGGCTTATAGCGCTTACAATCAGGCTAAAGCTTTTGTTGCACAGGATAAATCTCGTTCCGTACCGTTACATTTAAGAAATGCCCCCACCAAGCTCATGAAAGCGTTGGATTATGGCAAGGAATATCGTTATGCCCATAACGAGCCTGAGGCTTATGCGGCGGGCGAGAATTATTTTCCCGATGAAATGCAGCCGCAGCAGTTTTATGTGCCCACGCCACGCGGGCTAGAGGGTAAAATAGCGGAAAAGTTGAATCATCTCAAAGAACTAGATAGAAAAGCGAAAAAATAATCTAGCCGCATATGAACACAGATACACACGAGTAAATCTAAGCTGTCATTGCGAGCCGAAGGCGTGGCAATCCAGAAGGTTTGAATTTATCTGGTAGCCGCGCAGTCTTTTTATTTTCGGCTGGACTGCCGCGTCACTTTGCTCCTCGCAGTGACGATTTCAGGTTTTATCTATGTGTATCTGTGTTCATCTGCGGCCAAATAAAAAGACCTTCAGGAAAATAAAATGTTAGACATTCAAGCACTTAGAAATGATTTGGACGGCGTAGTCGCTCAATTAAAAAAACGCGGTTTTGAATTTGACGCGGCAAAATTTAGCGCATTGGAAGCCGAACGTAAAGCCGTGCAGACGCGTACGCAGGATTTGCAGGCAAAACGCAATAACACTTCCAAGCAGATCGGTATGGCAAAAGCCAAGGGTGAGGATGTTTCAGCCATTATGGCCGAAGTGGCGGGGTTGGGTGACCAGCTAAAAGCAGATGAAGCGCGCTTGAATGACTTGCAAGCTGAATTGCAGAACCTGTTGCTGAATGTGCCTAACTTGCCGCATGCCAGCGTGCCGCAAGGCAAGTCAGAAGAAGACAACGTGGAAGTACGTCGCGTGGGCACGCCACGTGTGTTTGATTTTGAGGTGAAAGACCACACCGATGTTGGCACACCACTGGGCTTGGATTTTGATACCGGTGCTAAATTAGCCGGTGCGCGTTTCACCTTGATGCGTGGTCAGATTGCCAAACTGCATCGTGCATTGGCGCAGTTTATGCTGGATATGCAGACCGAACAGCATGGTTACATCGAGTGTTATACGCCCTATATGGTGAATGCGGAAACACTGATCGGAACAGGACAGTTACCAAAGTTTGAAGAAGATTTGTTTTCATTGGCACACAATGACAGCAAACTGTATCTGATTCCTACATCTGAAGTGACGCTCACCAACACCGTGCGCGGCGAAATTGTGCCCTTGGAATCATTACCCATCAAGCTCACAGCACATACGCCTTGTTTCCGCTCTGAGGCGGGTTCTTACGGCAAAGACACCAGAGGTATGATCCGTCAGCACCAGTTTGATAAAGTGGAAATGGTACAGATTGTGCACCCGGAAAAAAGCTACGAAGCGCTGGAAGAAATGGTGGGGCATGCAGAGAACGTGCTCAAGGCATTGGAATTACCCTATCGTGTCGTATCGTTGTGCACCGGCGATATGGGCTTTGGGGCCGCCAAGACTTATGATTTGGAAGTCTGGCTGCCGGCGCAAAATACTTATCGCGAAATTTCATCGGTTTCCAATTGCGAAGCGTTTCAGGCACGCCGCCTGCAGGCACGTTTCAGAAACGAAAGCGGTAAGCCTGAGTTGGTGCATACTTTGAATGGTTCTGGCTTGGCCGTAGGGCGTACGCTGGTGGCAGTGCTGGAAAATTATCAGCAGGCTGATGGCAGCGTGAAAGTGCCGACCGTGCTGAAGCCATATATGAACAATCTGGAATTCATCAAGGCCTGATTCAAACCGTTCGCCCTGAAACAATAAAAATGGCGGTGTCTAAACATTACTGAATAGAACACCGCCTAGGGGATGAAACTTTATTATGCCCAATCACGTATTATGATGCGTGATTGGGTTTTTTTATTGCCGATTAGAAGTCGATTCTAACGCCACCAAATACCTGACGACCACGACCCACTGCCATACCGTCTACACGCGAGGCCAGATACTCTTTGTCTGCCAAGTTGTGACCACTGACAAAGTAAGTCAGTTTAGAGCCCACAGGTCTGAAACTGGCTGAAGCGTTTAGTAAGGTGTATGAAGGAATCACACCGGTGGTGCCATCGAGAGACAATGAGCGGTCGTTTGCAACGTTAGACTCTTGCTTGCCTACGTAATCAACACCGATTCTTGCATCAAAGCCGACTGGGTGGCTGTAACCGAAGTTGATCGACGCAATGTCGCGCGGTGCATAAGGTAGACGATTGCCGCTGCTAATGCCTTCCTGTACTACATCCTTTTTAAACTCTGCGGTAAATAAGCCAGTGTAAGCACCGGTAACGTAGAAGTTATGTGGCGTGTCGTAAATCTTGCCAAAATCGACGCGACCCGCGAACTCAATACCTGCTTGTTCTGATTCGCCACCATTAAAGAATCTGCCAGCCAAAGGAGACTGCACAACGATGTCATCAAACTGTGTCAGGAACAGCGTGGATGAGAAGTTGGTGCCCTTGAAATATTGCGAGCGGAAACCGATTTCCCAGTTGGTGCTTTGTTCTGGTTTGGTTTTGGAAACAATCGCAGTATTAGGGCCATTGGCATCAATATCTCTGTCAGGGCGTGGAGGTGCAAAGCCTTTGTGAACACCGGCAAATACTGTGGTGTTTTGAATACCGTTCCAAGCAATACCAAAGCCTGGCAGCAATTCAGTCTGGCTGTTATCCAGTCTGGATTCCGGGTTGTTATGCGCGTCACCGTCAGCGCGGATTACATCGGTTTTGATGCTGAGGTTTTCATAACGAATACCCGGTGTGAATGACCAGTCACCTGCATAGAATGTGTTTTGCAGGTAGAACGATTTGGAGTTCACTTTGATATCGATGTCTTCTCTTGGCAAGCTGTTGGCTTTTGCAAAGCTTAAACTTTGGAAGTCAGCAGTATTGCCGCGATATTGGCGACGTGAAATATCTTCTTCGTGATAACGGAAGCCGATAACTGCATCACTGTTCAAACCAAACAGGTTGTGCTTCACGTCCAAACGCGGCTCAATACCGAAATATTTGTATGAACGAGGGCGATGACGGCCGCCACATTGAGCAGCATCGGCTTCGGTAAAGAACTGGTTGCCCGGATTACAGCGCTCAAGCCCTTCACCTGGCTCGTTAGTCTGACGGAAAGATGTGCGGTAAGTGTCGACATAGTATGCTTGCGTAGTCAATTTTACATTGTCGTTAATGTCAAAAATGTGTCTTAACTGCGCAGACTTACGTTCTTGTTTGAAGTGGTCGTTATTGCCAGATGGTGCCATGTATTTATCGCGCGCATATTGCTCTTCACCCAGCATGGTCTCTGTGACGTTTGAGTCTTCATCGTAGTAACCAAATTTTGCCATCAGTGATTGACGCTCTGTCAGATCCACTTCACCCTTGAATGTATATTCTTCAACATCAAATTTGTGATTATCGCGAATACCATCGCCTTTTTTCTTCACAACATCCACCATGAACCCGCCGCGCTCATTGCCGGTGCCTAAGTTCAAGTGTTGGCTGTTAAAGTCGTTATTGCCAAAAATTGCAGTCGCACTGCCAGCAAAACCATTACGCGGTACTGGTTTAGTCACGAAGTTAATCATGCCGCCCACTGTTTGCGGGCCATACATAATCTGGCCAGAGCCTTTTACGACTTCGATGCGGCCAATACGATCCAATGGCGTAGTGTAGTGTGCTGAAGGGTCACCATAAGGCGCCAGAAATAATGGCATGCCATCTTCCAGCAGCAGGGTTCTAGAAGTACGGCGTGGGTCTAGGCCACGCACACCAATGTTTGGAGCAAGACCAAAAGCGTCCTCACCCACGATATTGATACCGGCGGTGTTATTCAGCGCTTCGCGGATAGAGAACGGCTGTCTTTCCTTAAGCTCTTGTTCATCCACAACATCAAATGAGCCAGGCACGGCTTCCAGTTTCTCAGGCAGAATCCCCTTTACAGAGACGGCATCCAGTTTGATTTTTTCACTTTTTGCGTCATTGTCTTCCGCAACAGCATAAAAAGATGCCCCGGAAAACGCCAACATCACTGCCAGTGAAGTGAGTTTCACTAATGGTTTTTTCATATCGTTTTACTTCCCTAAAAATTTCAAAAAGCTATAGATAGCCAAGGGCAACTAATGCTAGATGTGTGCCAATTTGTAACAAAGTTGTTAACTACATGAATTGAGTGATTTTTTAATATTGAAATCTTATTTTCAAGTTGCTGCATGGCGTGCCTGCTTATGCATATCAACCAATTGAAGGTTGATATAAACCATTGTTGAAATTGTGGTTTTTGATGCAAGTTTTTTATTGAACCGATAATTCTGTTAGCATCAATATTTATTCATTCTAGATACGGGAATTCATATGACGACAGCTTCAGTAACTTTGCGTGAATTAGTCGGTATAGGTCTTGCGCCTGCGAATCTAAAAGATGCGGCATTGATAATGATTGATTGCCAGAATACCTACAGACGTGGGGTGATGCAGCTGACGAACGTAGAACCAGCAATATTGGAAGCTAGAAAACTGTTATCCAAAGCTCGCGCTCTGAAGGTATCGGTGTTTCATATTCGCCATGATGCGGGTGCCGGCACGCCTTATGATGTCAATGCGGAAATAGGCGCCATTTGTGATGAGGTGGCGCCGATTGCAGGTGAGCCGGTGATTACCAAAAATTACCCCAACTCATTCATGGCGACAGAATTGGATCAGCAGTTAAAAAATCTGGGGGTTAAAAATATCGTACTGGCAGGATTTATGACCCATATGTGCATTAATTCCACTGCGCATGGCGGATTTAATTTGGGCTATCACGTGACCGTGGTGGCAAGTGCCACTGCGACTAGGCCTTTGCAGGCGGCTAACGGTAAAGTGCTGACCGCTCAGGAAGTGCAGGATGGAGCCATTGCTTCAACGCGCGATTTATATGCTGCAGTGGTGGATACGGTAGACGAATTGCAATAAGCAGCTCGGCTACTTTTTTATTTTGGCTGAGTTGCCACGCGCCAAAAGGCGCTGGCAATGACTGAAGTGTAAGTTTGGCGTGTAGCTGATGCTGTGCAATCCACAAGATTTTAAGGGTTTTTACAGCGGCCTGTTCAGTATCGGGTAGTCTTCCCAAGCCTGAAAATCAAAGTGCCACCATTCGTTTTCATAGACTTTAAAACCCTCAGCTTCCATTGCCGCACGCAGTCTATCGCGAGCTTGAAGTGAGGCCGCGTTGCCACCTTGGTAATCGGGATGTGCTCGCTCGGTAAATTCATCGTAATCACTGGGCATTTCCACTGCTCTGCCGCTGCTCAGCTCATATAGCGTCAGGTCTACCGCGCAACCTCGATTGTGACGTGAGCCTTTGAGTGGGTCGGCTAGGTAGTCGCGGTAATGGGGATGCATGTCCCACATCTCGCGCGTTACACTCCACGGCCGATAAGCATCAAATACCAACAGCCCATAGCCCTGTTTAAGCAGACGCGCCTGAGCGCGCAGCAGTGCTTCAGCTGCAGGCTTTTGCAGCAATGCCCGAGCTGCCGGATACAGTGCCTTGCCCGTAAAATTATTGACACTGGCATAACGGATATCGAATTTAAGATGCTGATCCAGTTGAGATAAATCCACCAAGTCAACTTTGGCTTTAGCTTTATCATTTGCGGGCGGTGTATCTGGAGCCGCAGTCAGATGGGTGAATTGTGCGTTTTCTTCACCTAAAAAACTCACAAATAAAGTGGCTGGCACTTTGCCCAAGTTCGCCCCAATATGCGATACATGCATGGCTTCGATGATGGAGTCCCCCTGTTTTAGTATCACCCGTTTGCCGTCAGCATATTCCATTGCCAGTTCGCCGCTGAGTATGTAGCCAATGACAGGGATGCTGTGCTGGTGCCAGCCGGTTGAGGCACCTGCCGGTATGGTAATCATCGCTGTGGTGATTTTAGCCGGCGCTGATTGCGGGTATTGCAGGGTCTCTCCGGCAATGGTTGTTGTGCTTTGCTGCAGAATCTTTACCTGCGGGTAATTATCGGCGTATGCGCGCAGGCTATGCAGGCTCAGTAAGGCTATGATAAAGGCAGTTAAATAGTAGCGTACATTTTGGTTTATTAAATTCATGATTAATCTGCTGCGGCAAGTTTGTAAATATCCGGCTGGTGGCTGCCTTGGTATTTTTCCAGAATGCGCTGATAGCTGCGTACCGATTCTACGAATATGACAGGAGCGCCGCCGCTGGCATAGCCGTATTTCAGTGTAGTGTAGTACTCAGGATTTTTAAGTAGTACTAGGGTTTTTTTAACATCTGCCCAGCTGTCTGGGTTAAGTTTTAAACGTTTAGCCAGAACGCGGGCGTCTTCAACGTGTGCATAGCCAATGTTATAAGCGGCCAGTGCCATATAGGTTCTGTCAGGCTCAGGAATCCGCTCCGGTACGGTGTCACGCAGTTTTAGGAGATATTTTGCACCGGCAGGAATACTTTGTTTGGGGTCCAGTCTATCGGTCACCCCCATCTGGTCAGCAGTTGACTCTGTGAGCATCATCAAGCCGCGTACATTGGTAGGCGAAGTGTTGAACGTATCCCAATGTGACTCGCGGTAGCTTACTGCAGCCAGCAGGCGCCAATCCAGCCCGGTGATTTCTTGAGCCTGTTTGAACAGGTGAATGTACTTGGGCAGCAAAGTATTCACGCGTTTGAGAAAAGTGGTGATGTCGAGTGAGTTTAGGCGCTCCGAGTGACCGTAATAACGATCCAACAGGTTGCGCAAAGTGCCATTCTTTTTAATCTCGTTAAAAAAGTCGTGAATATTTTTAACGAGTTTTGGGTCTGCATTTTTAGACATTGCCCAAGCGATCTGTTCTTTAGGGCTAACAGGTTGTGCTACCTGCAGATTTGGATAATAGTTTTGCATGACTGCTACCAAGTGACTATCTGCAATAGTGTAATCCAGTATGCCATCGGCAACTTCTTCCAGCAGCAGTTCTGTATTGGTGCGTTTGCGAGCCTCCCACTCCAGCAGTGGGTGCTCTTGCATCAATTCCGTCAATCGCTCCGCATAACTCGTACCCTCAGGCACGGCTAGACTTTTGTCTTGCAGCTCATCCAGATTTTTTGGTTTTTTATTCACTTCACCGTTAAAAATAAGTAACTGTTGAGTTTCTTGATAGGGCGGCGCAAACAGTACCAAATGCTGACGCAGATGCGTCACACTTAAATTTGCGGCTGCGATATGCGCCTTGTTTTTAAGCAGGCTTGGAATGACGTCACTGATGCTGTTGACCAGCACAAAACGCAGCTGATGTTCCGGATAATATTGCTTCATGAACAGCCGTGCCAGATCATGTTCAATGCCTGCAGCCTGACCTTCACTGTTTAAGTAATAAGTGGTAGGCCCGTTGTGCGTAACAAAAACAATCTCTTTTTTATTGCTATTCAGATTCGGTAGGCGACTAATGTCATCAGAAGGTTTGCAGCTCGCCAGAAATAGCAGTGACAGAATGATTAGCGGCTTTATAAAAAATAAACGCATGCTGTGTTTATTTTGAATCATGCTACTCAACTTATGAGGTCGCCCACTTTGAACGCACTCACTTGAGTTCACTCACGCTGCCGTTGTCGGCAACTAAAACCAGATTGGTCAGGCCGAGAAAGATACCATGCTCCACAACGCCCGGCGTATTGTTAATTTGGGCGTTCAATGTTTTAGCATCGATTTTCGGGTCAAACCTCATATCCAGCACATAACTGCCATGAGAGGTGATCCAAAAGCCATCTTTAGCGGCATTGGGTCTCAGTTCACCTTGCCCGCCTATCTGTTCCAGATTTCTTTTCGCCAGCTGCCAGGCAAATGGGATTACTTCAATAGGAACGACAAAGTTTTGACCGATGTAACTCACCAGCTTGCTGGCATCAGCTACGGCGATGAACTGACTGGCCGCCTTGGCGAGCAGCTTTTCTTTCACTAAATCACTGCCGCGGCCTTTGAGCAGCGTTTTGTCCGGAGTAATTTCATCTGCACCATCCACATATAAATCAATCTGGCTGATATGTTCAAGCGCAACAATCGGGAGTTTTAATGACTGCGCTCTTTGCGCACTGATGGTAGAACTTGCAACTGTGGTGATTTTTAGGCCGTTTTCATGCTGCAGACGCGCAAGCTCATCAATAAAGTAGTTGGCTGTAGAGCCGGTTCCCAAACCTACCAGCATGCCATCTTTTACATACTTTGCTGCATGCAGCGCGACCAGTTGTTTGTCGTTCATATTCTGCCCCTAGCAATTATTCTTATTTACTTATAGCTGTATGTTAACGCTATTTTTAGTTTTTTAGGCATTTATGTGTAGCTATTAAGTGACAAATAATAGCCCGATTTGAATTGATGCAGATTACATAAATACATGTATCTGCAAGCATTTAGATTGATGAGTAAGCGGTTTTTTGTTTATTTATATGGGAAAATTTCCTTGTTTTATGTTTGTCAGTCAGGTTAGAATAACACTACTATTTATGTGGTTAATGTAAACGCTAATAACTAACAAGAAAGCAATACATCAATATGAAATTTCCTTATAAAACTCTGACTTTGGCACTGATATCGTCAGGTATCGTATTCATTTCATCTTCACATGCATATGCTGATGGCAGCTTGCTTGGGCTGAATGATTTGCCGGGAAACCTACCCGCTAATATTGGCGCTGTGGGAATTGCGTTATCGGATGATGGTACGGTGATGGTGGGTGCAGTTAGACTCGATGCATATAACTTCAGGGCGTACTCATTTAGTAGTGCGGGTAAAGTTGAATTGGCTCAACCTGAAAACGCCAGATATACCTACGCTCAAGATGTTTCTGCGAACGGAAGTACTATTGTTGGATGGGGCAACCAACAACGATCCTATGATTGCACTTGTTTGGCGTGATGGCGCAGTCACAGTGTTGCCCAATTTAAACACAACAGACTTAAGCAGAAGTGAAGCACTTGCTGTATCAGATAATGGAAATGTAGTCGGTGGAACGAGTTACAGTGGGTCGGCCTTCACGGGCGGCGGTTACCATGCTGTCCTATGGAACAACATTGATGGTGTATGGGGCGCACCACAGGATATTCATGGGGCTGGCTTTTCATCCAGTTTTGTTTATGACCTTGATGCAGCCGGAACTACAGCGGTGGGAGAGGCTAGTAGTGAAGTGATGGAATATGTAGGATCTACACTCACCCATGTTAGCGGTTATGCACAGGAAGCCTTTAGGTGGACCGCTGAAACCGGTATGGTTGGATTGGGTGTGTTGGCTAGCCATGAGGCACCGGTAGAGTACGCAGGGCTAACGGCACGCAGCTGGGCACGCGGTGTATCAGCAGATGGTAGCGTTGTAGTGGGCGAATCACGCGCTGCGAATGAATCAACAGGTGTTGCAGGCAGTATTCTGGCTTTTCGATGGACTGAGCAAACTGGCATGACAAGTTTAGGGTTGCTCCCTGAAGGAAAATATAGCATTGCCAACGATGTTAATGCAGATGGAACGGTAATAGTAGGAGATGCAGACAGACCGGTCATAATTAATGGCACCCAAATGAGTTTCAATGGCGCAGTAGGATATCGCTGGCAGCAAGGTGTAGGGATGCAATATGTTGGAGATTGGCTCACTGCTAACGGGGTGACTGTTGGGGACAATAAATTTAGCAGTGCACAAGCAGTAGATGCGAGCGGTAATGTGGTTGTAGGTCAAGGACAAATTAATGGCACAACACAGACTTATATTGCACGTGTAAATAGCGGAACTGGCGGAACTGGCGGAACTGGCGGAACTGGCGGAACTGGCGTCATCGGCCTTAATGATTTTTATGGTTCGCTAGCAACCTGGCAGCAAAATTTAAATGCGATTGCGCATCGTTATGGCCTTACCCTGTGGGGATCACATCACCGCACATTGATGGACAGCGGCATTGCTGATGATAATGGAACCGGTGTGTGGCTAACTGGCGATTTGGCTTATCACAATGACAGTGATAGTAAGCAGGCATTAGGTGAATTTGGGGTATTCCATGATATTAATCAGCATCTACGTGTTGGATTGGGTTTAGGTGCGAATGGTATCAGGCAAGATCTTTCTTTCGGTGGGAAAACTAGATCAAACGGTACCTATGGTGTGTTTGAAGTAGATTATGCCCCTGCTGACAGTCGTGATTTAATTCTGAGTGCAACTGCCCTGTACGGCAAGATGGATGTCGATATCCGCCGCGGTTATCTCAACGGTGCGGCGCAGAACTTATCTTTAGGTGATACTGATGCTGATACTTCAGCTATTCGTTTACGCATTGATAAACATAATATTGCGCAAGTTGGAGATTTTAGTCTAAGTCCTTATATTTCATACAGTTACTTGAAAACAAATGTGGATGCATATACGGAAACTGGCGGTGGTTTTCCTGTAGCTTATAACGATCAGGATTTGCAGATTCACGAATGGCGTATAGGGGCAACTGCAAAGACAGGGCTCTCTGCAGATACTGATTTGCGATTCAATGTAGAAGCAGTCTCTGCTCGAAATAAAACGGACGCTGTAAGTGGTAGATTGCTAGGCGCAGGAGGCTTTGCTTTTAACTTTGCCAGCACCAGTGAAACTGAAGCATGGGGTCGTTTAGGGCTTGAGGTCGATCATCGCTTTAGCAAGCGCTCTGTGCTCTCAGCTTCGTTGTATGGCGCGAATCAGGGCAATGATGCATCAGTTTCAGGCAGTGTGAGTTGGAAAGTGATGTTTTAATGGCTCAGGCTAGATAATCTAGATAATATAGTGAAATGAGTTTCAGACTCGTTCATTCAAAAGTAAAAAAGGGAGCGCATGCTCCCTTTTTTATGCCACTTTTAATTTTGATAAGATTATTTCATCACACGGTTTTTATATTCACCGGTACGGGTGTCAATCTCAATCTTGTCACCTTGGTTCACAAACAGCGGCACTGCCACTTCAAAACCAGTTGCGATTTTAGCTGGTTTCAGTACTTTGCCTGAAGTATCACCTTTAACAGCAGGTTCGGTGTAAGTGACTTCACGCACTACGGAGTTTGCAATTTCTACAGAAATCGCTTTGTCGTTGTAGAAACGCAAGTCAGCTTGCAAGCCATCTTCAAGGTATGGCAGCACGTCAGTCATGTATTCAGCATCAACATCATATTGATTGTATTCTGCATCCATAAACACGTAAGCTGGGTCAGCAAAGTATGAGTAGGTCACTTCTTTTTTGTCCAGGATTACCACATCAAATTTGTCACCGGCGTTGTATACGTTTTCGCTTGGCGTATCGGTCAAGAGGTTTTTAAATTTCATTTTAACCACGGCTGAGTTGCGGCCGGATTTGTTGTATTCAGTTTTAACAACAACGAGCGGGTCGTTGCCTACCATAATCACGTTACCAACGCGTAGTTCTTGTGCTGTTTTCATAGGTTGCCTTACAAATTTATAGGGGTGGGCGGAAAAAGCGTGGATTATATCTTATTCGAGCGTAAATTTTCAATAAAAATCACCAAGTTACTGGCTAAATTCGGTTGTGCGGCAAGTTGCGCTGATTGCGTGTTATGCAGTTGTTGCAGTGGACTCAGCTGCTGCAGATAATGATTCCAAGTTTCGGTTTCTAGCCCGCCTTTTGTCCAAGCAAGATAAAGTGCAGTATTCGCCTGTTTGCTTTCGGTGTCGATATGGTTATAAAACGTATCCAAGAATGCTTGAAGCTTGGTGAGATGCGTTTCCTCAGTTTGCCAATAGGGCTGCCAAATAAACGGCTTTCCGGCCCAGATGGCACGTACCCAGCTGTCTTCACCGCGTACAAAGTTGATATCGCAACATGCCAGCAGGCTGTCATAATCTGGCTGGGATAAAAACGGCAGTACTGTCAGTGTTAAATTTTTATGTGTGCGCACATCGCCCGCCGCCAGTTGTGCTTTACCAAAAAATGCAGCAACGTTGGGCACTATGCTGGTGGCAGGGACATAACATGCTACTCGCTGGAAGCCGTTAGAGAGGATGTTCAGCAGCTCGTGAATGGGCGCATTGGGGTAGCAGAACAAACTAACTTTTAGTGCGTTTGCTGATGGGGGGGGTAAAGTCAGCTTCTGAAAAAAAGCCTGTTGCAGTGCGAAGTTTTTTGCTAATGCCTGATTGTCGGCCACAATCTCTCGTTCTCTCAGCAAGCCACCGGTGGCCGCATTAAAGCCGGGAAAGTAAAAATGTCTGGTTAGTTTGCCGCGTTTGGAGTGTCTGCCGTGAAAGTCAGCCACCCATGTCTCAGCTGAGAGATATTCCAGGTTAACCCAGAGTGTCTCGGCACGCATGTGAGACAAGTAATCTGCAGGCAATTCACAGCCAAACGTTTCAATCACCACTTCTGCGGCCTGATTGAATTGGCTGTTTGACTGCCAATGCCGGATATGGATGCCATGAACATTCTGGCTCGGCAGTTGCGGATTGAGCGAGGATATTAATTGCCGGGCGACAGTTAAATCGTCAATCCATAGTGTGATATCAATGTCATATTCCGTATGCAGCTGTTTTGCCAATCGCCAGCATACGCCAATGTCGCCAAAGTTATCGACGATTTTGCAGAATATGTCCCATTGTTTAATCGACTGCTTCATGCAGTGTTTCATGCGTTAGCAGTTGGGGGCGGTTGATAGCGTATCTCGATAACCTCGAACGTTTCTTCACCTTTGGGGGTGGTTAAACGTACCGTATCACCTATAGATTTGCCTAACATGGCTTTGCCGATAGGCGATACCCAGCTAACGTAACCTCGTGCCGGGTCAAGCTCGTCTTTGCCTACGATTCTATAGGTGTGTTCGGTATCGTCCTGCAGGTGGTATAGCGTTACCCAAGCGCCAAAGAACACTTTTTCCAAGTGCTGCTGCAGGCTGGCATCCACAATTTCTGCCAAGTCCATGCGCCGCATCAAATGCCGGCAGCGGCTGTCAATTTGGCGCAAACGGCGTTTGCCGTAGATGTAGTCACCGTTTTCGCTGCGGTCACCGTTACTGGCTGCCCAGGCCACCGTGCGCACTACTTCCGGACGCTCCACTTTATACAACTGATCAAACTCAGCTTTTAGCGCGGCAAATCCTTCAGGCGTGATGTAATTTTTTTCGTCAGCAACCGCCATTATTCGTTATCAATCAATTTAACGTTATCAATTAGTTTAACATCGGTCACAAAATATTCTGTTTCACCCCAGCAGCTGGTCGGCAGGCCTTTATGCTCTTCATAAATCAGACGTACACGGCTGCCCACAGTAGCATTGATTTTTTTCACAACCACGTCATCACGTACCGTGAAATAAAACTTTTCAGCTTGTGTGCCCGGCATGGATACCAGCACCAATTCACCTTCATGCGTTTTGCAAATCCAGCCTTTATTCGAGAGCTTCTGCACATAGCCGGCGCGTTCACCGGAGGAATAGACCCAAGTCAGCGCGGCCCATATATACAGCCCAAACAACCCTGCCGGGACAAGCACTAGAAGAAAAGCGTACTTACAGAACTTTTGAAGTCGCGCGAGCATAACGGTCCTTAATGAGTGAGATTAACCAAGCGGCTATTTTATTTGCCTAAACGCTATTATCCAATAGAATTGTGCCATGTCAGCTAATTCCATTATTTTATGTCCATCTGCACGTTTGGCGCGCAGCATTCATAACGACATCGCCAAAAGTAACATTGCTAAAAGTCAGACTCAAACTGGTTTGCCTTTATGGCAAAGCCCGAATGTAAAAGTTTTATCACAATGGCTTTCAGAAATGATCGAAGCCGCAATACTCGCTGGGCAAGTCAGTCACGCGCCTTATGCGCTCAACCAGCTCAATGAGCAGCTGCTGTGGGAAGAGGTGATTGCAGATTCACTTAAAGCAAATGACTTTGGCGATTTATTCGATATCTCTGGGCTGGCAAGTGCAGCCATGCAAGCAAATGATTATCTGATTGCCTGGGATTTGCATATTTCTGCAGCGCAGCAGGCAGAAGAAACGCGACAATTCTTGCGCTGGCAACGTGCGTTTCAGCAGCGCTGTCAGGAATTAAATGCACTGGAATCTGTGCGCTATATGGATTGGCAATTATCACAACTGTCGCTACTTGCTGTAGATTTACCTGCGCATATACAGTTTGCCAGTTTTGACCAGACTAATCCGCAAGAACAGCGTTTACGTGAAATACTGACGGCACTGGGCGTACAGCTGAGTGAATATTCCACTACGGCGGCAAGCGCGGTGCAAATCAGGCATTGCAGACTCGAGAATGCTGATATGGAGCTGCGTGCTGCGGTGGCCTGGGTGAGACAGCAGTTGGAGGATAATCCACAAGCCAGGTTGGCAATCGTCACACCTGCGCTGAGTGAAGTCAGGAATCAGCTGGCGGACTTGCTGGATGATGCATTTTATCCGCTGAGTGTTCGTCCTGGTTTTTCACAAATTTCACGGCATTATAATTTTTCACTAGGCACGCCATTGGCACAGCAGCCCGTCATTCAGGCCAGACTCAATTTGCTGCGTATGCTGACCAGCTACTCATTACAGCAGGATGCAGTTTCAGCGTTGTTGCTGTCACCATTTTTAATTAGTAATAGTTCAGAGGCCAATGCCTGTGCTGTGTTGGATGCGCGCATGCGCGACAAACTGCCGATTCAGTTTACTTTGACACGCCTGCTGGAATTCATCGAGCAGCAGGCAGCGCTTGGCTTGCCATTGCAGGCTTTAGGGCAGCAGCTAAAAACTGCAATTACGCTGAATGTTCAGAAAAGACAATCAGGCAAAGAGTGTGCGCATACCTTTAAACAGATGCTGGGTGCCCTGCATGCAATGGCTGAACGCACGCTGAGCAGTGTTGAGTATCAAGCCTTGAAGGCTTGGGATAAGGCCTTGCTGCAATTAGCACAGTTGGATGTGCTGAATAAAAAGCTTAACGCAACCGCTGCCATGCATTATTTGCAGCAAATCTGTACCAATCAGATATTTCAGGCAGAAACTGAGCGTGAACCCAGCCTGCAAATTTTAGGCATTATGGAGGGATTGAGCGCACCTGTAGATGCCATTTGGTGCATGCACATGAATGATGACCAATGGCCGCCGCCCGCAAAACCCAATCCTTTACTGCCGGCATTCATTCAGCGGGCTGCCGGGTTGCCGAATTCTGACAACAAAGTACAGGCGGCGTTTGCCGCGCAAATCCATGAGCGACTGCTGCACTCGGCAAAGTTTGTGATGTTTTCCAGCAGTGCGATGCAGGGTGATAGTCAACTGCGCGCATCGCCTTTGATGCAAGGCATAGAAAGCGCAGATGCCAATCTGACATTAGCACAGACTTTGGCAGAACAATTGGCCTATGCGCCACATGCAGAGATGGATTATATAGATGACCATATGGCGCCTAAAGTGCGAGATGGCGAGCATGTGCATGGCGGCACTGGTTTATTGAAGGCGCAGGCCGTGTGTCCGGCATGGGCATTTTATCAATATCGTCTGGGTGCAAAAGCGTTAAAAACGCCGACTGCCGGTTTAGATAATATGGATAGAGGCTCGCTGGTGCATGGTGTGTTGGAGCGTTTCTGGCGCAAGCGGCATTTTGCGGATTTGCGCGACATGTCCAGCGAAGCGCTGCTTTCTGCATTGAATCAGGCAGTCAAACAGGCCATAGAAGCGTTTGCAGCCGAGAGCAGTGTGGCGAGTGCAGCGCTGTTGAGTCTTGAAGCTGAACGACTGATTAAATTGGTGGGTGATTGGCTTAGCTTTGAAAAAGAACGCAACGTGTCTTTTCGGATTGTGGATTGCGAGATTGAGAAAAAAGTACAGATATGCGGCATTGAAGTCACGCTAAAAATTGATCGGCTGCATCAGTTGGAAAGTGGCGGCTTGGAGTTTGTTGATTATAAAACCGGACAAATTCCTAAACTCAGCACCTGGGGTGAAGATCGCATTACCGAACCGCAGCTGCCGATTTATGCCACCTTTTTTAATCAGGATGAAGCGCAAACCGCAGGCATTTATTTCGGCATGGTCAAAACCGCTGAGCATGGTTTTTCCGGCTTGTCTGAGGCGCAGTTTGCTGACGAGCAGGGTAAGCGCAAACCGACGTTTATCAATCAGTTTACAGATTGGTCGGCGCTGTTGATGCATTGGAGAACGGCGATTGAAAATATCGCACAGGAGTTGCGCGAGGGCGAAGCTGCCGTACGTTTTAACGATGAGGCTGAGTTGGCTTATTGTGAGGTAACGCCACTACTCAGGTTACCTGAGCGCAAGCTGCAGTTTGAACGGTTTCAGGAGGTGAGCGAGTGACCGTTCAGCATCATGGCAACCTCAGCCTGGATGAGGAAAATCGCAAGCGTGCGTTGGAGTTAAACTCGTTTATTGTGGAGGCGCCTGCCGGTGCGGGTAAAACTGAGCTGCTGACCCAGCGTTATTTAAAACTGTTGCAAACGGTGAATGAGCCGGAAGAAATCATCGCGATTACCTTCACTAACAAGGCAGCTGCTGAAATGCGCACGCGCATTCTGGAAAGCCTGACCAAAGCAGCCAAGCAGGAACTGCCGACTCAAGCGCACAAATTGATAACTTATGAACTGAGTTTGCAGGCTATAAAGCGTGGTCAGCAGCGTAATTGGCAGTTGGTTGAAAATCCCTCACGACTGCGTATTTTCACCATTGATAGCTTATGTGCGCATTTGGCGCGGCAAATGCCATTGCTGAGTCGCTTTGGCTCACAGCCGAAAGTGGCGGTAGATGCGCAGATGTTATATGCACTGGCGGCAGAGCAGACGATCGCGCTGCTGGAAAGTGACGCGCATGGGGAAGTGATTAAAGCGGCGCTGCGTTATGTGGAAAATAACGCAAACCAGCTGAAAGAATTGCTGATGCGCATGCTGGAGAAGCGAGACCAATGGCTGCATCATGCGCAATATGAATTAACGGCTGAAGGCCTGCGGCAGACCCTTGCAGAGATGGTGGAGCGGGAATTGCAAAGTGCTGCCGACATTTTCAATGTGCGCTTTCAGTCTGAATTAATGCCTTTGGCTAGATTTTCAGCCAGTCAATTGCCGGCAGATAATCCTATTCAAATCTTGGCAGAATGGAACCAACCGTTAACTGGGAATTTGGATGATTTGCCAGCATGGCTAGCTGTATGTCAATTACTACTCACCAATGATAATAAAATCAGAGCTAAGGTAGATAAAAACATTGGTTTTCCAGCAGATAAAAAGGACGAAAAAAACAGATTTGGTGAGTTTCTTGAAACGTTGGCAATGGATAGTCGAGTGGTAGCTGCGCTGGACGCAATCAGAAATTTGCCCAATGTTTCAGGTAATCAGGATTCGTGGCGAATTATCACAATGCTGACGAAACTGCTCAATCTGGCAGTAGCGCAGCTTTGGCTGGTATTTCAGCAAGCAGGTGAGGTGGACTTTGTGGAAATTGCACATCGCGCCACAGGCGCTCTGGGAGACGAGTTTGGTGAACCCACTGAGCTGGCGCTGAAACTGGATTACCAGATTCAGCATCTGCTGGTGGATGAGTTTCAGGATACCAGTCCCAGTCAGATTGAACTGTTAAAAAAAATGACCGCAGGCTGGCAGGCGGATGATGGGCGCACATTGTTTGCAGTAGGCGACCCCATGCAATCCATTTATCGTTTTCGCAAGGCGAATGTGGGCTTGTTTATTGAAGCAGCAGAATCCGGTATTGGCGATGTGCATCTGGAACGTTTGCAACTCTATCGCAACAATCGCTCAACACCCGCCATTGTAGATTGGATTAATGCCATTTTTACGCCGTTATTTCCTGCGGATGACGAGATAAGCAAAGGCGCTATTCATTATCGCCCGTTTATTGCAACCAAGCAGAATCTGCCAGATGCCGGAGTTACTGTGCATCCAGTGATTAAACGTGCAGATGAACCCGCAGAATCTGCGCAACAGCGTGAAGCCGAACTGATTGTTAATATTATTCAATCTGAACAAAAGCTGAATCCAAATGCAAAAATTGCCGTACTGGTGCGCTCCAAAAAGCATCTGACGCAACTAGTGAGCAAGCTGCGGCGTGAGCATCGTGATATTGCGTTTCAGGCCGTTGAAATTGAGGCCTTGGCAGGCAGGCAGGTTGTGCAGGACCTGCTGTCGTTGACGCATGCCTTGCATCATCGGGCTGACCGTGTGCATTGGCTGGCCATTTTACGCGCCCCTTGGTGCGGCCTGAATCTGCATGATTTGCATGCCTTGGCCGGGCATGACCATCAGTCTCTGATTTGGTCATTGATGCAGGATGAAGAAATTTTGCGCGGCTTGTCTGAAGATGGGCAGGCGCGGCTGAGACATGTCACTGAAATTTTGAGAGAGGCGTTTGCGCATCAAGGGCGCATGAGTACCAGCCGCTGGGTACGTGGCGTATGGATCATGCTCAATGGTGCTGCATGCTTGTGGGAACCCAACGACATAGTGGATGTGCAGGCATTTTTTGCCTGTATGGATGCGCTGGATAAAAGCAATCAGTTCTCGGCTGAGCGCATGGCAATTGAAATCACCAAGTTATTCGCAGCCCCTGACCAGCACGGTGAAAATCTGCAGATGATGAGCATCCACAAATCTAAAGGTTTGGAATTTGATACTGTGATATTGCCCGGGCTGGGTGCGTCAACTGCCGGTAATCATCAAGATAAGCCTTTACTGCTGTGGGAGGAGGTGTTTGCGGGTCACCAGCATCGACTGCTGGCTGCGCCGTTTTTACCTAAAGGCGCACGTGATAAAAATGTGGTCAGCCCATATGATTATCTGGAGGCGCGAGAAAAAATCCGCGACAGCAATGAGGATGCACGTGTGCTTTATGTGGCTGCCACTAGAGCCGAGCGGAAACTGCACTTGGTAGGTATCGCTAATTTCAACGCTAAACAAGAATTAAGCGCCACTAAAAATAGCTATCTGGATTTGCTGTGGCCGACATTGGAGGATAGGTTTGAAGCTGCGCTGGAGCAGGCTGATACGGTGGCAGCGCAGGCGAATCTATCTGACTTTGTGCCCAAGCTGGTGCGCATGCCAAAGCTGCATCTGCCGTCTCTGTTGCAGGCGGAAACAAGCAGATTTGCAGCGCAACCGAATAATGCGCAAACCGAGCCTGACGACGTAAGTCTGGAAGCCGATATCGGTACATTAGCGCACCGTTACATGGAAATTATCGCTAATCAGGGTTTGCAGGCTTGGCCGTTATCGCGTATTTCGCAATCGACAGCAGCTATGCGGCATTGGCTGCGCGCGCGCGGGCATGCCGAGTTTCAGGCGTCTGAGGCAGCGGCACAGGTTGCAACCTTGCTGCATAACACGCTGAATAGTGAAGCCGGAAAATGGGTGCTGGCAGCGCGACAGGATGCAGCAGCAGAACTCGCTTTGCTGTCACAGGCTGACGGCGACATTAAAAAACATGTGATTGACCGTACCTTTGTGGAAGACAATATTCGCTGGATTATTGACTACAAAACCGGAACGCCGCAGCACAATCTAGAGGTGGCTGCCGAAGCGCATCGCGCACAGCTGGAGACCTATGCTGCCCTATTTAAAACTCAAGGGCTGCCAGTGCGCTGTGCAATACTGTTCATGCGTTTGGGCGAGTTGTTGGAGTTGAAACTATAGGAACTTCGCAGAATCTTTGAAACCTAATTGATACTGCTTAATATAACGAGAGACTTCATGAATATGTATTTAATACCGGTCGCGATGTCACTGCTAGTACTTGCGGGATGTGCCAGTAATCCCGCCGCTGAGCAGGCAAGAGCCACACAGCAAATGGAATATAAAATTCAGGTGTATGGGCCGGCTTGTGAAAAATTGGGCTTTGCTAAAGATACCGACAAATGGCGTGAATGCATACAGCGTGAATATGAACAAAGCCTGATGCGTTTGCGTAATGTGAATCCGCCCCCTTATTGGGGACCTTATTATGACCGCTTTTATATGCGGCCGTGGTATTAATCGTGTTTACACAAACTCTTTCAATAGCGATTTAATAAAGTCCATCCGCTGCTGTATGGACGGCAGCGTGACGGTTACACGTAATTTTTCTGGCCCGTTCATGCGGCATCTACGGTCGCGCTGCAATAAGTTCAGCAGTTTGAGCGGGTCGATGTCGGCTTTTGGGTTGAATTGCAGCTGCACCGCATCTGCACTGGCGTCAATTTTCACCACGCCGATATTCTTGGCTGCAACACGCAGGCGATGACAAGCCATCAGCGCTTCACCTTGCTCCGGCAGCAGTCCAAAACGGTCAATCAGCTCTTCCTGCAGGTTGTCTAGCTCGTCATCGTCATTACAGTTGGCAAGGCGCTTATAAATCACCAGCCGCTCATGCACATCCGGGCAATAATCATTGGTGAGCAGCGCAGGAATGTGCAGATTGATTTCTGTGGTCACGCCTAACGGCGCGTTCAGGTCAGGCTCTTTGCCGGCTTTGAGCTGTTTTACGGCATGGTTGAGCATGTCGGAATATAAATGGAAGCCGATTTCCTGCATCTCACCACTCTGGTTATCACCCAGCAGTTCGCCCGCGCCCCTGATTTCCAGATCATGCATCGCCAGGTGGAAACCTGCACCCAGGTCTTCCATGAGCTGAATCGCATCCAGGCGTTTTTGCGCCTGCGGCGTAATTTTACGGTCTGGATCAGTGAGCAGGTAAGCATACGCCTGATGGTGTGAACGGCCGACACGGCCGCGCAGCTGATGCATTTGCGCCAGGCCAAACATATCTGCCTTGTTCATAATGATGGTGTTGGCGGTAGGCACATCGATACCGGTTTCAATGATAGTGGTGCACAGCAGCAAGTTGAAACGCTGATGATAAAAGTCACGCATGACATGTTCAAGTTCTCGTTCACGCAGTTGCCCATGGGCAACGCCGATACGGGCGTCAGGCAGGATTTTTTCCAGTTTCTCGCGCATAGAGTGAATCGTATCCACCTCATTATGCAGAAAATATACTTGACCACCACGTTTGAATTCACGCATGGCCGCCTCGCGAATGATGCCTTCTGAATATTCGGTGTGAAAGGTCTTGATGCTGAGGCGTTTTTGCGGTGGGGTGGTAATCACGCTGAATTCGCGCAGGCCTTCCATCGCCATGCTGAGCGTACGCGGAATCGGGGTGGCTGTCAGTGTCAGCACGTCCACTTCAGCGCGCAAGGCCTTGAGCTGTTCTTTTTGGCGCACGCCAAAACGATGCTCTTCATCCAGAATGACTAAGCCTAGATTCTTGAATTTCACATCTTTTTGAATTAATCGATGCGTGCCAATGATGATGTCAATATTGCCATCCTGAAGACCTTGTAATGCTGCAGCCTGCTCTTTGGCAGTGCGGAAACGTGAAATCTCGGCGACTTTAATAGGCCATTCGGCAAAGCGGTCGCTGAAATTATTAAAATGCTGCTCGGCTAGCAGGGTAGTGGGCACCAGCACGGCCACTTGTCTGCCGCCCATGACTGCAACGAATGCAGCGCGTAGCGCGACTTCAGTTTTGCCAAAGCCTACATCACCGCACACCAGCCTATCCATCGGCCTTCCGGATTGCATATCCTTGATAACGTTCTCAATGGCTTCTAACTGATCCGGTGTTTCTTCAAATGGAAAGCCCTCACAGAAAGCTTCGTAATCATGCAAACTCAGGGTAAATGCATGACCGCGCCGCGCTGCGCGCTGCGCATATAGGTTAAGCAGCTCTGCTGCTGTGTCACGAATCTGTTTTAGTGCCTTTTTCTTGGCTTTTTCCCAATGACCGCTGCCTAAACGGTGCAGAGGTGCCGATTCAGGTGGGCCACCGGAGTAACGCGAAATCAGGAATAGCTGCGAAACAGGTACATAAAGTTTGTCGTCACCATAGTATTCCAGCAGCAGAAACTCGGTTTCACCTTCGCCTAAATCAAGGTTTACCAGACCTTTATAGCGGCCTACGCCATGTTGTTCATGTACTACCGGGTCATTCAGGCGTAGCTCGGATAAATCCTTGAGCATGCCCTCAGTGCTGCGTGCTTTCTCTTTTTCCCTACGGCGCTGCTGGCGGACAGTGGCTGCATACAACTCTGCTTCGGTGATGACTGTAACGCCTTGACTCTCTTCCTCTTTTAGCCGGAGGGTTGGGGAAAAGCCGACATGTAATGGCGAAACCCCAAGCATGATTTTTTCTTTGCCATTGATAAAATCATTCCAGGTTTCACATAAGCTGAATTGAATCGCGTGCTCGGTAAACAGCTGTGCCATGGTTTCGCGCCGACCCAGACTTTCGGCAGCAATTAAAATACGGCCATTGGTTTGGCTGACAAAGTTTTTAAGTTTGTGCAGCGGGTCGTCAGCGCGCCGCTCTATATCCAGAGGCGGTAAAGGGCTTTCGGGTTTTTCGATATTCAGCGAAAGTCTGGCAAACTGATGGCTGGCTGCAAAGAAATCTTCAGTCTTAATTAGCAGCTTTTCCGGTGTCAGCAGTGGGCGTTCTGAATCATGCGCCAACGTGCGGTAACGTGATTGGGCTTCACGCCAGAATTGCTGCGCACTTTGATCCAAGTCGCCATGCAGGCACAGCACGCCATCGTCAGGCAGGTAATCCAGCAAAGTAGCCGTCTGTTCAAAAAACAGTGGCAGATACCACTCGATACCGCCGGACGCTACACCTTTGCTGACATCCTTGTAGATTTTTGCGCGCTGCGGATCGCCTTCGAATGTTTCACGGAACTGACTTCTGAATGTGGCAATGCCTGCCTCATCCAGTGGAAATTCGCGCGCTGGCAACAGGCGAATCTCCGGTACCGGATAAAGACTGCGCTGGGTATCCACGTCAAAAGTGCGGATGGTTTCAATCTCGTCATCGAACAAGTCGATGCGGTATGGCAGCGCAGAGCCCATAGGGAATAAATCGACCAGGCCACCGCGCACGCTGAATTCACCGTGTGCAACCACTTGTGACACGTGATGATATCCCGCTTCCGTACACTGTTTTCGTAGCGCTTCCAGATCCAGTTTTTGGCCTTTTTTAAGCATAAAGGTATTTGCGCTTAAATAGGCTTTGGGGCTCAGACGTATCAGCGCAGTTGATAGCGGCACAATGATCACATCGCAAATGTTTTGTGTGATGTGATAAAGCGTGGTCAAACGATCAGAAATCAGGTCAGGGTGCGGAGAAAACTGGTCATAAGGCAGTGTTTCCCAATCTGGCAGCAGGTGCACATTTAATTCAGGAGCGAAATAGGGAATTTCCTCCAGTAGCCGTTGTGCGTCGAATGCGCTGGCGCAAAGCACTACTAGCGGATGATATTGTTTACCTGTTTTAAATGATGATGCAAGGCTGGCAAGTGCAAGGCTGTCTTCACCGTTACAACTGATAGTAGAGCGGCTAATCTGACCCGGTTTGGGTATGGGCAGTGTGTTCTGCGTCATAAATTGACAATCTGATGCGGTTTGCTAAAGGGCGAAATTATAACGGGTATAGACGATAAAACCCAAGCAAACAGTGATTTAGAGCAAACCGAGATTTAGTAAGACTTTAGGTTTAACAAAATGCGCAGCATTACGCGACATCGCTTAAGTGCAAAATGCCAGCGCCAGCTAAAATTGAAGTGGCGGAAGCGATATGGGATGAATGCAGGGCGCGTAACATATCTTGGATACGCGCCCCGGATAGTTATTTGCTGAATTGGAGTTCTGCAGCAATCCAGTAATCCACCGGATTGCCTGCAAATCCATCTTTTTCTGCCAGATAATAAGCTGCGACTTCTATCATTTTATAGCGCAGCTGGGAGTTTTCCGGGGAGGTTTTTGTTTTCTTTGCTGCAGGTTTGGCTGCCGCTTTTTTAGCCGGAGTTTCTTTGTTCACGGTCTTGACTGTCGCCTTAGGGCTGGCTTTTGGTTTGGCAGGGGCTTTGGGTTTTGCTTCAGTTTTAGCGCTAGAAGCTTTTTTCGGTTTAACTGCTTTCTTTTCTTCAGCCATTTTGGTTCCTTTCAAAGTTTCTCAAATAATTACTACTAAAACCTGATGCGCCCCAATTTCTATTACCGTTTTTACTTATTGTTATCGTTTTGACTTGTTGTCATTATTTTTTAGTGTGTATCACGTTCCGGTGCCACCTACCGTGAGTCCGTCAATTTTAAGGGTAGGCTGACCAACACCCACCGGAACACTTTGACCCTCTTTGCCACAAGTTCCGACACCGCTATCCAAGGCCATATCGTTGCCTACCATGGAAACGCGTTTTAGTACCTCCGGTCCGTTGCCAATGAGAGTCGCGCCTTTGACCGGATAAGTAATTTTCCCATCTTCAATCATATACGCTTCAGCGGCACTGAATACAAATTTTCCGCTAGTGATATCGACTTGGCCGCCACCAAAATTAGCAGCATACAGGCCTTTTTTGACAGATTTAATAATCTCTTCAGGCGGTGTGCTGCCATTGAGCATATAAGTATTGGTCATGCGTGGCATAGGAATATGTGCGTAACTTTCGCGGCGCGCGTTGCCGGTAATCGGCATATTCATGAGCCGTGCGTTGAGCGTATCTTGAATATAGCCGCGCAGGATACCGTCTTCAATCAACACCGTTCTGCTAGTAGGGTTGCCTTCATCATCTACAGTCAGTGAACCGCGACGGTCAGCAATGGTGCCGTCATCAACAATCGTGATGCCCTTGGCAGCGACCTGTTGGCCTATCATGTTGCTGAAAGCCGAGCTGCCTTTGCGGTTAAAGTCGCCTTCCAAGCCGTGACCTATTGCTTCATGCAATAAAATACCCGGCCATCCTGCACCCAGTACCACTGTCATACTGCCTGCCGGGGCAGGCCGTGCTTCCAGATTAACCAGCGCTTGATGTACGGCTTTCTGCGCATAACTATGCAGCACTTCATCCGTAAAGTAGCCATAATCAAAGCGACCACCGCCGCCTGCAGAACCTTGCTCACGGCGGCCATTGCTTTCTGCAATCACATTAATACCGACCCGAACCAGCGGGCGCACATCAGCCGCCATTACGCCATCATGACGCGCCACCATGACTACCTCATATTCTCCGGCAATAGAGGCGGTCACTTGAGAGATACGCGGGTCAAGTTTTCTGGCATAAGCCTCAAGGCGTTCCAGCAGTTTTACCTTGGCTTCTGCAGATAGCGATGCAATTGGGTCGTGCGGTAAATACAGCGGTGCAGTCTGCGCTGCCACTATCGCGTTTGATGCTGGTTCATTACCCAAACTCGCAATGGATTTAGTGGCTTTTGCGGCCTTTTGCAAGGCTTCTAGGCTGATGTCATCAGAATAGGCGAAAGCAGTTTTCTCACCGCAGACTGCGCGCACACCTACACCTTGGTCTATGGAGAAGTTGCCCGATTTAACTTGACCTTCTTCCAGCCCCCAGCTCTCGCTGCGACTATACTGAAAATATAAATCAGCGTAATCAATTTTATGCGACATCATGTCACCCAGCACGCCTTGAAGTTTGCCTATATCCAGACTTGCAGGCGCAAGCAGCGCTTGCGTGGCTTCATCAAAGTGCGAGCCTTTGATTGGGTTGGAACTGCTGGGAATGTTGTCTGTTTTCATGTATTCAATTCTGTTTTATCTAAACGCTCAATTATCCGTAACCTTTGGCGGTTTTACTGCCCTTTAGGGATTGACCACTTTAATGGTGCGATGTTGCAGTGCAGGCAAACTATTGCGCAGACTGGCCTGATATTTAGGATTCATGGTTGCCATCACCACACCTGAGCCGCGTGGCAGCCTATCCAGAACTACGCCCCATGGGTCAACAATCATACTGTTGCCATGCGTTTCGCGACCGGATATATGATAGCCGCCCTGTGCAGGGGCAATCACATAACTCAGATTCTCAATGGCGCGGGCGCGGATAAGCGATTCCCAGTGTGCTTTGCCGGTGGTGTCAGTAAATGCGGATGGTACGACAATCATGTTGACCTCGCCCATGGCGCGATATAGTTCAGGGAAGCGCAAATCGTAGCAGATGGATAAGCCAATTTTACCGAAAGGCGTGTTAACTACCTGGATGCTGTTGCCGGGCTCAATGGTCTGCTCTTCGTGATAATGCTCATTGCCTAAATCCAGCCCGAATAAATGAATTTTGTCATAGCGCGCTGCAAGCTTGCCTTTGTCGTCATATACTAGGCAGCTATTGCGTACTTTTTTAGCGTCGCCGCAGGCAAGGGGAATCGAGCCGCCAACCAGCCAGATTTTATGTTTTTTTGCCGTGCTGCTTAAAAAATCCTGAATTTGTCCGTGACCTAGTTCTTCACGTACTTTTACCTTGTCCGTATCTTTTAAGCCCATGATGGCAAAATATTCGGGCAGGGCAATTAACTTTGCACCTTGATTCACTGCAATTTCAATTAAACGCTCAGCCTCGCTTAAGTTCGCACCTACATTAGGGCCTGATGCCATTTGAATTGCAGCAATCTTAATAATATCTTTGTTGACATTGACTTGGCTGATTTTGGCTTTTGTTGTTTTTAAGCGTGAGGTAATGGCCATTTTTTATTCCAAATGAAGTGATTAATTAAAATTTCTGTCAGCGCTCAACTAACGCATAAAGCCGTTGTTCACTTTAGGTTTGTTGCTTTCAGCTGCTTTGACTTCCTGCGGGTTGTCCCAAGTGCCGATAATTTCATATTCAGTCGAAACAATCTTGTTTAATGGATCTTTAAGCACCTTTTGTGCCAAAAATGCCACTGCGCCTGCAAGCGGACCACCGGCGAGAGCCGCCAATGAAACACTGTCGCTGATGCGTGGCAGCACTTTCACATATAGATGCTGAGTTTCTTTTTCGAGATTAGTTTCACCTTTAATCTGAACATCTGCCGCAGGGCCGGACATCACGAAGTTATCACTGCGCATGACACCCTGATTGATTTTAACGGTTGCGTTGATTTTGTCAAAAGCAAACCCGTTGCTGAATAGATCTCTGAAATCAAGACTAAGACGCCTAGGCAGGCTTTGCAGGCTCACCAGACCTAATAGGCGACCTACGCCAGGCTGTACTTGTAGAATCTGCCCTTTACGCATGTCAAATGCCAGTTCACCGTTGAGGCGAGTTGTGTCGAACTGTGTTGGGCTGCCAGGCCAGCTTAACTTGCCTTTTAATTCACCTTCACCATCTTTTACCGTGTCTGGATAACCAAAGCGCTTCAGCGTTTTACCTAAGTCTTTGATATCCCAATCCACGTTGAGCGAAGTATTGGGACTTCTAGTCCAGTTGTTCCATTGCCCATCGCCACTGATAGTGCCATCACTGCTACTTATCATGAATTTCTGAATATTCCAGTTATCGTCTTGTGGAAAGGCAATCAACTCCAGACGGCCAAAATTCTTTTTATCGAACTCAAATTTTTCTGCGGTAATATCAAGCGCAGGATAATCCTGTTTTTGTTTAACTAGATAGTTATTTGAGTCTGTTCCTCCTGACGGATCACTGCCTGTAGAAATACGGTCTGGCGCATTTTCAGGGATGGTGAGGTTGCTGAGGCGAGCAAGCAACTTGCCATTATTTTGATTCAGCCACTGGATATCACCACTGATTTCACGGCTTTGCAGGTTAATCTGTAAGCCGTTTTTATTTGCGATGTTGCTGATTTTTAGCTGATTGATGCGTCTGTCAAAAATATCTAGGGCATCAATATCGAGTGCGGTGCGCTTGATGGTAATAGGCATACCCTGTTTGCTGTCGCTGCCGAGATTCTTCAAAACATATCGCCATGCATCTGCGTCCAGATAATCCAGCTTACCACTTAAAGCTATCCCCGCACTGCGGTTATCAGCAGTCAGCTCGATATCATTTTCAGAATAAGGGCTATCGCTGTTAAAGCGGATATCGGCTGATTGTAATCTAGGCTTGTTGTTTTCCGTGATGCGGGCAATTTTTGCGCTGATTTTATTGCCGTAGTTAATGAAAATGTGGTCGCTATTGTTATCTTGTCGTTTATCCAGTCGTAGGCTAATAAGTTGATCAGCACCCTTGTTGAGCGGAGCGGGAAAGCGCAGGCTTAGACCATTCAGATCTGAGCGCAGGCTTAGGGTTACACGTGGCTTTTGTATTAGTATACGACCAGTCCATTCTGCGCTGCCGCTGACGTAGCTGGATAATTTATTCAAATTTTGCTCACGCAGCATTTGCTTGAGCGTTTCTTCGCTGAGTTTGCCACGAGCCCCAACACGGATGGCTTTATCTTTGCCTGAGCTTAAATTGAAAGTTAAAGGTGAACCGAATACAAAAGCTTTGACATTTTTGGCGTTGAGACTCGTTTCGGTAAATTCCAGATTACCGTTAATTTGTGTCAGTGCCGGAATATCCGGACTCTCCAGCTGACCATTCGAAATTTGATACAAGCCTTTATATTTCGAAGCTTCGAGATTTTGCAGCGGAATTTTCAGGCTGAGGTTGAGTGTGCCGCGACCCGCTGTGTTTAAGTTGTCGGTAAAACCTTGAGTCGTATCACGCACCGGACTTTTGTTCACAAATTGAATCCCATCGCTGACTAAGCCCGCCACTTCTGCCTCAACACTCAGTATGGGTGAATCCGCATCCAGCTGCGGAATACTGGTTTTGCTTTTGATAATTTTATTGCCCAGTATATTGCCTGTGGTGGAATTCAATTCCATACGCTTGCCTTCGAACAGCAAATCCATCCCTAGTTTATCGATCACTGGCCAGCCGGTGCCATATTCCAGGAGTACGTCACTGAGTTTGGCTGTGACACGGAATATACCTAGACTTTCATCTAGCTGATTTTGGCTATTCACATAGGGAAAGTCCGCCAGCCTACCTTTTACCGTGAGCTGCACATTTTGTGCGTTGCCGGCAAGAATGGAAGTGTCCAGCCAATGCAGAGTGGTTTCTCCCAGAATGATCGGATAGTAAAAAGATGCAAATTTTGCATTACCGTTGCTGAACTGGCCTGACAAATCCAGATAACCGTCTTTAATGCCATCCATCAGGTAGCTGGCGTTCAGGGCGCCGGATAAATGCGGATTGCTCAATTGCAGATCGCGCGCTGTAATTTCAGTGACCTTATCTTTAATCGTCCATGCCAGTTTGCCTTGCATGCGGTCAATCGGCACCGGCCAACGCAGAATGTCCTTGAAGTTCAGTTCAGCACGGGCGGTGTTCAATGTGACTTGTCCGCCTTTATGTGTGGCTTTGATTTCTCCTGCCAAGTTGGTGAAACCAGGAATCTGTTGGTGTGGCTGCATGCCAAGCAGGTTGAATTTTGAGTTGATTTGGTAGCTCGTGGTCAGATCATTGCTGGCTGCCCAGCTCATATAAAGGTTCTCCAGGCGACCCTGTGGGCTGGCAGCGCTTATCTGCTGCCGCATAGATTCGTTTACAGGCAATAGCGGTATGTAATCCTGAAGTGGAGCCAGATCAAGTTTCGCCACTTGCAGGCTTAAGGATTTCTTGCCGGCACTCGTATTGGAGAATTCGGCTTTGAGATTTTTGATTTCCAGACCATTGTCGGCGATTGCAGATAGCTTATTGACCGAAACTTTATAGCCATCAGACTGGTTATTACGGCTGATTAAGGACGGTTTATTTAGATTTTCCCATACGATTTGGCTGGATAGCTGCTTGAATCTTACCGGGCTGAGTGATGGCTGGCTCTGCAACTGGAGGTTTTGAACCACGGCGTCACTCAATATAGATAACACGCTATGGTGAGCAAATTTAAGTTTCACGTTAGCACTGCCTATGCCGCTATGAATATCGACAGGGTAATCCAGCCAGGTTTTGAATGCGCTTAAATCCGTGTTTTTAAAACTCAAATCTACCGTGCCGTCCCAATCCTGCGTTTGAGCGACATCGTTGCCATAAAAATTGGCATGCAGCCGTATCGGGCTGGTGCTCCCCACGGAAGGGATGGCGCTAATACTGATGCGGTGATTTTTGACCAAGCCACGCCAAAGCGGGCTTGCGACCTGCAGGTTGAATCGGTTTAGACTCAGTGCAGGCGCATTTCGCTGTTCATCCAGCCAGAGAATTTTTGCCTCATCAATTTCTACCAGATTCTGCCGCAATGCCCAATTGGCGAATGCAGGTTCTGATTTGCCAGTGAGGCTGATACCGGCAATGAAAATTTCTCCGCTGCCGCTGCGCCTGATAGTGAGTTCAGGAGCATGGATGGCAAGTTTCGCCAAATGCGGTTCGAACATAGGCAGGCTTAACCAGGAGATTAATATGTCAGTTTTTTGCAGCGTCAGTGCCGTACGGTTTTGCGCGTCATAGATATCAACATTGCTGAGCTGTAGATGAGGGTTGATGCCCGACCAGCCGGCTTTAATGTCACCAATGGCAACTTTTTGCTGGATGGCCTTGCCGGCGAATTCTGCAATCGTGTTTTTGTACTGCGTGATATTGGGCATCACCCAAAACTGTATGGCCAGAGCGGCAATCAGCATGATGACCAAGACTGCTGCCAGCAGCCAAAACAGCAGACGCCAACACCATAACAGTGATTTTTTGAGCATTATTTGACTTGATTATTAGATTTTTTCGATGAAAATCATTTTACTTGAATATCCGCATATATGCGATTTAGCAAGCTGTTAATTAAAACTCGCATTCAATACACGGCATTTAATACAATAATAGCGGCTGATAAAAGAATTGCAGGCATGAATGCCGTATTCATTTAAAATAGCGAACCTGTTCGGTTCGGGTTGACTGCGCAGGATTGCTATTTCCAGACGCGTATCGCGCTTTTAAAAACCAAACTGCTTGTTTCAAACCTATTATTTCAAACTCATTATTTAACTCATTGTTTAAAAGAAAAATTCCTTGATTCAATTTAAGCAACTCACACTCACACGTGGCACAAAAATACTGATGCAGGATGCGACCTTGCAGCTGCATCAAGGGCATAAGGTTGGCCTGACCGGAGCGAATGGTGCGGGTAAATCTTCATTATTCGCAATGCTGCGCGGTGAGCTGCACCCTGAGAAGGGTGATTTTGAAATGCCGGCAAGCTGGGTGGTCGCGCATGTGGCGCAGGAAACTCCCGCCTTGCCATTACCTGCCATCGAGTTTGTGCTGGATGGTGATGTAGAGTTGCGCGAAATTGAGGCTGCTCTGCAGCATGCCGAAGCCGAACATCAAGGTGAGCAGATTGCCGAATTGCATCAGCGCCTGAGTGATATTGGCGGTTACAGTGCGAGGGCGCGCGCGGCAGAGTTGCTGAATGGTCTGGGTTTCAGCCAGTCTGCGATGCAGCAGCCCGTGGCGACATTTTCCGGTGGCTGGCGCGTGCGTTTGAATCTGGCACGCGCATTGATGTGTCGCTCTGATTTATTGCTGCTAGATGAGCCTACCAACCATTTGGATTTAGAAGCAGTGATTTGGCTTGAGGGTTGGCTGCAGGGTTATCGTGGAACACTATTTTTGATTTCGCATGACCGTGATTTTCTGGATGCCATTGTGAATCATATCGCGCACATTGAGTTGCAGACACTCACGCTTTACCGCGGGGGCTATTCGGATTTCGAGCGCCAGCGTGCCGAAAAGCTAGCGCTACAGCAGGCGATGTTTGAAAAACAGCAGCGCAAGGTTTCTCATCTGCAAAGTTATATTGACCGTTTTAGAGTGCAGGCCACCAAAGCGCGTCAGGCACAAAGCCGTATTAAGGCGTTGGAGCGCATGGAAATGATTTCTGCCGCGCATGTGGATTCGCAGTTTAGTTTCGAATTTAAAGCGCCGATTGCCGCGCCAGATCCGTTATTGGTGCTGGATAATATGGCGGTGGGATATGCCGGTCAGGCGCTTATTAGCCGAATTGAGCTGGCGGTTCGCCCCGGAGAGCGCATCGGTCTGCTCGGCAAAAATGGTGCAGGTAAAACCACATTGATTAAGCTGCTGGCGGAGGAGTTGGCGCCACTAACGGGTAAGCGTGTTGAAGGCAAGGATTTGAAAATCGGCTATTTTGCCCAGCATCAGCTGGAGCAGTTACGGCCGGATGAATCTCCATTGCAGCATATGCAGAAACTTGATCCGCAGACACGCGAGCAGGAATTTTTAAATTATCTGGGTGGGTTTGATTTTCGTGGTGAGATGGCGATGACACCATGTGCTAATTTTTCTGGAGGTGAAAAATCCAGACTCGCGCTGGCTTTGTTAATCTGGACGCGTCCGAACTTATTGCTGCTGGATGAGCCTACCAACCATCTGGATTTGGAAATGCGTCATGCGCTAACGTTGGCATTGCAAGACTTTCAGGGCGCAGTGATTTTGGTTTCACACGACCGAGCATTGCTGCGCGCGACCTGCGATCAATTTTTGCTGGTGGCAGATGGCAAAGCTGCGGTGTTTGATGGTGATTTAGACGATTACAGTCAGTGGCTCAATACGCAGCGCTTGCAGGAAAAGCAGGCTGCGCAGTTGGATGTGCCGCCGAAGACATCTAAAAATGACAGGGCGCAAAATAAGGCCGAACGTCAGGCTAGAATAGCAGAGCGCAGGCCGCTGTTAAAAGAGTTAGAGCAGCTCGAGCAGAATATGGCGCAGATGCAAACGGATAAACAGGTCTGCGATGAGCGATTGAACGACACTGCGCTGTATAGTGCCAGTGACAAAACCGAATTGCAGCGGTTACTCAAAACGCAGGCAGAATTAACAAGCAAGCTGGAAACGGCAGAAGAGCGCTGGCTAGAATTGCATGAGCAACTGGAAGCGCTACCTGAAATTAATTAAAAATATTTTTTTGCCAAAGATGTAACCGTAAAGGCCATCTATGGCTAAATTTGAATTGAAAAATTTTAACTGGACTATTCATTATGCAAACAACATTTTCACAACGTTTAAAACTTCTGCATGCGTTATGTCTCGCTTCAACCGCACGTGATGATGAAACGCCGAATACGAATCTGGAAGAATACGATGCGCTGAACGCCGCAGATTATTTAAGCTGCTACGTTACTTTTAAAGCAATTCAGGCGGCTGAGCGTTCTCCGCTGGAAGAGCGCACTGAAAACTTTGATATGCTGAGTGTATATCAAGCATTTGCATTGCTTGCTTATGCTTTTTTTACGACGCCTTTAGTGCGTGAAGATATTCAGCCTGCATTTGCAGAAGCGCAGATCACTATCGCGAAAACGCTCTTTGCCGGTTTGCCCGAAGCTGAGCTAGTTGAAATATTAGAAGCCGGCTTTAACAAATTTCAGTTAATTGCGGAAGCACAGGCTGAGCATTGGCAGGAGTTCAGGGAAAACCTCGACAAACTGGTGATAGCCTTTGTGATTGCAGGTACGGATGATGAAAGTCCGCACAGTACAGAAGACATTCTGCCTATTTATGGACAGCTGCTAAGTCAGTTATGCGAGGCGTTTGAGAGCGCTTAGCTGCCTCATGTGCCGCAATTAATGTTGAGGGTTGTGCCGAGAGTTTTCACTCAACATTTTACCTTCCAGAGTCTGATGGATCTGTTCCATTAAAAAACTTGCAGATTCTCGTCCGAGTTTTGATTCGCGCATAGCCATATGCCAGCTTGAAATACATTGTTTTAAACCTTGCTCGTCAGAGCAGGTTTCAATTTTTGATTTTATCGGGCGCCCCATAATGCCTAAGTAGTCATCGGAAGCCGCAAGCAGTATGGCTTTGATAGCGGATAGTGTGGCTGGGCTTATGGTAGGCCCCGTTTTGTCAGATTCCAGTAGCGTTAAGCTGATTTCACTGGTGGGTTCAATCCTGATGTTTTCGCCATTTTGCAGTGGCAGGATGTAACCTTCAGTTTCCAGCTTATTAATGGTTTGCAACAGGTGATCACGTTTAAAAAACTTTTCCAGATCATCCAGTTTGCGTACCCCATTCACCAGCAGCAGAACTTGGCGTTCTCGTACCCCTAATGTACGTTTTTCTGCGATAAACTCATTTAAACCTAAACTGGATTTTTCATACACCATGTGCATAGCCCCATGAACTGCTCAAGTCTGTGCTTGAACGATTTTGAGTGCATGGTAAATTTTGAATATGAAGCTTTGTTTAAGGATTTATGGCCAGACGATGATGAAAATATTAATTGTATTCACCATCAAGATAAAACCATCGATTTTCAATGCGCTTAAAGCGGCTGGTCTCGTGCAACCTTTCAGCTTTGCCACCTAAATTGTCAGTGTATTTATAACGAGCTACAAATTCTACGATGGCATGGTCTCCATCAAGTGGCTGATGACGCTTCACCTGTAGTCCCAGCCATTTGATTGAAGATTCCGAATCTAAATGCTGTGGCCTGGTATCGAGATGCCAAGTCTCTAGCAAATAACTCTGCAGATTAGGATTTTCCGAGAGCAGCGCGTAAGCGCTGTAACGAGAGCGCATCAATGCCTCTGCGCTTGGGGCAGGGGTGCCAAGATGGTAAACCTCACAGCATTTAGCATAGGGTTTACCGCTTTCGCAGGGGCAAGCTGACATGCGCATCAGGAATTCGTTATTAGGCGATCTCGCGGGTTTCTTTAAATGTGATGTCAGGATAGCGCTCCTGCGCCATCTGCAGATTGACGCGATTAGGTGCCAGATAAACATAATCATCTGCACCATCCAGCGCCACGTTAAAGCCGTATTTGTCGGCAATTGCTTTCAGGTCTGCATCCTTGCCATGCAGCCAGCGTGCGGTGTAACAATCGTAAGGTTCAAACACCATATCCACCCCATACTCATGTTCTAACCGATGCGCCACCACATCAAACTGCAGCATGCCGACCGCGCCCAAAATCAGGTCGTTTGAAAGTAAAGGTCTGAATAGCTGCGCTGCACCTTCTTCGGCCAGCTGTTTCAGACCGATTTGCAGCTGTTTCATTTTCATCGGGTTCTTGATACGTGCACGACGGAAAAACTCTGGTGCAAATGATGGGATACCGATGAATTTTAGATTTTCACCTTCGGTAAAGGTGTCGCCCAGTTTGACCGTACCGTGGTTAGGAATGCCGATAATGTCGCCGGAATATGCTTCATCCATAGTGGTGCGGTCTTGTGCCATAAACGTAATCGCATTATTGACGCTCAAGGTTTTGCCGGTGGCCACTTGTTTCACTTTCATGCCACGCTCAAAGCGACCGGAACATACGCGTAAAAATGCGATACGGTCACGATGTTTAGGATCCATGTTGGCCTGAATTTTGAACACAAAGCCAGAGAACTTGGTTTCGTCGGCAGATACTGCGCGGCTGGCTGTGTTTCGTGGCTGCGGTGGTGGAGACAGTTCAACCACTGCATCCAGAAGTGACTGTACGCCAAAGTTGTTGATGGCTGAGCCAAAAAACACCGGCGTCTGCTTGCCGTTCAGATACCGTGTTTTGTCGAAGCTGTGCGATGCGCCGCGCACCAGTTCAATATCCATACGCAGCTCTTCTACCTGATGTCCAAGCAGCGCATCCAGACGTGGGTTATCCAGTCCTTTGATGATTTCTGAAGTGCCTTTTTCTGCGCGCGGATCGAAGAATGCCACTTCATCATTGTAGAGATGATAAACACCGCGGAAAGTCTTGCCCATGCCTATGGGCCAGGTAATCGGTGCACATTCCATGCCTAGCGTGGTTTCGATTTCGTCCAGCAACTCGATTGGCGCACGGCTCTCGCGGTCGAGCTTGTTGATGAAAGTGATAATTGGCGTGTCACGCATGCGGCACACATTCAGTAGTTTGATGGTCTGTGCTTCCACGCCATTGACTGAATCGATAACCATCACTGCAGAATCCACGGCGGTGAGAGTGCGATAAGTGTCTTCTGAAAAGTCGTCGTGCCCCGGGGTGTCGAGCAGGTTGATCATGTGACTGCGGTAGGGAAACTGCATGACGGAAGATGTCACTGAAATACCGCGTTGTTTTTCAAGCTCCATCCAGTCGGATGTGGCATGCCGAGCGGCTTTGCGACCGCGCACTTCACCGGCCACCTGAATTGCGCCGCCAAACCAGAGCAGTTTTTCGGTCAGCGTGGTTTTACCAGCATCCGGGTGAGAAATGATGGCAAAAGTACGACGTTTGGAAATTTCTTCTTGCAGTGACATGGACTAATGGAGACGCTAAAAATACAAAGGCTGCATTTTACCCGAAATCAGCCTACCGCTATCACACAGTTGTGCTGTGATCGTAATTAGCGCAGTGTGCATTGCTCAATCCCATAATTGCCACCTTTAAATTCAGGTTCATAATAAAACTTATTGAAACTCCATTTGCCGGCCTTAGTTTTTTTAAAGCTGGCAATACCGGTGCCGTAATCTTTGGTGCTTTGGTCAGTCAGCGCAAAATGCATGGCAGCATGTGTACCATTCGCGGCGGCTTGACCCAAATAAGTGCCGTAATCAGGTACTTCGAGCTTGAATTGATAGGCGCCATACTGGTTTAAGCTCTGGGAGGGCACTAAGGTCATGGTCACCGTGCCGGTATATTTGCCTTCGTGGCTGTCATCACCGGTGCAATCATACACGCCGCTGAAATCATGCCCTGTGAATGCAGGTTTTGCAATCGAGGCAACAGGTGCGCCGAGTAAAAATAAGCCAGTAAGTAAAAATGGGTTAAGTGAAGATTTATTCAAGAAAACATTCCTCCAGGCAAGATGTAAAATTTTGGCTAAAAAATAAAGGCAGAATAATCTGCCTTTATTTTAACTGACATGCATTTTAACTAACATGTCGCCTCGTTATTTAACAACTTCTTTTAGCTGTTCCAAAATAGCCGGGTTATCTAAAGTTGATATGTCTGAGGTGATTTCTTCGCCCTTGGCTAGGGTACGCAGCAGTCTGCGCATGATTTTGCCAGAGCGGGTTTTGGGCAAGTTGTCACCAAAGCGAATTTCATCCGGTTTGGCAATTGGACCAATTTCCTTGCCTACCCAGTCACGCAGCTGCGCTACAATCTGTTTGGCTTCATCGCCTTGCGGGCGTGCGCCTTTCAGCACCACATAAGCCACTACAGATTCACCCTTCACGTCATGCGGTTTGCCCACTACGGCTGCTTCTGCCACCAGCGGATTTGCCACCAGTGCAGATTCAATTTCCATAGTACCTAAGCGGTGACCGGATACATTCAGCACATCGTCGATGCGTCCCATAATCGTAAAGTTACCTGTTTTGGCATCGCGTACCGCACCGTCACCGGCAAGATAAATGGTACCGCCCAAGTCAGCAGGGTAGTAACTTGCTTTGAAACGCTCAGGGTCATTGTAAATGGTGCGTATCATCGATGGCCAAGGTTTCTTGATCACCAGTAAACCACCGGTACCCCAAGGCACATCCTTGCCGGTTTCGTCCACTACATCAATATCAATGCCCGGGAAAGGCAGGGTGCATGAGCCTGGCACAAGTGGCGTCACACCAGGTAACGGCGTGATGACATGTCCGCCAGTTTCGGTTTGCCAGAAGGTATCGGCAATGGGACAGCGGCTGCCGCCCACATTTTCGTAGTACCACATCCAAGCTTCAGGATTAATCGGTTCGCCCACTGAACCCAACAGACGCAAGCTGGAGAGGTTGTAGTTTTTCGGGTGCAGTTCAGGAGAGGTCTCTGAAGCTTTAATCAAAGAGCGAATTGCCGTCGGCGCAGTGTAAAAAATGGTGACCTTGTGTTTGGCGATCATGTCCCAGAAACGGCCGGCATTCGGATACGTAGGAATCCCTTCAAACACCACTTGCGTGGCGCCCATCGCCAATGGGCCATAAGCCACATAAGAGTGACCGGTTATCCAGCCCACATCCGCGGTGCACCAGAACACGTCATCGGCTTTAATATCGAAAGTCCAGCGCATGGTATTCATGGCATGCAGTAGATAGCCTGCAGAACTGTGCTGAACGCCTTTAGGTTTGCCGGTAGAGCCTGATGTGTACAGCAGGAACAATGGATGTTCTGCATTGACCATGACCGGTTCACAGGTGTCAGCAGCACCGGCAATCAGGTCATGCCACCAAATATTGTTAGCCTGCCAAGCAATCTCCTGACCGGTTTTCTTGAGGACGACCACTTTTTGGATAGACTCACAGCCGCCCATGGCGATACTTTCATCCACCGCAGCCTTGAGCGGCAGGGTTTTGCCACCGCGAAACTGGCCGTCAGAGGTAATCACGGCCTTAGCGCCAGCGTCAATGATGCGCTCATTCAGGCTTTTGGCAGAAAAGCCACCAAATACCACAGAGTGAATCAGGCCGATGCGCGCGCAGGCTTGCATGGCAACCACGGCTTCAATGCCCATTGGCAGATAAATGATGACGCGGTCGCCAACACTCAGATTCAGTTTTTTCAGGCCGTTCGCAAACTGGCAGACCTGATGATAGAGTTCTTTGTAAGTCACATTTTTTGAGCTGCCATCATCAGCTTCAAAAATAATCGCGGTTTTATTGGGAATGGTATGGAGGTGTTTATCCAGGCAGTTGGCTGATACATTCAGCTCACCATCTTCAAACCATTTGTAAAAGGGGGCGTTGTCCTGATTCAGGGTTTTGGTAAAAGGCTTATGCCAGACCAGCAGTTCACGCGCCAGTTTTGCCCAGAAGCCTTCATAATCTGCTGCTGCTTCTGCACATAAAGCTTGATAGGCCGCCATGCCGGAAACATTGGCAGATTTTACAAAATCTGCACTAGGCTCAAAAACGCGGTTTTCGTGAAGAACTGACTCAATTGACATGCTCAAAACCCCTTAAATCACATTTATCTATTTATAATGAAGCGGTGCTAATCTAATTTCTTTGCAGTTGTTACAGATATGTAACAGCCATATATTACCTGAAAAAAATCATGCTAACACTGGATAATTTAATCTCTGACAACCGCGTCCTGTCTGATGATGAGGCGCATATCGCGCACGCAGTTTCCTGTAGTCCGTTTTTAACAAGAATGCTGAGAAAAGATGCGATGTTGCTGCAGGATTTGTTACAACATTTGCACGAACCCTATCAGTTGCAGGAGATGCAAAATTTTTTAGCTTCTTGTCAGATTTTTGATGAAACCAGTTTGAAAAAAGCCCTGCGACAGCTGCGCAGTCGTGTCATGGCGCGCATGATGAGCCGGGATTTGAGTGGTTTGGCTGATTTGCAGGAAGTGATGCAGACCACCTCACAGCTGGCAGAATGCGCCATTAACAGTGCTTTAGATTTTTTACATCGCTGGCAGGTGCAGATTTATGGTGAACCTGTAGATAATGACGGCAATCCGCAGCGTCTGATTGTGATTGGTATGGGCAAGCTGGGTGGCGGGGAGCTGAATGTTTCCTCTGATATAGATCTTATTTTTGCTTACGAGGCTGAGGGGGTTACTGACGGTGACCAATCCATCAGCAACCAGGATTTTTTCACGCGATTGGGCAAGAAGCTCATTGCCGCGATTGATGAAATCACTGAAGACGGCTTTGTGTTCCGTGTCGATATGCGTTTGCGTCCATTTGGCTCGGAAGGCGCACTGGTCAGCAACCTGGATGCACTGGAGGCGTATTACCAAAACAATGGCCGCGAGTGGGAACGTTATGCCTGGATTAAAGGCCGCGAAGTCACTGGTGGCAATGCAGTTACTTCCTTGCTTAAGCCATTTGTGTTTCGTAAGTATCTGGACTTTGGTGCTTTTAGCAGTATGCGTGACTTGAAAATTCAGATTCAGCGTGACGTAAATAGCAAAGGGATGCACAACAATATCAAGCTGGGGCGAGGCGGTATACGTGAAATAGAATTCATTGCGCAGGTATTTCAGCTAATTCGGGGTGGTCGTGATGCCGGCTTGCAAATCAAGCCCACGCTTTCGGTGCTGCAAGTGCTTAAATCTAAAGGCATGCTGCCGGAAAAAACAGTCGATGAGCTGACTGAAGCCTATATTTATTTGCGCAATCTGGAACACAGGCTGATGTATCTGGAAGATGCGCAAACGCAGGAGCTGCCAAAATCTGAAAGTTCTCAAGCCTTGATTGCAAAAGCTATGAATGTTGAGCGCAAGCCAGCATTTGGCTGGCCGGAATTTTTAGCCAAATTAGATGGATACCGGCAGCAGGTGCAGCGGCATTTTGATGAAACGTTTGAAGATGCAGATGGCGGTCGTTCTGAGCTGGAAGCTGAGACTGCCATTTGGAACGGCGCGCTGAGTGAAGCACAGACGATGGCCAGTTTGCAGAGTTTGGGGTTTAAGGATGCTGCTGAGTCTCTGCGCAGGCTGGTAAATCTGCATCAAGGTGGGCGCTATAAGCAGCTGCCAGAACTGAGTCGCCAGCGTTTTGATGGGGTGATGCCGCACGTGATATCACAATCAGCAAAAATGCCAAATGCAGATGTCACGCTGCTAAGGGTGATTGATTTACTGGAGAGCATATGTAGACGTGCCAGCTATCTGGCCCTATTGGCCGAGCATCCCCACGCCATGCAGCTCTTGGTGAAATTGTGCAGTAGCAGCCCGTGGCTGGCTAATTATCTGGCGCAGCATCCGATTCTATTGGATGAGCTGCTGGATACACGCACATTGTATGCGGTGCCCGATTTTGACGGGATGCGTGAAGAGCTGCGTAACAGGCTGGCGGAAGCTGATAAGGATATTGAGCAGCAAATGGATATCATGCGTCATTTCAAGCATGCCACGGTGTTTAGGTTTGCCGCTCAGGACATTAACGGTGAATTGGCGCTGGAGACTTTATCAGATTATTTAAGTGCCTTGGCTGATTTGATTCTGCAGGTGGCTTTGGAGACCATCTGGCCTAGCGTGCGCGGCAAGCATTTGGAAACGCCAAAATTTGCGGTCATCGGTTATGGCAAGCTAGGTGGTAAAGAGCTGGGTTATGCTTCTGATTTGGACATTATTTTTCTATACGATGACAATGCGCCTGAGGCTGGGGAGGTGTATGCGCGATTTGCTCAGCGTATTAACAACTGGTTCAATAGTTTGACTTCGGCCGGGTTGCTTTACGAAACGGATTTGCAGCTGCGCCCAGATGGCAATAGCGGTTTGCTGGTGAGTAGTGTGACGGCTTTCCGTGACTATCAATTGCAAAAAGCTTGGGTCTGGGAACATCAGGCCATCACGCGCGCACGTTTTGTGGCGGGGGACGCCAGCATAGGAAGAGCATTTGATGCCGTTCGTGAAGAAGTGATGAAGCAGGATAGGGATGTTGCCAAGCTCAAAACCGAGGTGATATCCATGCGCGAAAAAATGCGCAGTGCCCAGCATTTGAAAAATGATGTATTCGACTTAAAGCATAGCGTAGGTGGCATTATTGATGTGGAGTTTCTGGTGCAGTATCTAGTACTGCAGCATGCAGCCAAACATCATGAACTCACCGCCAATATCGGCAATATCGGTTTGCTGAAATTAATGGCTCAAATAGGTATTGTGCATGTTGAATTGGCGGATCAGGTTGCGAACGCTTACCGTGAGTATCGCCATGTGCAGCACATGCTTAAGTTGCAGGGCGCGGCCAAGATTAGTGTGCCGATGCAAGAGATGGCAGCACATGCTCAAGTGGTGACAACGCTATGGAATCAAGTGTTTGAATAAATCAGCTTTTGAATAAGGGCTAAAACACTCTATTGGTGCAGGTTTGTCAGTTCTGGCATGCCATGCATTTTTCTTACTTTTGCGCAATCTTCAGTGCCCGCTTCAAATTCACGACAGGTACTCGAGCGCAGTGTATAAATGTTGCAGCTGACCTGAGTGCCAATAGTGCCGTCGAGCGCAATGCAGCGTACTGGTTTTTGTGATGTGCCTTTCATGCATACATGATGAGGGCTCACCGGCTCTGTGAGTTCGGTTGGCACCGTGCCGTTTTCATGCGCAGTGGTCTCTCCCCAATAAAATGAGACTCTGAAAGATGCACAACAAGCACCGCATTGCACGCAATGTTCTGACATAAGAATTGGACGAGGTTGAATTAAATCGGATTTCTTGGTGCAAATTTACAAACGGCTTACGTCATTAAGTTTACAGTCCCCAACGCAATGCGGGCGTATGCACCGGGCTGTCCCAATGCTGCATGATTTCACCGTCCAGCAAGCATAGCGTGATGGAAGCGCCCGCCATATCCAGTGCGGTGGTGTAATTACCAACCAGTGAGCGACTAATTGTTAGACCGTGTGTAGCCAGCAGTTGGGCAGCCCTGTTGTAAATCAGATAAAGCTCCATCAACGGTGTAGCACCTAGCCCATTCACCAGCAGCAGAGCTTTCGCACCTTGCGTAGGCAGATTTTTGGCGGCAAAGTCTTCCAGTATCGCCTGTACCATATCCTGCACAACAGCATCGGCTTCACGCATGCTTTCGCGCCTGCGCCCGGGTTCTCCGTGTATACCTACCCCCATTTCAATCTCATTGTCACTGATATCAAAGGTAGGCCTGCCAGCCGCTGGAACTGTGCAGCTGGTGAGTGCCACCCCGATGCTGGATGTACGCAGGTTGACTTTATCGCCTAAAGTTTTGCAGGCTTCAAGGCTGGCGCCTGTTTCAGCAAGGCTGCCAACACATTTTTCCACAATCACGGTGCCGGCAACGCCACGGCGGCCAGTGGTATAAGTGCTGTTAATCACCGCACAGTCATCGCTGGTTAGCACGGTGGCGGATGTAAACGACAGCATTTCAGCGGCCATTTCAAAATTCATGACATCACCGGCATAGTTTTTCACGATAAATAAAATACCTTTGTCGGCGTGCACGGCTTCAGCGGCTGCCAGCATTTGGTCGGGTGTGGGAGAGGTGAATACATGTCCCGGACAGGCGGCATCCAGCATGCCTTTACCTATATAACCAGCATGTAAAGGCTCATGGCCTGAACCGCCACCAGAAATAATGGCCACTTTGTTGCTGGCTTTATGTTTGCGAGTGAGAAAATTAGGCTCAAGATTTAAGCTCACCAGATCCTGGTGCGCACTAGCAAAACCGCTCAGGCTTTCGGCTAGGATGTTATCGACGTTGTTGATAAATTTTTTCATGTGCTTGTCCTGTTTTTATCATTCTCGCCACGCGGGAATGACAGAGTTATTTTATTAAATTACAAACGGCCTCTATCATGAGCTGGCAACTCTTCGCGCCCGGGTCTATGTGGCCGATAGCGCGTTCACCCAAGCCTGAAGCGCGACCTTTGGTGGCGATTAAATCTTTGGTGGAGAGCATGCCTTGCTCAGCGGTCTGCATGAGTGCTGCGGCAATTTCTTTAGCGCTGCAGTTCTGAGCAGCCATGCTGAGAAACTGTTTGGATACCGGCACCAATACATCCAGCATGGTTTTTTCACCCACATCTGCTTTGCCGCGCTGGCGTATGGTATCAACCCCAGCGGCAAAGGCAGCGGCGCTGGTACTGATATCGGTATTGTTATGTTCCTTGATGATTTTTGCCATGCCCATGAAAAAACTGGCAAGCAGTGGTCCGGAGGCTCCGCCGATGGTGCTGAGCAGTTTCATGCCGATTTTATTTAAGGCGAGGTCCGTGCTGAGCGCTTGCAACTCAGCCTGCATTTCAACAATGGCGGTCGCGCCGCGTTTCATGTTGATGTAATGGTCACCGTCACCAATCGCTCTGTCCAGCGACTCCAAGTCTGCCTCATGGGCGAGTATGGTGTGCTGAATAGCCTGTGCGGCTGAGATGATGAATGAAGAATCGATACTCATGAATAACACTATATTGATTATTGTTTAAAGTTGTTAAACTCTACACATCTGATTATCTGATTTCAACTCATGAGCTTACGTTTTCGCCTAAATTTGCTGATTACCGTGCTATCGATTGGTTTTATCGTATCCGTCGGTTATGTGATTTTAAACGGCACCAAGGCGTCGATTCAGGAAGGGGTGGAGGCATCCACCCGCGTCAGTACCCAGCTGCTGGATACCGTAATTGTCAGCTCGGTACAGAACCCGGAGTGGGGGTATACCCATGATGTGCTAGAGCGCTTTCTGCAGTCGCTAGGGCATGTGCGTGGCAGTGAGTTTATTCTGTATGGCTTTAATGGCCAGTTGATGTACAAATCACCACCTTCCAAATACATGATTGAGCAGGAACCGCCGCAGTGGTTTATCAAGCTGCTGACGCCCGAGGAAAAATCGGTGACGCGTTTTGTGCGTTTTGGACGTCTGGAAATTCACCCGAATCCGATCGGCGCCATTCGTGAGGCTTGGGGTAAAGCCAAGCATCTGTTTATATTGGGCTTAGGATTTTTCGTGCTGGCCAATGTGCTGGTATATTGGACGCTGGGGCGTTCGCTAAAGCCACTAGGGTCTGTGCTGCGAGCGATTAACAGTATCGAGCACGGTAATCTTGATACACGTCTTCCAGCATTTAACTCCCCTGAGTTTGATCGCATCGGGCACAGCTTGAACCGCATGGCTGAGTCGCTAACCGCAGAGCGTCAACTGGAAGAAAACCGTCAGCTAACAGCACTGATTCAGAAACACATCGAAGATGAACGACGCAGTCTGGCGCGCGAGCTGCATGATGAACTTGGGCAGTATGTGACTGCAATTAAGACCTTTGCCGTTGGGATTGCCAACCGAGCCAAATCTAGCGAAGAGACTCCGGGTATGAAAGAGCTTGGCGCCAGTGCGCAGGTGATTGTATCGGCAGCGAACCAGATTTATGACGGGATGCACAATATCATTCGCCAGCTGCGTCCGGGTTCATTGGATAATCTGGGTTTGGTAGAGACGTTGAAAGATGTGGTTGGGGTTTATCAGTCACAGCATCCACAAATTCAAATGCAGCTGAAGCTCTCTAAAAATTTGCAGTCCAAGCAGTTGGAAAGCCTTGGTGAAACCGTGAGTATCAATTTGTATCGCATCGTGCAGGAGTCGCTGAATAATGCGCTCAAATACGCGCAGGCGACTAAAATTGATGTGTCATTGACCAAAACCAAAGATGGCGACCTACAATTAAGCATAGAAGATAACGGTATTGGCATGGATGTGAGTGCAGTGGATCAAACCCGACATTTTGGGTTGTTGGGCATGCGTGAACGTGCACAGGCTTTGCATGGAACTTTTAGTTTGGATTCCGCCCCTAATCAAGGCACAAAGATCAATATTAGTGTTCCATTGCATGCGCAGTAAGCATCACACTAAAAACTACGGAAGAGAGTAATTCATATGGGTCAAATTAATGTCATGCTGGTAGACGACCATGCAGTAGTGCGTATGGGTTTTAAAATGCTGTTGGAGTCGGACTCTGAAATTAAAGTGATTGCGGAAGCCGAAAGCGGGGAGCAGGCGATTCAGCGTTACATGGAGCACAAGCCGCATGTGGTGGTGATGGATATCACTATGCCGGGGATAGGCGGCCTGGAAGCGATTGAACGCATTCTTGCTAAAGAAAACACCGCTAGAATTCTGGTGCTGTCTGCACATGAAGACTCTGTGCACCCCAAACGGGTGCTCAATGCCGGTGCGATGGGTTATTTAACCAAGCGCAGCGCAGCTGAAGAACTGATTAAGGCGATACGCACCGTGGCCTCAGGCAAGAAATATTTGGAAGCCAGCGTAGCGCAGCAAATGGCGATTCAGCAGCTTTCCGGTGACCAAAACCCGGTCGATGTGCTGTCTCCACGCGAGTTTGAAGTATTCATGGCCTTGGCTAAAGGCAAGACCACGAACGAAATCGCAGATACGTTGTTTTTGAGTCCACGTACGGTAGGTACGCATCTATACAATATCAAGCAGAAACTGAATGCCAACAACTCGGCAGAAATTGCGCTGATTGCAATGCGCAGTGGCCTGCTGGATGCCTAATGAATCATGCTTAATTAAAGCATTCACCTGCTTTAGGTTTTGCTGCTGTTGCTGGCAACACCGATGATGCCGCTGACAATAATTAAACCGATCGCCAGCCATGCGTCCAGACTTAAATGTTCAGCCCAGAACATAATGCCGAACAGGCTGGCGAGCAGTACCGTCACATAGGCTAGACTCGCCACTACCAGCGTGTCACCAGTGCGGTAAGCCCGCGTCAGTGCCAGCTGCGCTAAGGTGGCTGATAAACCCAAGCCACCAAGAATCGGTGCATCTTGCCAGTGCAGTGCCTGAAAGTCATCAAATAGCATCCACAAACCGGCACCTAGCGTGGAAATTAATGTGAAATAAAATACAGTGCGCCAGTCAGGTTCGCGCAGTTGCCCTAACTGTTTAACATGCACATAAGCCAGCCCGGCGCCTGCACCGGAAATTAAGCCCATCAACCCGGCAAACCAGCTGTCTTTATCAAACGTCGGTTTAAGCAGTATCACTACGCCGACAAAGCCTATGAGCAGTGCGATTAGCAGAATTTTCTTGGGTTTTTCGTGCAGCAGAAATGGCATCAGCGCTGCTAAAAACAAGGGCGAAGTGTAGTTGAGTGTAATGGCCGTTGCCAATGGCAGGTGTGCAATTGCGTAAAAGAACAAGACCAGAGAGCCGAAACCCACTAATGAGCGTGACATGTGTTTGCTCAGGCAGGGAGTTTTGAGTGGTAATTTGGCAATTGCGATATATAGCCAGATTGCAATCAGCCCAAATGCGGAGCGGTAAAATACCAGTTCGGCAGCACTGAATTTCTGAGCACCGATTTTTACTAGAGCGCCCATGATAGCAAAGCCCAGCGCAGCGACCAGCATCCATAAACTTCCCAGTTTAGGCAGATTAAGTTTGGATTGTTTGAATTTAGGCAATTTGGTGGCCGACAAGGATCATTCAATCATTGATCTGATGGTGGCTAGCGCAGAAGCTAAGGTTTTGTGAGATGTGCTTGCATCTCTCGGCGATACCACTGATGGAAATGCTCCATGCCGGTTTCCATCGGATGCTGATAAGGACCGCGCTCATCAATGCCCTGCGCAAACAGGGCACGACGACCGTCATGCATGCGCTGGCAGATGTCATTATCTTCCACTGCAGTTTCCTCATAAGCAGCCTGCTGGGCAGCGACGTATTCACGCTCAAATAGGGCAATATCCTCTGGGTAGTAAAATTCCACAACATTGGTGCATGCATCCACGCCACGCGGAATGATGTGGGAGACGACCAGCACATTCGGATACCATTCAATCATCAGGAACGGGTAATACACCATCCAGATAGCGCCGTATTTAGGCGTGTTGTCACCCTGATAATTGGCAACTTGCTGCTGCCACTTCTGATATACAGGCGAGCCTGCACGGTTAAGTGATTGTTTGAATCCTACAGTTTGTACGCTGTAGTTTTTTCCGAACTCCCAATTCAGCTCTTCGCAGTCTACAAATTGGCTCAAACCGGGGTGGAACGGGCCTACGTGGTAATCTTCCAGATAAACTTCAATAAAGGTTTTCCAGTTAAAGTTGTACTCTTCTACAGCCACACGATCCAGCATATAACCGGTGAAATCAAAATCCTGTTTGCAACCCAAGTTAGCCAAGTCTTTAGCAATGTCGCGTTTGCTGTCAAACAGCAAACCTTGCCAGTTCTGCAATACTTTTTTATCAAGATTCAGGCACGGGTTCTGCTCAAAGTGCGGCGCGCCCAGCAGCTTACCGTCTAGTGTGTAGGTCCAGCGATGCAGCGGACAGACAATATTTCTGGTTTGGCCTTGGCCTTTGAGCATAATCGCTTGGCGATGACGGCATACATTGCTGATGGCGTTAATGCCATCTTGTGCATGCACCAACGCTTTCGCCTCGCCAGTCCAATCCAGCACGCGGTAGTCATGAATATTCGGCACCATCAATGCGTGACCGAGGTACTGCGGTACTTGCGAGAACAGATATTGCTGTTCCAGCGCATACACAGTCGGGTCTGCATACCAGGCAACTGGCAACTGCATTTGTGACGGCTGCATTTGCGAAGTTGGTTCGGAGATTAAATTCAAAGACGCCATAAAGTTTGGATTGAAAATTTTGGATTAGAAATTTTGGATTGAAAATTTAAGTTGGGCTAGAAAACACAAAGACAACGATTTTTGCCTAAATTGCCAATTTTTTCAAGTCATTATTGAATCGAGACCTATGTCTTGCTGCCAGTTAAAACTTGCCAAAATCAAGGTTTTAGGCTACTCTCACGTGAGTTTTGCACCCTTCAAATTCTTACCCGGAAATGAATCATCCATCAGGATATTGTAGCTAGAGATATTAAATCTAGTTTGGTTTTGTATTTGCCGGAAATCATTTGAGGCTGTAGCAGAAAAACCCTTCAGCTAATTGTGAGTATCGAGTAAAAAATGTCTGGTCATTTGATGAACACCTACATGCGTCAGCCGGTCACCTTTGTGAAAGGTGAAGGTGTGTGGCTGTGGGATGAAAAAGGTGAAAAATATCTGGATGCCCTTTCGGGTGTTGCCGTAAATGGCTTGGGTCATGCGCATCCTAAACTAGTCACGGCCATCAGTGAGCAGGCCGCACGACTCATTCATGTTTCAAATATTTATCATATTGCAGAGCAAGAAGCGCTGGGTGATAAAATTGCTGAGCTTTCCGGCATGGATAGGGTGTTTTTCTGCAACTCTGGCTGTGAAGCGAATGAGGCCTCAATCAAGCTGGCCAGATTGTATGGCCACCAAAAAGGCATCGATCATCCGGAAATCATTGTCATGGAGCAGTCATTTCATGGACGTACTATGGCAACGCTTTCAGCTACTGGCAATTATAAAGTTCAGGCTGGATTTGAGCCTTTGGTAAGCGGTTTTATCCGTGTACCTTATGATGATGTGGAAGCGGTAAGGCATGTTGCAGAGCATCATCCTAATATTGTGGCCATTTTAGTAGAGCCGGTGCAAGGTGAAGGCGGTATCAATATCCCTAAAGATGCCAGCGGCTATCTGGAGGTTTTGCGCAACATCTGTGACCAGCACGACTGGCTGCTGATGCTAGACGAAGTGCAAACTGGCATTGGCCGTACCGGTACCTGGTTTGCATTTCAACACACGAATATCAAGCCTGATGTCATGAGTCTTGCTAAAGGTTTGGGTTCAGGTGTGCCGATTGGTGCATGCGTCGCAGCTGGTAAAGCGGCGGAAGTATTTACCTACGGCAAACATGGCTCTACGTTTGGCGGCAACCCTTTGGCGACCGCTGCGGGTTTGGCTACACTGAACATTATCGAGCAGGAAAAGCTGCGTGAAAATGCCGAAACCGTGGGCAATCTAATCCGCGACGGGTTTGCCGCAACGTTGAAAGATACCCCGGGTGTGGTCACGGTGCGCAATGCCGGCATGATGATAGGGATTGAGCTAGATAGACCATGCGGTGATTTGGTAAAAATGGCCTTGCAGGATAAGCTGCTGATTAATGTGACCGCCGACAAGGTGATTCGTTTGTTGCCGCCTTTGGTGATGAATGCAGCAGAAGGTAAAGAACTGGTGCAGCGTCTGTCAGATTTGATTAAACAATTTCTGGCGGCTTCAAAATAACTTAATCAAGATGTAATGAAGGAAGTCCGCTTTAATAAACCGTGACTTCAATACAATAATGGCAATTAAACATTTCTTACAATTTAACGATTTAAATCGCGACGAGCTTGAATATGTATTCGAGCGCGCGCACTGGATTAAAAATCAGTTCAAAAATTACAAGCAGTACTGGCCCTTGCAAGACCGCACGCTGGTGATGATTTTTGAAAAAGCCAGCACGCGTACACGCCTTTCTTTTGAGGCGGGCATGCAGCAGCTGGGTGGCTCTGCGATTTATCTGAATACGCGCGATTCACAATTAGGTCGCGGTGAACCAGTGGAGGATGCGGCACAAGTGATTTCGCGCATGAGCGACATCGTTATGATTCGTACTTTTGAGCAGGAAATCATTGAGCGCTTTGCCGCCAATTCACGTGTGCCCGTGATTAATGGTCTCACCAATGAATACCATCCTTGCCAGATTCTGGCTGATATTTTTACCTTCATTGAGCATCGCGGTTCAATCAAAGGTAAAACTGTGGCTTGGATTGGGGACAGCAACAACGTTTGTAATACCTGGTTACAGGCGGCAGAGGTGCTCGATTTCAATATTCACGTTTCTACACCACCAGGCTATGAGGTTGAGCCGGAGCGTGCCAATTTGTATGGCAACGACCACTTTGAAGTGTTTGCTGACCCGATGGATGCGGCTAAAGGTGCTGATTTAGTAACGACAGACGTATGGACCAGCATGGGTTTCGAGGCGGAAAATGAAGAGCGTATGCGCGACTTTGCTGATTGGCAGGTAGATGCGGATATGATGAAAGTGGCTGCCAAAGATGCGTTGTTTATGCATTGTTTGCCCGCACACCGCGGTGAGGAAGTGACCGCCGAGGTGATAGATGGCTCGCATAGCGTAGTGTGGGATGAGGCTGAGAACAGGCTACACACGCAAAAAGCATTGATGGAATATTTGTTATTAGGGAAGGTTTGAATTTAGCGACAGATGACTTACGGTGATATCTGCGGCTAATAAAAAAGGAAATTATGAGTAAAGTGAACAAAGTAGTGCTGGCTTATTCAGGCGGTCTTGATACTTCAGTCATTCTGAAATGGCTGCAGGATGAATACAAATGTGAAGTGGTGACATTCACAGCGGATCTTGGTCAAGGTGAAGAGCTGGAACCAGCACGTGCCAAGGCTAAAGCTGCTGGCGTAAAAGAGATTTACATTGACGACCTGCGTGAAGAGTTCGTGCGAGACTTTGTGTTCCCAATGTTCCGTGCCAACACAGTATACGAAGGCGAATATTTGCTCGGCACCTCAATTGCGCGTCCGTTGATTGCCAAACGTTTGATTGAAATTGCTCGTGAAACCAATGCTGATGCAATTTCTCATGGGGCGACCGGCAAAGGTAATGACCAAGTGCGTTTTGAGCTAGGTGCGTATGCTTTAAACCCGAATATTCAAATCATTGCACCGTGGCGTGAATGGGACTTGCTCAGCCGCGAAAAACTCATGGCCTATGCTGAAAAACATGGCATTCCGGTGGATATGAAGCATAAACAAGGTGGTAGTCCATACAGCATGGATGCCAACCTGCTGCATATTTCTTACGAAGGCCGTCATCTCGAAGACCCAGCTGCCGAGGCGGAAGAGAGTATGTGGCGCTGGAGCGTGAGCCCGGAGAAAGCACCTGATGCGCCGGAGTATCTGGATATCGAATACGTAAACGGTGATCCGGTGAGCCTCAACGGTGAGAAAATGAAGCCACATGAACTGCTGGCGCATTTGAATGCCATCGGCGGCAAGCATGGCATTGGCCGTTTAGATTTGGTTGAAAACCGCTATGTGGGCATGAAATCGCGTGGCTGTTATGAAACGCCAGGTGGCACCATTATGTTGAAAGCGCACCGTGCAATTGAATCTATCACTCTGGACCGGGAAGTGGCGCACTTGAAAGACGACTTAATGCCACGCTATGCCAGCATGATTTACAACGGCTACTGGTGGAGCCCTGAGCGAATTGCGTTGCAAACCTTAATTGACCATACGCAGCAGTCAGTAAATGGCTGGGTGCGTGTGAAGCTTTACAAAGGTAACGTGATTATCACAGGTCGAGACAGTAAAACTAACTCACTGTTTGATCCAACCATTGCCACATTTGAAGATGATAAAGGCGCTTATGATCAAAAAGATGCTGGCGGCTTCATCAAGTTGAATGCCCTGCGTCTGCGCATTGCGGCAAATCTCAAAAATAAAAAATAAACCTTGATTGCTTGATGCCGAACCAAAATGCACCCTCAGTGGTGCATTTTTTTTGCTGGTCTTACCTGCATCAATCTGCGGTCGAATGACTTATAATCAAGACTGACAAGCCTATAACTAGACAAGCTCACAGTAAGACAAGCTAATGATAAAAAGTGAAATAGATGAACGATTCTGACGTGCGCAAGCAGCCTAGCGTAGAAATATATGCAGACGGTGCCTGCAAGGGTAACCCGGGTCCAGGTGGTTGGGGTGCCTGGATACATTATGATGGCCATGAAAAAGAGCTATTTGGCGGTGAAGCTAATACCACCAATAACCGTATGGAACTCACTGCAGTGATTCGTGCCCTGGAAGCGCTGAAGAAATCGTGTCATGCCAAAGTATTTACCGATTCAGTATATGTGCAAAAGGGTATGTCAGAGTGGATTGTGGGCTGGAAAGCACGTAATTGGCGAACTGCAGACAAAAAGCCGGTTAAGAATGATGATTTATGGCGCCAGTTAGATGCGTTAGCCCAGCAACATACAGTGGAATGGGTTTGGGTAAAAGGACATGCGGGTCATGCAGGCAATGAGCGTGCCGATATGTTAGCCAACAAAGGTGTGGAAGAAGTCATGGGGGGAGTGCAGTGAGACAGATATTTTTGGATACGGAAACCACAGGCTTGTATCCGGCGCAGGGGCACCGCATTATTGAGGTGGCCGCAGTTGAGGTTGTCAATCGCAGGATCACCAAAAATCATTTTCATGTTTATATTAATCCTGAACGTGAGATCGATCAGGGGGCGCAGGAGGTGCATGGTATTTCGCTGGAGTTTTTGCAGGATAAACCACGTTTTGCAGATATTGCGGATGATCTGATTGCTTTTATTGCAGATGCAGAGCTGATTGCTCACAATGCACCATTTGATGTGGGTTTCTTGAACGCCGAGTTTGGTTTGCTGGGTCTGAAAACCATCGAACAAATGACGGCTAAAGTGACTGATACTTTAAAGATGGCCAAGGAGATGCGCCCCGGCCAGCGTAACAATCTGGATGCTTTGTGTAAGCACTTTGGCATTGATAACTCCAAACGTACGCTGCATGGCGCTCTGCTGGATGCGGAACTGCTGGCGGATGTCTACATGGCCATGACACGCGGTCAGGAAAGTTTGATGATGGCGCTGGATAAGCCTGAACAACAAGCAGTCGCACTGCAGTCTAGCGATGTCCCTTTGATGGTAAAGCGTGCAAATGCAGATGAATTAGCTGCACATGAGGAGTATCTGGCAGGGCTGGCCAAGTCCGGCAGCTGTGTATGGAACAATTGAAAGAGCAGAATGAATAAGACAATTTTAGTCACTGGCGGCGCTGGGTTTATCGGTTCCAATTTTGTATTGGCATGGGTGCAGCAGGGCTTGGGCAAAGTCGTTAATCTGGACAAGCTCACTTATGCGGGAAATCTGGATAATCTCAAGTCCCTGGGACATGATGCGAATCATGTGTTTGTTCATGGCGATATTGCTGACAAGCATTTACTGACTCAATTACTGGCAGAACACAAGCCCTATGCTGTAGTGAATTTTGCAGCGGAGAGCCACGTTGATCGCTCTATACATGGCCCTGAAGACTTTATTCAAACCAACGTGGTGGGTACGTTTCATTTACTTGAATCAGTCCGTGCTTATTGGAGCGGATTGGATAATGCGCACAAAAAAGATTTTCGTTTTTTGCATGTGTCTACAGATGAGGTGTACGGTTCACTGGGTAAAGAGGATGCACCGTTCACAGAAACCACGCCTTACGCACCAAATAGTCCATATTCAGCGTCTAAAGCAGCTTCTGACCACCTGGTACGTTCTTATCACCACACTTATGGCTTGCCAACGCTAACGACTAATTGTTCAAACAATTATGGACCGCATCATTTCCCGGAAAAGCTCATTCCCTTAGTCATTCACAATGCTTTGCTCAACAAACCGCTGCCGATTTACGGCAACGGTATGCAGATTCGCGATTGGCTTTATGTGGAAGATCACTGTGCCGCAATTCGCCGTGTGCTTGAGGCTGGCAAAGTGGGGGAAGTTTACAATGTTGGCGGCTGGAATGAAAAACCCAACATTGAAGTGGTGCGCACGCTTTGCAGAATTTTAGATAAGAAAAAACCACGTGCAGATGGCAGTTCGTATGCGGATTTAATTACGTTTGTGCAAGACAGGCCAGGCCACGACCAGCGCTATGCGATTGATGCCGGCAAAATCTCCAGAGAGCTGGGTTGGAAACCACAGGAGACATTTGATAGCGGTATTGAAAAAACCGTAGACTGGTTCTTGCAGAATCAGGATTGGGTAGAAAATGTCACCAGCGGTGAATACAGGAATTGGGTGCAGACGCATTATGCAGAGCGAGGAGAGGAAATGGCATGAGCATGAAAGGAATCATTTTAGCTGGCGGTTCCGGCACTCGATTGCACCCGGTAACGCAGGTAGTGTCTAAGCAGTTGTTGCCAGTGTACGACAAACCCATGATTTACTATCCTTTGACCACGCTGATGCTGGCAGGGATACGCGATATTCTGGTGATATCCACACCGGAAGATACACCACGTTTCACGCAGTTGCTGGGCGATGGCAGTCAGTGGGGCGTGAATATTCAATACGCGGTGCAGCCTTCACCGGATGGGCTGGCACAGGCGTTTATTATTGGTAAATCATTTATCGGCAGCGATAGCTGTTCATTGATTCTGGGTGACAATATTTTTTATGGCCATGATTTGGCGCCTAAAACCCAGGCTGCAGCCAAAGTGAAGCAGGGCGCCACTGTATTTGCTTATCCAGTGAGTGATCCAGAACGTTATGGTGTGGTGGAGTTTAACGCGCACGGTCAGGCGGTGAGCTTGGAAGAAAAGCCTAAACAGCCTAAATCACGATATGCAGTCACAGGTTTATATTTCTATGATAATCGCGTACTTGATATCGCTGCGCATTTGAAGCCCTCGCCGCGCGGTGAGCTGGAAATTACTGATGTAAACCGCAGTTATCTTGAAAGCGGTGATTTGCAGGTGGAGGTGATGGGGCGCGGCATCGCTTGGCTGGATACAGGTACACATGATTCATTGCTGGAAGCCTCCATGTTCATTCATACCATTGAAAAACGTCAGGGCTTGAAAGTGGCGTGCCCGGAAGAGGTGGCGTATCGCATGGGATACATCAATGCCAGCCAGCTGGATACTTTGGCAAATCGCTATATTAAAAATGGTTATGGCCAATACCTCAAACAAGTTTTAACGGAGCAGGTGTATTAATGCAGATTGTCCAGACGGCTATTCCGGAAGTGCTGATTATCGAACCTCAGGTGTTTGGGGATGAACGCGGCTTTTTTTTCGAGAGTTTTAGTCAGCAGAAATTTGAACGCCTTACCGGTGTAAAAGCCGAATTCGTGCAGGATAATCACTCTAAATCTGCGAAAAATGTACTGCGCGGATTGCATTATCAAATTCAGCAGCCACAGGGAAAATTGGTGCGTGTGGTAGCCGGTGAAGTATTCGATGTTGCGGTGGATGTGCGTCGCAATTCATCTACATTCGGCAAATGGGTGGGCGTATTATTGTCGGCTGAGAATAAACGTCAGTTATGGGTGCCACCCGGCTTTGCGCACGGGTTTTTAGTGCTCAAGGATGCTACCGAGTTTCTTTATAAAACCACGGATTACTATGCACCGCAGCATGAACGCAGCATAAGTTGGGATGATCCGGAAATTGGCATTCAATGGCCGCTGGATGGTAAGCCTTTGCTGTCAGCTAAAGATCAGGCTGGGCTGTCACTTAATCAGGCGGAAGTGTTTACGGCTTGATCCAGTTTAAAAAAATATTATTAACCGGTGTAAATGGGCAGGTAGGGCATGCGCTGCGGCAGTTATTCGCACGGCAGAATATTCCCGTTATTGCGCTGGATAGAACACAGCTCGATTTGATTGATGCGCAAGCAATTCGTAGCGCAGTGTGCGAATACCAGCCAGATTTGATTATTAACCCAGCGGCTTACACGGCAGTAGATAAGGCAGAGACTGAGCCAGATATGGCCTATGCAATCAATGTGCAAGCGCCGCAGGTGCTGGCAGAAGAAGCTGCAAAAATCAGAGCAAGGCTGATCCATTTTTCCACCGATTATGTTTATGCGGGTAATCGGCAGGGCGTATATGTTGAAACTGATGTAACGCAACCGCTGAGCGTGTATGGTCAAAGCAAGCTTGCGGGGGAAGAGGCCATACATGCCAGCGGTGTGCAGCATCTGATTTTCAGAACCTCTTGGGTGTACGGGGCCTACGGCAAGAACTTTATGAATACCATATTGCGGTTAGCTGCAGAGCGTGAAGTGTTGCGCATTGTGGCGGATCAGTATGGCGCACCAACCAGCAGTCACAGCATCGCCGATGCAGTTTTGGCAGTACTCAGAGTTTGGACTGGTCAGTCTGGTACTTATCATCTGGTGAACACGGGTGAGACCACTTGGTATGGTTTTGCGCAGGCAATCGTTGAGGACTATACCAAACTGGGTTTAATGCCCCCTTTAAAAACTGCTGTACAGAATATTCATGCCATTACGACACAAGACTATCCGACGCCGGCTGCAAGGCCGGCAAATTCAAGATTGAGTTGCGAGAAATTGAAACAGGACTTTGGTGTTACTCTGCCGGATTGGCGTGAAGCGTTGCAAAATGAGCTTGCCTTGTTTGTTAGATCACGCTAACTTTTAGATTAGCCCAGCGCATCCGCCCAGCTATTCGGTGTTTCATACAAGCGGACTTTTTCTAGCTTCAGATGATTGCCGTAAGTATCATGGTATTTGGATTTGAGAATTCTGAATGCTTCCAAAGCCATATTTTCTGCGGTAGGCACAGTAGGAAACACCACGGTTTTATGGTTCGGCAGCGAGTTTAAGAAATTAAGCACTTCAGTATCGTGTTGATACACCAGAAACGCATGATCCCAAACGTTCACCACAGATTCTTTTGCGATGGATTTAACGTCGGAAAAATCCATCACCATGCCGTTTTCAGAAGCGTTTTCCTGCGTGATGATGTCCCCAGAGAGCGTAATTTCCAGCACATAGCGATGGCCATGCAAGTTTCTGCATTGGCTTTTATGGTTAGGGATACGGTGACCGGAATCAAATTCCAGACGGGTGGTAATCTGCATGCTACTCACTTTTGGTACAAATCTACAATGCGTGCATTATACGCTTAGAGTGCGATTTGTTTTAGTGAGTTAAGATACATCGTTAAGCTTCTGGATTGCTTCGCCTATGGCTCGCAATGACAGCATTCGCATGATGTTACGCCTAGTCATTGCGAGCGCCTTGTTTGGCGCGCGGCAATCCAGAGGTTTTTGTGATGACCTAACAATAACTGTTTTTTTGATGACAGTGTATTGCCCCGGTCAGTATTGATTATTCCAACAGCGCTTCTATATGGCTGCATACGGCTTCGCCTAGTGCGGGCAAATGGTAACCACCTTCCAGCGATGAAATGATGCGGCTTTTTGCATGCTGCTGCGCGATTTGCTTAATGAGTCGCGTCATCCAGCCGTAATCTGTATTTTCTAACGCTAAGTCAGCCAAAGGGTCTTCAATATGCGCATCAAAACCGGCAGAGATATAAATGATTTCAGGCTTAAACGTATTAAGTGCAGGTGGAAATACCTGTTCAAAGGCTTGCTGAAATTCTTTGTGCCCTGATTTAGCCTTGAGTGGCATGTTGAGCATGCGGTCGCTACGGCTGTCCGCACCTCGGTGTGGATAAAACGGGTGTTGAAAGGTTGAACATAACATGACGCGCGGGTCGTTTTTGAAAATATCTTCTGTGCCATCGCCATGATGCACATCAAAGTCGATAATGGCTGCACGTTTAACGCCATATTTTTCAAATGCATGTGCCACCGCGACGGCCACATGATTAAAAATACAGAAACCGGCGCTATTGGCGATTCCGGCATGATGTCCTGGTGGCCGTATGCAGCAGAACGCATTGTCAGCCAAACCGCGCATGACCAAGTCTGTGGCAAAAACTGCTGCCCCGCTCGCGTGCAGTGCCGCACTTAAACTCATTGGCCCCATGGCTGTGTCTGCATCCAGCCGTACCAAGCCAGCTTTGGGTGATAGTGCACGAATCTTGTTGATATATGCTGCACTGTGTACGCGCTGCAGTTCTCTATCCGTAGCTGCAGGGGCTTCATAGTGTGCCAGTTTTTGATATAAATTATTTTTTATCAGTGCATTTTTAATGGCGCTGATACGAGCGGGGGACTCAGGATGGTTGCCGTCCATCACATGCAACAAAGTATCCGGATGTGTGATGAAGGCGGTGCGCATGGATTTAGGCTTATAACGCTAGTTTGAAACTTCCAGTTCGGCCCGCAGCGTTTTGTAAATCGCCAGTCTTTCTGCAGAGATATTGCCGATGGCTGCAGCTTCGGTAATAGCACAGTCTGGTTCTTGCAGATGCTTGCAATTGTTAAACCGGCATTTACCCAGATATGGCCTGAACTCAACGAAAGCGTGCTCCAGATCACTAGTGCTCAAATGATGCAGACCGAATTCCTGCAAACCAGGTGAGTCAATCAGAATGCTGCTATCGTCAAGATGATATAGATGCGCCGCTGTGGTGGTGTGCTTGCCGCTATCCAGCACAGTGCTGACTTCCTGTGTGCGCACCGATTCATGCGGCAACAGGGCATTGATCATGGTGGATTTGCCCATGCCCGATTGCCCTACCAAGATACTGGCCTCGTTCTGCAGATATGGGCGCAACGCAGAGATATCCTGTTTGGCTGAGAGTTGCAGTACCGGGTAACCCAGCGCGCTGTATTGCACCAGTTTATCTTTGGCATGGTCATGATCGGCAAGATCGCACTTGTTGAGCACGATGAGCGCTTTAATGCCGGCAGCTTCCGCTGCAATCAGGCAGCGATTGAGCAGCGCTTCATAAAAGCTAGGTTGTGTGGCCAACACAATCACAATTTGCGTGACGTTGGCCGCTAGGGTTTTGCTCTTGAAAGCGTTGCTGCGATAAAGCAGAGTACTGCGTGGCAGTGTGCTTTCTATCACACCTTCATGTTTGTCGGTAAGCTTAATGGTAACAATATCGCCACAGGCATTATCGGTTTTTTTGCCACGCGTCACGCAGCTAATACGCTGGGATGAGTCAGCGAGTTCAACTTGGTAGCGCTTGCCATAGGCAGCTACAACTATGCCTTGAACAGTGGCAGGGGCCATATTTGCTGCTGACATTAGTTATTCAGAAAATTTATAGTAAGTTTGATTCAGATATTTGGCGACATTCAGCTCTTCATCTTCAAACCATTTTAAATCAAGCATGGTGTTGCAATTGCGTATTTGCGCCACCAAACCTTTGGGGGATTTTACTTTGCGATATTCGCGTGTATAGATGCCGGAGCCATCACCGCCAAAACTAGAGGCATGGCAGCTGATACAGTGCTTTTCTACCAGTGCTTTTCCTGCACTGGCATCCGCTGCGGCAAATGGCTCGGCCAGAGCTTGGCCTGAGATGAATATCAAACCTGCAAACCAGAACGATAATTTCATGACCAAGCCTCTTTTAAAGTTTTAGCTAGTATACGCTGCCAGCTTGGAAATTCTAATACTTGCTGGTGGGTGCGAGTCATAAAACGCTGAATGCAACGGATCCGGGGTCAGGGTAGAAGCATTATCTCGATACAGCTTCACTAGGGCTTCTACTAGATATTTGGCGTTGGCATGTTTGGCTGCGTAGTCATCTGCTTCAAATTCGTTTTTGCGTGAATAGCTCGCCATAAATGGACGCAACAAAAACAGAAACACCGGCGACACCAGCAAAAACAGCAGCAAGGCCATGTAGTCGCTAGTTTGTGTAATGCCTAAGCCAGCGTAGAACCAGTCCTGATTCATAAGCCAGCCAAGCAAAGCCAAGCCGATGAAGCTAACAAAGAACATCAGTGCAATGCGTTTAATCACATGATGATGTCTGAAATGACCGAGCTCATGCGCCAACACCGCTTCAATTTCATGTGGATTCAGACGTTCCAGCAGGGTGTCAAAAAACACCACGCGTTTTGAAGCGCCAAACCCGGTGAAATAGGCATTGCCATGACTGCTGCGGGCGGAACCATCCATTACATACAAACCTTGCGATTTAAAGCCGCATTTTACCAATAGCGCTTCAATACGTTGTTTCAGGCTTTCATCCTGCAACGGTGTAAATTTGTTGAACATTGGCGCGATAAAGGTAGGGTATACCGCCAACATGAGCAGATTAAATACGCTCCACACCACCCACAGATAAAACCACCAGTATTCACCCGCCCCCTGCATCAGCCAGAGTGCTGCAAACAAGATAGGCGCACCGAGCAATACGCCAACAATGGCATGTTTCACCATGTCACTGAAAAACATGCTGCGCGTCATTTTATTAAAACCGAATTTCTCGTCTACGGTAAATGTTTTGTAGTAGTCAAATGGAATGTCGACGAGGCTGCTGACAATCATTGCACTGACGATCACTAGTGCGCCACGCGCAATTTCCTGTGTGGCGAGCATTTCGCGCCAGAAGTTGTCAATTAACTGCAAGCCACCACCTATAGTAAGCAAGGCCAGCAGAATAGCTTGTGCGCTCGCCTCAGAAATAACCAGCCTGGTTTTTGCGCTGGAGTAATCTGCGGCTTTCTGATGGGCGTCGAGTGAAATGGTACTGCTGAAAGCCGCAGGTACTTCTTTGCGGTGCGCCTGCACGTAAGCAATATGACGTCGGCCCAGCCAAATGCGGGTAGCAGTGGTGATAATCAGTAATGCAATAAAAGTGAAACTCAGTGTATTAGCCATCTTTAAAGTATTTCGATAAATTGATTTCAGTTAATATTATGTATTGTGAAGCATTTTCAATACGATGGTTCATGTAGCTTGCTTTATAACGTTAATTTTAATGGAAATCATGATGACCGCATCAAACAGCAGTACCGAAAACAATAGCACCGATCAAAATAATTTAATTTGGCTAGACATGGAAATGAGTGGATTGCTGCCTGATACAGATCGTATTTTAGAACTCGCAGCTGTTGTGACTGATGCCGAGTTAAATGTGCTCGCTGAATCACCGGTGCTGGTGATTCATCAATCGGATGCGGTGCTCGATGGCATGGATGCGTGGAACAAAGGTACGCATGGCCGTTCAGGGTTAATTGATAAGGTAAAAGCTTCTAAGCTGACTGAAGCAGAGGCCTCCGCTCAAATGATTGCGTTTTTAAGGCAATATGTACCTGCGGGAAAATCACCGATGTGCGGCAATTCTATTTGTCAGGACAGGCGCTTTATGGCGCGCTACATGCCGGAACTGGAAAGCTATTTTCACTATCGCAATCTGGATGTGAGCGTGTTCAAAGAGCTGGCTAGGCGTTGGAAACCTGAAATTTATTCAGGCTTTAAAAAGGCCAGCAGACATGAAGCGCTGGCAGATATTTATGAGTCGATTGATGAGCTTAAATATTACCGTGAGCATTTTATTGTGAAATGATGTCATTAGTGGATTGTAACGGGCTTGCGCCCTGGCAATGACAGTATCAAGCTTTATCTGTGTATATCTGCGTTTATCTGTGGCTAAAAATTTTTTCAAAGATTTTCCCACAAAAAAAGAGGGCGTCCATGTCAAGACGCCCAAAGGGGGAGAGAAGCAAAAAATTTGGAGAAGCATTTCGCTCAGTTAATATTAAGCATTAACCATGCCAATCCAGCTCTCCCTCCTGTTTTTCACAAAATTTATATCAAACTTTCATAAACCGCCAGATATTCTTTCGCGCTTTTATCCCAGCTGAGATTCTGAGACATACCAGTTAGCTGCAACTGCTGCCAGGTAGATTTGTCATGGTTGAATAGGTCTAGAGCTCTTTGAATACAGGCTATCAGACCATCTGCACTGGCTTCCACCATCACAAAACCATTGGCGGTTTTATCTGCAAGGTGCACGGGGTTGCAGTCAACCACCGAGTCCGCAAGCCCGCCGGTCGCATTGACAATGGGTGGTGTGCCATAGGCTAAGCCGTATAGCTGGTTCAAGCCACATGGCTCAAAGCGAGATGGCATGATGAACATATCGCTGCCCGCCATAATTTGATGCGACAGCGGTTCGTTGTAGCCTATGGTAACGCTGGCGCGCCGCGGATTCTTGGCGGCAATTTCCTTGAATGCTGACTCCAAGCCTAATTCACCACCGCCCAGCAAGGCAAACTGACAGCCTTGATCGATTAATGACTGCAAATGCGGTACTAGCATATCCAGCCCTTTTTGATGGGTAAGGCGACTTACTACGCCCAATAAAGGTGCATTTGCATCAATATCGAGCCCTAGATGCTGTTGTAACTCCAATTTAACTTGCTGTTTGCCTTTGAGGTTTTTGCTACTGTAAGTGTGACTTAGATATTTATCGGTTGCAGGATTCCATTCTTCGGGTTCAATACCGTTTAAGATGCCTTTGATTTCATCGCTGCGTTTTGATAGCAAGCCTTCCAGCCCAAAGCCGAATGCTGGTGTTTGAATCTCTTGGGCATAGCGCGGGCTGACTGTCGTAATGGCATCACTGTAGAAAATGCCGGCTTTCAGAAATGACAGCTGGCCGTGGTATTCAAAGCCTTCAATTGAAAAACCGCTGCTAGGCAGGCCAAGCGAGGCAACCCAGTGTGGTGCATAGCAGCCCTGAAAAGCCATATTGTGTAAGCTAATAATGCTCCGCGTCTTGCTGTGCTCTGTGAGTTTCATGTAGGCGGGGGCCAGACCCGTCTGCCAGTCATTACAGTGCACGATGTCTGGGTGCCAGTTTTTAAAGGGATTATGTTCGCTGGCTAAAATGGCGGCTGCTTTTGAAAGTACGCCGAAACGGATGGGGTTATCCTGCCACTCCATGCCGTTTTTATCAGCATATGGCCCGCCATCGCGTTCGTACAAGTCTGGGGCCTGAATTACCCAAACATTGATTTTTGTCTCGGCAATTAAGCTTTCAAGCAGTTTTGCGCTGCCGATGTGGGGCAGATGATGCAATGTGGCAATTTCTGTTAGTGTTCCGAGTTTTTCCAGCACGGCAGGGTAGCCCGGTATCAGAATACGTATATCCACCCCCAGCCGCTGCAGTGCATTTGGCAATGAACCACTCACATCGGCAAGCCCACCGGTTTTAATAAGTGGAAAAACTTCTGAGCTAACAAATAGTACTTTCATTGCGGATATTTTCTCGTTAAAGTTTGGTCTAGTCAGCTTGCGGCGGGTAGGCTGAATCAGCTTATAATTTTACTATATCAATACCTAAGATACGGCTTAAATTCATGATTTCAGTAATTAATTTGGGTAATGTGGCGGCCATTGGCGGCGGTGCTGCTATCGGTGCATGGTGCAGATGGGGCTTGGGGCTGGCATTTAATGCGGCATGGCCTAATTTACCGTTGGGAACACTGCTAGCTAATTTGACTGGCGGATTCCTCATGGGTGCGGCCATTGGTTTAATTGGCGTAGGTGGATTGGATCATCCGAGCTTACGCCTTTTTTTGACCACAGGCTTTCTCGGTGGTTTAACAACCTTCTCCGCATTTACAGGTGAGAGTCTGACTCTGCTGCATAGGCATGCCTATTTAATGGCACTGGTGCATGCCTGCAGCCATGTTTTCGGCGCACTGTTGATGGCTGTATTGGGTTTGCTGCTTGTTCAATATTTGAAGCATTAGTTTGCGGATTGAATTTTATTGCTGCTTTGTAGTCTAGGCTAATGTGAATAACATTGTTTTAGGCAACATAACTTCAGTGAGCAACTATGAACAACTTCAAGATTTATCTAAGCAATTCTTATCTCAAAACGCTGTTTTTATTGCCGATGGCGGCAATTGTTTTTTTGATGGGGTCTAATATGGCACAGGCGGCATGTTCAGAACTTTATAATCATCAATTCACTACGCTGCAGGGCGAAAAAATCAATTTATGTGACTTTCAAGACAAACCACTCTTAGTCGTCAATACAGCCAGTAAGTGTGGTTTTACGCCACAGTTTGAATCTCTGGAAGGCCTGTATAGCAAATACAAAGACAAGGGTTTGGTGGTGGTGGGTTTCCCATCCAATGACTTCAGGCAGGAATACAGTTCCGACAAACAAATCGGTGATTTCTGCAAAATGACTTATTCCGTGAAGTTTCCCATGGTCAGCAAGACTTCTGTGACTGGACCGAATGCCAATCCGTTTTACAAGCAGTTGGCCGCCAAAACCGGTCAGTCACCGTCATGGAATTTCTTCAAGTATGTAGTCATGCCGGGCGGTAAGGAAATTTATGCTTACACCAGTGATGTGCAGCCGGATGCGCCGGAAATTTTGAATAAACTAAAAGCAGGCCTAAAGTAAATAATGTCAGCCAGCCCATTAAAAAGGGAACCTAAAGGTTCCCTTTTTAATGGGTAATCACACCGTTTTATTTTGCTTTTTTAATGGGTGGCGGATTTTTTCAATAATAATTGCAGACAATTCCTCAACCGACCTACTGGTTGAATCTGCCCACGGAATGTTGGCCTTCCGCATTAAATCTTCTGCTGTGGCAATTTCCTTGCGGCAGTTATCGAGCGAAGCGTAAAAACTGCCTGCGCGTCGCTCGTTGCGAACAGCGTGCAGTCGTTCCGGTTTAATCGTCAGTCCAAAAATCTTGTCTACATGTTTGTTCAATACTTCTGGCAGGTGACCACGTTCAAAATCCTCCGGTATCAGCGGATAATTGGCTGCTTTTACCCCGAACTGCATCGCCAGATATACGCTGGTAGGAGTTTTTCCACAGCGTGAGACGCCAATTAAAATGACATCTGCTTGTTCCAGCCCGTTATTGGTCATGCCATCATCGTGGTTAAGCGTAAAATTAACCGCTTCCATGCGTTCGTTGTAACTGCTGCCCATGACGCTGTGCGCAATCCCTGCACCGGTAAGGGGAGGCTGGTTGAGCTCAACCCCTAAAGGGTCGATAAAGGTACTGAATAAATCAATGAAATAAGCATTGGATTGCTTGAGCGTGCTGCGCAGCGTTAAGTCACCCAAAGACATAATAACAATCGGTCTGCCGCCATCTGCCTCAGTGGCTTTTTCAATAGCCTCTTGTGCTAATTTGATTTTCTCCAGCGTATTGGTGAAAGGTAAGCGTTCCTGCGTGAAGTGCGTGCCCGGAAAGTGTTCCAGCAGTTTACCCAGAGAGCCGGCAGTAATACCGGTACCATCTGAGATAAAAAATGCGGTGCGGTTAATCATGTGAGTTACCTGTGCGAGTTATCCAGCCATCACAAGAAATCACACCGACGCTTGGGTCGGTGTGAAGGATAGGTTGAGACTTATTTTTTGGTCAGACGCTGCCAAGTTGCAACCACGGTATCCGGATTCAATGACACTGATTGAATGCCTTCTGCCACCAGCCACTCGGCAAAATCAGGGTGATCAGAAGGGCCTTGGCCGCAGATCCCTACATATTTGCCTAAACGATTGCAGGTGCTGATCGCCATTTTGAGCAGCACTTTCACGGCGTCGTTCCGCTCGTCAAAACCATCAGCCAGAATGCCTGAGTCACGATCCATGCCCAAAGTGAGCTGTGTCAGATCGTTAGAGCCGATGGAGAAGCCATCGAAATATTCGAGGAACTGTTCGGCCAGTAAAGCGTTGGATGGAATCTCGCACATCATGATGAGGCGCAGGCCGTTTTCACCGCGTTTCAAGCCATTGGCAGCCATAATCTCAGTCACCGCTTTTGCTTCGTCCAGTGTACGTACGAAAGGCAGCATGAGTTCTACGTTGGTTAAGCCCATTTCATCGCGCACTTTTTTCATGGCGGCACATTCCATGGCAAAGCACTCTTTGAAGTCATCTGCCATGTAACGCGCTGCACCGCGGAAACCAATCATTGGGTTTTCTTCATCCGGCTCGTAAATCTCACCGCCCACCAGTTTTTTGTACTCGTTAGACTTGAAGTCTGAAGTACGCACAATCACTGGTTTTGGATAGAACGCTGCAGCAATGGTGGCTACACCTTCTGCTACTTTGTCGATATAGAACTGTTTAGGTGAAGCATAACCACGCGCACGATTTTTTACGGTGTTTTGAATAGCGGCCGGCATGGCGTCTACATTCAAAATGGCTTTTGGATGGATGCCGACCATGTTGTTGATGACGAATTCCAGACGCGCCAGACCGACGCCGTCATTCGGGGTTTGCGCAAAACTGAACGCCATATCCGGGTTGCCCACGTTCATCATGATTTTGCAGGGCGCTTTTGAAAGTGCTGCTGTTGCTTGCGTGCTCACGTCATATTCAATTGCGCCGTGGTAAACAAAGCCTGATTCGCCTTCGGCACAGGAAACCGTCACCACTTCACCTTCACGTAGCACATCGGTGGCGTTAACTGCACCGACAATCGCCGGGATACCTAACTCACGGGCAATAATCGCTGCGTGACAGGTGCGACCGCCACGGTTGGTCACCAAAGCACTGGCGCGTTTCATCACGGGTTCCCAGTTGGGGTCAGTCATGTCAGCCACCAACACATCACCTGGCTGCACCATATGCATTTCAGCCGGGTCAAGCACGATGCGTACTGGACCTACACCTACTTTTTGTGTCACTGCACGACCCACCACCAGTGGTTTCTCACTGTGCTTGTTGAGCTTGAATGTCTCGGTCACGTTATTAGCAGATTCTTGCGATTTAACGGTTTCTGGACGTGCCTGCAGAATGTAAAGCTTGTTGTCTACACCGTTTTTGCCCCACTCGATATCCATCGGACAGCCGTAGTGGGATTCAATAATCATGGCGTAGCGCGCAAGTTCCAATACGTCAGCATCTGAGAGCGAGTAGCGGTCGCTATCCGCCGGCGCCACTTCAACGGTGTGCGTACTTTTGCCGGCACGGGTGGCGTCACTGAACACCATTTTGATGAGTTTTGAGCCCATAGTGCGGCGTACAATAGAAGGTTTGCCTTGTGCTAAGGTTGGTTTGTGAACATAGAATTCATCTGGGTTTACTGCGCCTTGCACCACGGTTTCGCCTAAACCATAGGATGAGGTAATAAACACCACATCTTTAAAGCCGGATTCAGTGTCAATGGTGAACATCACACCGGCACAGCCGATATCGCTACGTACCATTTGCTGTACACCGGCAGACAGGGCAACGTCGGCATGCACAAAACCTTTGTGTACGCGATAGGAGATAGCACGGTCGTTGTATAAAGATGCGAACACTTCTTTAATCGCGTGCAGGATATTGTCCAAGCCATGAATGTTCAGGAAAGACTCTTGCTGACCGGCAAAAGAAGCATCAGGCAAGTCTTCTGCAGTGGCAGATGAACGCACGGCAAAAGTGGCATCTTTGCCTGATTTTGCAATCAGCAGTTCGTAGTTTTCTTTAATGGCTTGTTCGAGTGCAGCCGGGAATGGTGCATTCATAATCCATTCACGCACTTGTTTGCCACAGGCAGCCAATGCCTGTGTGTCATCCACGTTCAGTTTGTCCAGTTCCGCATTGATTTTGGCATCCAAACCATTTTGTGCCAAAAATTCACGATAGGCATCTGCTGTAGTGGCAAAGCCGGTTGGCACGCGCACGCCCTTTGCAGATAACTGAGAAATCATCTCGCCTAAAGACGCATTTTTACCCCCGACTGAAGGCACATCTACATTGCGTAAGTTTTCAAATGGAATAACGTGGGCTGACATGATTGTTCCTTAGATGTTCATACTAATAATTAATGTTGTAGGTTCTTCAAAATCCGCTTGTGAAAACATATTGCAGCATGAGTGAAACATGATTGTGCAAAGGGATAATTTTGTGTTGTTATTCTTATTGGAGTTATTTTGCCTAAATATGCCGTTGTTGTCACCTGCTAAAGCCTAGATTTGCCAAATTCTTTTACGACGAACGTAAGCGATTATGATATCGTGGAGCGTATGTCTTAAAGGAAAAACCTGCGGCTTATAGGAAAAAAAATGACCCTCAGCTAGAATGATATAGGATGATGCGCTAGAAATGATGCACTAGATAGTGGAAAGCAATGACAGTTAAAGTACAGGTAAATTGCAACAGCCGTTTGCATATGGGTTTTTTTGACCTGAATGGTAATTTGGGGAGAAAGTTTGGCAGCATTGGCTTGAGCCTGGATGCGCCGGCCATTGAGTTAACTGCATACGCAGCCGAAACACTGAAGATAAGTGGCGCGCCTGATGTGCCTGCAACGGTGTTGACTAAAGTTCATGATATTGCCGCGATGCTCATCGCAAAATTAGCCCTTAAGCCGGTTAAAATCGATATACGGCAGCATATTCCGGAACACGCAGGTTTAGGTTCAGGCACGCAGATGGCCCTGGCGGTTGGTGCTGCTTTGAATCAATTGTTTGACTTGCATTTGAATGCGCAGCAAATCGCTCTGCTATGTAAACGTGGCAAGCGCTCCGGCATTGGTATTGCTGCATTTGAACAGGGCGGCTTGCTGATTGATGGCGGTCGTTCTTTAAATGGCAGTATTGATAGGGTACCGCCGTTGCTGGCGCGTTATGATTTCCCTGAGCAGTGGCGCATCTTGTTGATATTCGATCAGACCCAGCCTGGGGTGCATGGGCAGCAAGAGCTGGCTGCATTCGATGCCTTGCCAGCTTTTCCAGAAGCGCTTGCAGCTGATTTGTGCAGGCAAGTGCTGATGTGCGCGATGCCGGCGATGCTGGAACGTGATTTGACGGCGTTTGGTAAAGCGATACAAGCACTGCAGCAGCAAGTAGGAGATTATTTTGCACCGGCACAAGGCGGGCGTTATGCCAGCAAAACAGTGAGTGATGTGCTGAGCTATCTCCAGCAGGCTGGCGTGGCTTGTTTTGGACAAAGTTCATGGGGGCCAACCGGATTCGCCATTTATGAAACTGAACAGTTAGCGCAAGTGCAGCTGCAGCAGTTGAAAAATCAATTCAGTGCTTCGCTTTTGACTGGTCAGCTATCTTGGCAGCTGTGCAAGGCCAGCAACCGCGGCGCGCAAGTGTTAATGACGTAATAGACAAAAAAGCATTCAATCAACAAGGTTGTTTTCATGGAAAAACCGAGCATTCTGCATTTATTTACCGCTGCCAAAAATGCCAGCCCGTTTGATGTCAACATGGCATTTGACGCCGGGTTTGACAAAATCATGCCATATACCCAAGTCACATTGGATGAGGTGGTTGGCCTAACTCAGGATGCCATCTTTTCACGCAGCCCGTCCGGCGTGAAACGTGAAGGCATTTTTATCGGCGGTCGTGATATTGACCTAGCCATGCAAATGCTGAACGCAGCCAGAAATGCCATGTTTACGCCTTTTGCCTGCTCGGTTATGGCGGACCCCTCTGGCGCATTCACCACAGCTGCAGCCATGATTGCCAAGGTAGAAAAGCATTTACAGGATAAACGTGGCGAGGATTTAACAGGCAAAACGCTCACGGTGTTTGGTGCGACTGGACCAGTGGGTGGCTGCGCGGCGATTATTGCCGCCAACTGCGGAGCACACGTTCAGTTGGCAGCGCATAATTCGCTAGCCAAAATGCAAGCAAAGGCGCAACACTGGAATCAGCAATATCAGATTGAAATGCGTGTGGTCGATGGTACGGATGAGGTCAAAAAGACAGCGTTGTTATCGCAATCTGACGTTGTCATTTGTGCTGCTGCTGCCGGTGTGCAAGTGTTGACGCAGGCACAGCTGCAATCTGCCCGTGATCTGCAGATTGTCGCCGATGTGAATGCCGTGCCACCTAATGGTATTGAAGGTCTTGATGTGGGTCATGATGGTGCGATGGTTGCGGGTACGGATATCCAGGGTATTGGCGCTCTCGCGATAGGGCAGCTCAAATACGCAACTCAGCATCAATTGCTGAAACAAATGCTGCCGCTGCAGGATGAGAAACCCAAATATCTGGAGTTTATGGCGGCATTCCATCTGGCGCGTGAATTATTAAAAAATCCATCCTGATTATTGCTTTGTCTGCACGGCCGTATGTTGAAGCGGCGGTGCGGGCTGGATATGAAGTCGCGGCAATAGACGGGTTTGCCGATGCACAGACATGCGCTTTGTGCGCGCAGTTGGCAGTGGTACCTTTTAACGAGAAAGGATTCAATACACACGCCTTGTTGAAGGCAATGCAGGCGTTTGACCTGAAGCGATTTGTGGGTTTGCTGTATGGGAGTGGTTTTGAGGCGCAGCCGGAAGTGCTGCATCAGCTGGCGTTACGAATACCAGTGCTTGGGAATCCGGCTGCATTAGTTGCGCAGCTTAAAAATCCACACATTTTTTTTGCAGCATTAGACCAGCTTGAGATTACTCACCCCGATTGGTATGCAACCGCACCAGAAAAATTGAGTAACCTGCTGATAAAGGCAGTCGGCGGTAGTGGTGGTGGGCATATTCAGTATGCTGAAAGCGTGGCTGACAAGCGCGCTTACCCACATTATTTTCAGAAAAAAATCGAAGGGGATGCGGTCTCGGTTTTATTTGTTGCGGATGGTCAGCGGGTAGATATTGTCGGCTTCAATCAGCAGTGGGTCAGTGCGACACCCGCAGCGCCTTATCGGTTTGGCGGTATTGCTAGCGATGCTGATTTGTCAGCATCTGTTAAATCTGAATTAAGGCGTGCAGCTGAGAAGTTGACGCAGCATTTTGGTTTGCTGGGTTTGAACAGTCTGGATGCAGTGATATCTCGGCATGATGACCAGGTTTTTGTACTGGAGCTCAATCCCAGACTGAGTGCGAGTGTGGAGCTGTATTCAGATGTACGTTCGGATTTGCTTGAGTGCCATATACAAAGCTGCAGTAATGTACTTGCGAAAACGTCACCTGCCATGACGCAAATAAGCAATGCCTTAGCTGTTGTTTACGCAGAAGAAGAGAGATTCATTAACGCCGATTTTGTTTGGCCGGAATGGGTGAAAGACTCTCCGCAAATGCATGGGCACGGAATTAAAATTAATGCTGGTGAGCCGATATGCACCGTGCATGCTGCTGCGATAAACGCATGGGCAGCAAAGCAGTTGGTACAGGAGCGCAGCGCTGCAGTGCTGGAATTATTAAAACAACAAAATTAAAAGGTTGGATTGTGCAAAATTTAGGGGAAAAAACCACACATTCGCATGTCAGTGTGAATCAGCATGCGGCACCTTTGCTGCAGGCTTTGCTGACGCAAGCTGACGTCTTGCAGCTCGAGGTATCACGCCATGCATCCGGCTGCATCATTGTCGATGCAGGTATCAAAGCACAGGGTTCGGCAGAGGCGGGCAGAATGATTGCCGAAATTTGCATGGGCGGATTGGGTGTAGTGTCGTTGTGTGCTGACGCGCGTTTTGCAGGTTTTGACCAAGCGATTTCTGTGACTTCCAATGAGCCTGTGCTAGCGTGCCTCGCAAGTCAATATGCAGGGTGGGCGCTGAGTCACGAAAAGTTTTTTGCACTGGGTTCCGGCCCTGCCCGCGCGCTGGCGCAGCGTGAAGATTTGTTCAAAGAGTTAGCGTATGTGGATACTGCAGATAGCACTTGTATCGTGCTGGAAACAGATAAGCTTCCGCCTGTACAGGTGATAGAGAAAATTGTGCGTGATACGCAAGTGGCGGCTGAAAACTTAACTGTCATTTTGACCCCAACCAGCAGCATTGCCGGGGTGGTGCAGATTGTCGGGCGCGTGCTGGAAGTGGCACTGCACAAGGCGCATACCCTGCATTTCCCACTTGAAAACATCGTCAGCGGACAGGGATTGGCGGTGCTGCCACCGGTGAGTCAGGATTTTATTACCGGCATGGGGCGCACCAATGATGCGATTTTGTTTGGCGGACATGTCGATTTGCAAGTCCGCGGCAGTGATGAGGCAGCTCAGTGGCTTGCGCAGCAACTGCCTAGCTGTGCATCCAAAGACTACGGCAAAACTTTTGCTGAGGTATTCAAGTATTACGACATGGATTTTTACAAAATTGACCCTATGCTGTTTAGCCCGGCACAAGTGCGTGTCACTAATCTCGACACCGGCCATGTCTATGAAGCGGGACAGCTGAACGCTGCTTTGATTGAAGCGTCATTCTCATCCGTTTAGGCTTGAGGCATCTTTGTGAAAATTCCTATTTTTACTGACGAGCCCGGCTGGCAAGGAGCACAGCTACAGCAGGCTTTTTCCAAGCATGATGTGGAGGCTGTTTTTGTCAATTTGAAAGATTGTTTGATTGATTTATCCCAACCTACAGCCAGCATTGTGATTCCCGGCTTTAATTGTTTGCCTCAGGCTGCATTTGTGCGTGGAGTTGCGGGCGGCACTTTGCAGCAGGTGATTACGCGTCTCAATGTGCTGCACATGCTGCAGCGCATGGGGGTGCGTGTTTACAACCAGCCGCAGGCAATTGAGCGTACGGTTGATAAAGCCATGACCAGTTTTCTGCTGCGACAGCATGGGGTCATGACGCCTGCTACCTGGGCTGCGGAATCTAGGGCGCAAATCAATGCATTGCGCGCGAGCATTGCCGAAGAGTATCCGTTATTAGTACTGAAACCTTTGTTTGGTTCGCAGGGCAAAGGGGTGCGTCTACTCCAGACAAAAGACACTTTGCCTGTGCCTATGCTGCAGCATGTGGATGGAGTGTATTACTTGCAGCAGTTCATTAGGAGCGCTGAGGTCTCGCATGATTATCGTGTCATGGTGGTGGCGGGCAAGGCGGTTGCAGCGATGAAGCGGCAAGGGGCAAGCTGGGTGAATAACGTGGCATCGGGTGCACAGTGCGAACGTATTGAATTGAGTCAGACATTGGCGCAGCTGGCAGTAAAAGCAGCGGAAGCGGTGCAAATTGATTACTGCGGTGTGGATATCATTCAGGCGGAAGGTGGTGAATTTTATGTGCTTGAGGTCAATAGTATTCCTGCATGGCGCGGCTTGCAAAGCGTCACGGATTTTAATATCGCAGAATTACTGGTCAAGGCTTTTCTAAGGAAGTTGTCAGAATGATGAGCGAGAAACCTTCAGCGCAGACGCTATCTGCAGCATATAAAGCCGCCTGCATGGGTGAACTGCAGGCGCTCAAGCCAGGCAATGTGCATGTGTTTGCAGATGGGCATGGGATGACGATAGAAGACTTTATCAAAAGTGCTGACGTCACCGCTGCTGAAGTTGTAAATGAGGAGTTGAGTATCGGCGAGCGCATTCTGGAAGGTGTTCGTGCAACGCAGCAGACTGTAGGGCAAAACACTAATCTTGGCCTGTTATTGCTGTGCGTGCCATTGATTGCGGCGGCAATACAGCAACAGCCTATGCAAACGCTGGAAAATAGTTTGAACAATGTGCTTGAGTCCCTATCAATTTCTGATGCGGTAGCCGTGGCAAATGCGATTGTGCTGGCAGCGCCGGCCGGACTAGGTAAGGTGAAACAGGCCGATGTGCACGAGACACCTACAGTGACTCTGCTGGAAATGATGAAGCTGGCGCAATTCAGGGATCGCATTGCCTGGAATTATGCAAACCAGTTCACCGATGTGATGTGGTTTGGCCTGAATCGCTATCGCGATGCGATGACGCGTTGGGACAATGCTGCCTGGGCTACTACTGCTTTATATCTTGGATTTCTGAGCGGTCAGCCGGATACACATATAGTGCGCAAATATGGCGAGGCTGTGGCAAGAGGTGTGATGCAGGAAGCGGCCGAATACGAATTGAAATATTGGCAAACTGATAATCCCAAGCTGATACAGAAATCTCTGCTGGATTGGGATAAATCGCTCAAGCAGCGTGGAATTAATCCGGGCACAAGCGCCGATTTAGTGGTGGCTTCTTTGCTATCTGACAATTTATTGGCAATGAAGCATATTTAATAAACTAAATTGTTTTTAGGCGTAGAATAACCGTAAGGATGGTCTGCAACAGAACACGCTTCTGATTTAAACAGCCGTGCCGATGTTTAACATGTGTGTTCGTTGATACCCATAAAAAATAACATGCGCAGATTGAGACCCAAGTCTTTTTTGTGTTCTTTTAAAATGATGATGCATACTTGGCTCATTGTTACTGCCATGTATTGCGCGAATGTGCATGCCATTGAAGAGGTGATACAAGCCGCCTCATCTGAAACTCACAGCCAGATAGAAGTCAAATTGACGCCCAAGGAAAAAGCTTGGCTGGCACAAAATCCCGATATTCGTGTTGCTGTTAAGAGTGCGTGGATGCCGATAGAGTTTAAGTTGGAAAGCGAGCGCCATCGTGGCGTGTCGGTAGATTACTTGAACGCTATTTCTCAGCTGTTAAATATCAGTTTTACCATTATAGATTTTCCCGAAGATAGTCAGCCCGAAGTGGTTGATTTGATTTCAGGCGTGATAGGTAATCAGATTGTTTACCCGGATTATCGTGCACTTAATCAGCCATTTCTGGTGGTGCCATTTGCGATATATGTGAATCGCAGCCAGCAACAGATGGCGGAAGTGAACAGTTTGGATGCGCTTAAGGGTAAGCGTGTAGCGGTATTCAAGCATGGCTTGCTTTCTAGGCGCATCAGCGAAAATTATCCCGACATTAAACTAGTGAGTGTCAATATTGCAGATGAAGCCTTTCAGTTGCTCGAAGCGGGCGATGTGGACGCCTATGTCGGCAATGAGCTGGTGGTAGATTACCACGTGTCGGTGCATCGCATGTCTTATGTGAAAAAAGTAGGCGCAACCCCTTTTAGTTCCAATATATATGGCTGTGCACAAAGACCATGAAGAGTTGGCTTCGATTATAGAAAAAGCGCTGCTGGTGATAGGTCAGAACAATCGCAAAATTTTGGAAAACTGGCAGCTGCCAGAGGTGCAGGATAGTAAAAGCTTGCGTCTGATTGCAGTGCTGGTGGTGCTCATTTTCAGTTTTGGTTTATTCAAGCTGTTCCGTTTGAGTCAGAATATCAAGCGTCAGAAAGCTGAAAGTCAGGAGCAGATGTGGCATCAGGCCAATTATGATCACCTCACCAATTTGCCTAATCGGCATTTACTGCAAAACCGTCTGGAACAGGCCATGGCTAGGGCTGACCGCTCCAAGCTGGCTATCTGTTGCGACAAAAAGGCGGGCGGGCGGTTTTTTCTTAAGTAACCCGATTGCGGAAGCGTAGTCGCTGCGGTAGTCTGTGTGTCGAATATGAATGCCACAGTAACTGCGTTCAATCGTTTTGAGTCTTTTCAGTAAAGCAAGCTTAACGGTATCGGTCAGTTTTAATCTCAACAGTGCGCTGCTTGATATGCTTCCGCCACCGCCTTGGTGATGCACAAGCAGCTGATGTGGGTAATTTTTTGTAAAGTCAAACTGAATGGCCTTTCCGCTGTCACGTTCTTTAAATGGCTGAAAGGCGATTTTTTCCGAAGTTTGATAGCTGTTGAGCTTGCCCTGCAGGCACTCTGGATAAACGTCGAGCTGTTCCAAATCTACTGGTGCGTCTTTAAGCGATAAAAACAGTCTATTTTGTCTGGATTGAAAATAGTGAGTGAGCTCTTCATGAAAATTTTCCGAGTGCTTGTAGTGGGTATCAACTATCACAATTCGATGGGTTTTTTCTGCGTAGCGACAGCATTTCTCAATCTGACACAGCATGTCGTTCAGACCACCCTGCGGTCTGCATAGTAAGTATTTGTCCATTATTTCTGCGTTAAAAATTGAGAGGTTGGTATCTTGTCAGGTAGATGCTGATTTAATGTGATTGTGTCACGAGTAGTTGCGAAGAAGGCCATATATTTTTGATTTTATCTTCTCCAAACTTGGCCGAAACGTGCTCATAAACTGGCCTGTAAAAATCTGCTATTTCGCATTTCAATGCATCTGGAATTTCATTTGGCGTTCTGGATTTATTGGGCTGGTGGCTGAAGTTGGGTTCGACGTATGGTATTTCTAAATAATTGCACAGATTTTTTATGGTGCTTTCCTTAAAAAGCTCTTCATAAAAGGCATAGTAAATTTCATCAGGATTAAATACAGCTTCCACATTTTTGATAGTGACATCATAGCGCGTGCGAACCGCGTACTCTGGACTTGCAAAATGTTGTCTGAGATGTGTTGATTCTGTCTGCGTAGACATTTCCGCACCAGCATATTTTAAGATCATCCTCGATAGTGAAATACATCGTTCGACAGGGTCTCGCATTAAAAAAATTACCTTTGCCTTAAATCCGTACTGCAATATTTGTTGCCTGATTTCAGAGAAAGCCTCTGCGTTGAGAGCCGCATAAGAAGGCGTAATGTCGCCCGTTACCGAAGTTTCTGCTTTTTTATCGACCAGACTTTTGAAATATTGGAAGTACACATGAGGGTCACCAAGAAATTTCAGCAGTAAAACATCTTTGATGGTGGGTTTTCTAGAGTCGTTGACCACTCGATTGATGCGCGATTGCAATATGTTTTCTCTGACTTTTCGGTGGTTCAGGTATAAGGCATCAAAGACGTGATATTCCTTCATGAAACCCAAGTTAACGTTTGGGTGTTTTTTAAGGTAGTGATAAAGCCAGGAAGTGCCTGATTTTTGTGCGCCAACACCCAGAATGAAAATTTTATTTTCCATAAGATTAATTTTTGTATTTGTTTTGTTTAATCTGAGTGATAGTCTATCTGTGATTTGATTTATTGTAATCTAGGATTCTAGCCTTTCAGTTCATGTTTTTATAAATAACTTTGTAAAATTTTATATCGTGTTTTGATACGTTTTTAACTTTCATGAAAAACCCCGTTTTTATATTTTCTGCAGGTCCCGCATGCGGTGTAAGGCTAGCTCAGCAGCTATTAAGCTCCAGCAATGAAATCATGGCTTGGTCGGCACCTGCCGGTGCATTGAATCATATTCTTGAAGCCATCCGTCTTATGGATATGTCGTTATCTCCGGGGGTGATGGGCGTGTTGGCAGGAACCAGCAAGGCCAAAGTACAGAAGACAGTGTTAAAGCCTAGCGATGATGCGAGGCCGCATGTGGCAAATATGCGTTTCTCCGTCAAACATATGCAGCGCGCATTTCAGCAGTTGTTTTCCAGTTTGTACGGCATGCCCGCATCGAAATTTGGTTTTCAAACTTGGGGTATTGCCGATTACACAGCCAATAAACAAACTTGCGATATGTTGCGCATGATTTACCCAGAAGCTAAATTTATCTTTGTGATTCGGCATCCTGTAGATTGTCTGCGATTGATTAAAAAACTAGGTATAAGGCCAAGAGATCGTTGGGGCAGCCTGCTAGAGGTGAAAAATCCTGTTGATTGGTTTGCATCTCATTGGGCAGCACTTGCAGATGATTTTTATGGAATGCCGCAAGTGTTTAACATTCGCTATGAAGATTTGATTTCAGGCCAATTGAACCTGCAGGCACTCAACGACTATTTGGGGGCTAAGTTATCATTACCTCCAACACAAGCGCCAGCATCCAATATTGAAGAAATGCCGGATAACATTTCAGCGGAAAAGTTGGGCAAGATTAGGCTGGCTATTGCTGACCAAATGAAAAAATGGAATTATCAATAACCGATTACCCATAAAAGGCTCACGCAATGATATTGCGTGACAGAATTGTTGAAAGCAACGTTGAATGACTCAGTTATCAAAATATAAAATCGCAGTGGCCGGTACTGGTTATGTAGGCCTTTCTCTTGCTGTATTGCTGTCGCAGCAGCATGAAGTGATGGCGCTGGATGTGCTTGCGGACAGAGTAGCGCTGATTAATCAGCGCAAATCGCCGATTGTGGATGCGGAGATTGAGCAATATCTTGCTTCAAAGACATTGAATCTTAAGGCTACTCTGGATAAGCGCGAAGCATATCAAAATGCGAATTTTGTGGTGATTGCTACCCCAACGGATTACGACACAAAAACAAATTATTTCAATACCAGTTCGGTAGAGGGGGTGATTGCCGATGTGATGGCGATCGCGCCTGATGCAGTGATTGTGATTAAATCTACAGTGCCGGTGGGATTTACCGCTGCGGCACGACAAAAATATGCAGGCAGTCATCTGATATTTTCGCCTGAATTTCTGCGGGAAGGTCGCGCCTTGTTTGACAACCTTTACCCATCTAGGATTGTGGTGGGCGAAGAGTCTGCTCAAGCCAGATTGTTTGCCGATATATTGAAATCCTGCGCCTTGAAATCAGATGTTGAAGTATTGTTAACCGGCAGTTCTGAAGCTGAAGCCATTAAATTATTTGCCAATACCTTTCTGGCCATGCGAGTTGCCTACTTTAATGAACTGGATACCTATGCCGCGATTCATGGTCTTGATAGCCGACAAATTATCGATGGAGTCTGTTTGGATCAGCGTATAGGCCATCATTACAACAATCCTTCTTTTGGGTATGGCGGCTACTGCCTGCCCAAAGACACCAAGCAAATGCTGGCGAATTACCAGAATATTCCACAAACCCTGATTAAGGCGGTGGTTGAGTCGAATGCAACGCGAAAAGATTTTATTGCCGACGACATTCTGAAGCTCAATCCAGAGGTGGTTGGCATTTATCGATTAGTGATGAAAGCCGGGTCTGATAACTTTCGTGCATCGAGCATTCAAGGCGTAATGAAGCGTTTGAAAGCTAAGGGCGTTGAGGTCATCGTATATGAGCCTGTGCTGGATGAGCCTGAATTTTTTAGATCTCGGGTCATTAAAGATATTCATCAGTTCAAGCGTGAGGCTGACGTGATTGTCGCTAATCGGCTCAGTGATGAGTTGAGTGACGTTAAGCACAAGGTATATACGCGTGATTTATTTGGTGTTGATAGTTAAGATGTCGTCTTATGCACAGCACAATTCGTGATCTGATACGAAATACCAGCATAGGCTTTGGCACCAGTGGGGTGCGAGGGCTTGTGTCTGAGCTCGAGGGGGAAGTCTGCTTTGCCTATGCGCAGGCGTTTATGAATCTCGTTTCACAAAGCGCTGCCACGCCAAAATCGGTGCTCATTGGACATGATTTGCGGCCCAGCAGTCCGAGCATGGCTGCAAGCTGTGCGCAGGCGTTTCAGCAGGGTGGGTATTCAGTCATTTACGCAGGCGCGCTGCCAACCCCTGCGCTGGCATTATTTGCAAAACAACATTCCATGCCGGCAATTATTGTTACCGGCAGTCATATCCCTTTTGACCGAAACGGCATCAAGTTTTATAGCCCTGATGGAGAAATCACCAAGTCGGATGAAAAGGCTATCGAAGACTCGGCAGTGACGCTGCCAGAGCGCATACAAGAAAAGATCACTTGCGCTTTAGATGTGCGCCCGCGCGATTCATATATTCAGCGCTACATTAATTTTTTCGGGCAGCATGCGCTTTCCGGGTTGCGCGTTGGTTTGTATGAACACTCTAGTGTGGCAAGAGATGTTTTGCGACAAATATTACTTTTGCTCGGCGCTGAAGTCATCTGTCTAGGGCGTACAGATACTTTTGTGCCGATAGATACCGAAGCGGTGCGCCCGGAAGATGTAGTACAGGGGCGTGCCTGGTCAGCACAACATAAAGTGGATGCTATTCTCTCTACCGATGGTGATGCAGACAGGCCATTGATGAGTGATGAAAATGGTGTGTGGATTAGAGGCGATGTGGTAGGGGTTTTATGTGCACAGTTTTTGTCTGCAAAAACTGTAGTCACCCCTGTCAGCAGCAATACGATGGCTGAGTGCAGCAAGTTCTTCAACGAGGTTATCAGAACCAGAATCGGTTCACCTTATGTGATTGCAGGGATGCAGCATGCACTTAAAAAATCAGCACCGAGCGTAGTTGGCTTTGAAGCCAATGGTGGGTTTTTATTAGGCAGCGATGTTATGCGTGATGGCAAAACCCTAACGGCGCTGCCAACTAGAGATGCAGTGTTGCCCATGCTCTCGCTGCTGGCAAGCGCAAAACAGGCTGGAAAGCCCCTTTCCAGCATCGTAAGCTCGTTACCGACACGTTATACAGCCAGTGACCGCCTGCAAAATTTTGCCGCGCAGCAGAGTGCTGAGTTATTGAGTCTATTAAAGCAAAACCCTAATTTAGCCTCGGCAATCATGGCACCCCAATCCGGTGCTATCTTCAATTCTGATGTTCTAGATGGCTTAAGACTTACATTTGAAAATGGGGATATTGTGCATTTAAGAGCATCCGGAAATGCGCCAGAGCTGAGATGTTACGCAGAAGCAGCTTCTGCAGCCGCCGCAAAATTGTTATGTGATGAATGTTTAGCCCGAGTTCAGCAGGCAAGCGCTCAGCAGGCTGATTTTCCTAATCAATTAAGTTGATAATATTGTCAATTGTCTTTGCACTGGCAGTGCATTACAATCTAAACATAATTATTTACAATTTGACGCATAGTCAATCCTGCTAAAGGATTCTGGCTTGTTTAAATTGTTATCAATGAACTGGCTGACGTTGGGTTGATGAACGTTGTAACAGTCAAATTCAAAGCACCTCATGTCGTATATGTTGAGTTCAGTAACCCTGTAACGTGCATGATTGGGAAAGAAAAAATATAAAAATGAAAATTGCCTTGCTTGAAGATGATGCTGTACTCGCTGAAATGGTCATGGAATGGTTGTCCGATGCCGGGCATGAGGCCGTACATTTCAAGACAGGTTTGGATTTTATTAGGAAGTATCCTGACGATTCTTTTGATTTGTGTCTGTTTGACTGGATGCTTCCCGATATGCAGGGGCCGGATGTGATGGCTAGCATCAAAATGCGCGCCAAGAAACTCCCGCCAATTATTTTTCTGACTGGGCGATCGGAAGAGGCCGATATCGTGCGGGTGATAGATGCCGGTGCAGATGATTATCTGGTTAAACCTGCCAGCAAACCCATGCTGTTGTCTCGCATGAACGCAGTGTTTCGACGCGTGAATGCCGGCAATTATAGCGAAGGCTGGCAGGAATTCGGCAACTTGAGATTCGACACCAGGCAGCGTGTGGTTTACGTGGGTGGAGAAGAGGCTAAGCTAACCGACAAGGAATTTGATTTGGCTTTGTACTTTATTCGCAATGAAGGCGCGCTGCTATCTAGAACACATTTGATGCACGTGGTTTGGGGTGCTTCTTCAGATATCGAAACGCGCAAGGTTGATGTGCATGTGAGTCATTTGCGCACCAAACTTAAATTGACGCCTGAAAACGGTTGGAAATTAACTTCAATCTATCAGCAGGGTTATCGTCTTGAGCGCAACCACTAGCTCCGCTGGACAGAAAGTTAATACGCATATTCTGCCGGCTGTTGGCATTGCATTGTTGGGTGTGATGCTGGCTTTTGGCGACAAGTTGGACGATACTTTATATCAGCATCTGACACAGTTTTATAACGTTCCCCAAGCTTCGTTTTTGCTGACATGCAGTATTAGTGTGTTAATTGCGGTTTTGCCTTTGCTGTTTTTCAACGTGTTAAAGCGCTTTAATGCCGCCGCCGTAATCAGCGTCTATCTTGTTATCGCGCTGCTATTTTTTGCGGGCACGATTTTACTGTTTGACATCTGGCTTTCTCCGGTAAAAGCGCTATTGGCTGTTTTAATTGCGTATTTATTATGGCTTGCACTGATTGCTAAATCTGCACAGAACTCTATCGATTATGTATTGCAGAATATGCGCAATGAGCTGATACGGCTGGGTATGGAGCCGGTGGAAGAGTTGAATGGCGCGACAGCGGCCTCACCGCAATCCAGAATTGCAAGACTAATGCTGACGATGCAGCATTTGCGTGATTTGCATAAATCCAGAAATGATGCCTTGATGTTTATATCGCATGATATACGCACCCCCTTGGGTGCAGCCATTTTGCTATTGGATAAATTTGAGCAGACAAAATATACCCAACGCATGCAGCAACTGTTGGAACGAGCCAATGTGATGGCGGAAGGTTTTATACACGCTTCTCGTGCCGAGTCGGCAGACGTGAATAAATTTAGTGTGATTGACATGGTAAACCTTTGCCAGCAGGTCGTTGATGATCTGTACGAGCTGATACATGCCAAGGATTTAAATATCCAAATGAATTTTCCCGATGAGTGTGTAGTGGTCAGGGGCGATTACGGCCTACTGTATAGAGCGGTTTCAAATATATTGTTGAATGCCGTGAATTATTCTCCCAAGAACGGGCAGCTTCTGGTGTTCTTGACTACAGATGGCAAAAATCTGCAGTTGAAAATTCTTGATGAAGGCCCTGGTATTCCCGAGAGTAAATTACCGAAATTGTTTAAGCGCTTCAGTCGCGCCGAAGAAGAGTGTCAGAGTGTTAACGGCTGCGGTCTTGGCCTGTATTTTGTCAATATTACAGTGAAAAAGCATCGTGGTAATGTCAGCGTTAGAAATCTGCCGTCTTGCGGGGCAGAGTTTTTGATAACGCTGCCGTTGGAACGCAGAAAAGTGAACCTCAATGTACCTTATGAGCGAAGGTCTGATGTGAGCGCCACACTTGGCGACACTGTATAATTTTTGAGATATAATCTCGGTCTTGATTTTGTATCAGACAGCGGTATTCAAACAATTTTTAGGAGGCAGGTAATGGCTACTTTATTAGAGCAATTAAAAACTATGACCACAATCGTGGCAGATACAGGTGATGTTGAAGCAATTAAAGCGGTTAAACCTTATGACGCGACAACCAACCCATCATTATTGTTAAAAGCAAGCCAGTTGCCACAATACGCACCACTGATTGACGCTGCAATTGCTTATGCAAAAGCACAAGGTGGCTCAAAAGAGCAGCAAATCGACAACGCAGCAGACAAATTGGCCGTGCTGATTGGTATGGAAATTGTTAAAGAAATTCCAGGCCGTATTTCCACAGAAGTAGATGCACGCTTGTCATTCAACGTGGATGCCATGGTGAACAAAGGCCGTAAATTGATCAAGCTGTACCAAGAAGCTGGTGTTGATAAGAGCCGTGTTCTGATTAAGTTAGCTTCAACTTGGGAAGGTATCAAAGCCGGTGAAATTCTGGAAAAAGAAGGCATCAACTGTAACCTGACATTGCTGTTCGGTTTCGGTCAAGCACGTGCTTGCGCTGAAGCTGGCGTATTCCTGATTTCTCCATTCGTTGGTCGTATTCTTGATTGGTACAAAGCTAAAAACCCTGGTACTGAATACACACAAGAAACAGACCCAGGTGTTGTTTCAGTGCGCAATATCTATGCATACTACAAAGAGCATGGTTACAAAACTGTGGTGATGGGTGCATCATTCCGCAACACTGGTGAATTGATCGCTTTGGCTGGCTGCGACCGCTTGACCGTATCTCCAAATCTGTTGCAGGATTTGGCAGCAACAGAAGGTACATTGACACGCGTTCTTCAAGACAACGGTGCAAAAAAACCACAACCAGCACGCATGACAGAAGAAGAGTTCCGTTTTGCATTAAATGAAGATGCGATGGCGACTGAGAAACTGGCTGAAGGTATCCGTGGTTTCGTAGTTGACCAAAACAAACTAGAAGCTGCCTTAAGCGCAAAACTGTAATTTGATGTAGCACTGCGTTTAGCGCTCTAAATGCAGTTGGCCATCATCGATGGCATAATTTATCTAACGCCCTGTATGCATAAGCATGCAGGGCGTTTTTTATTTTCGATTATCTATTTCATCTTAAAACTATGCTCAAAGCACCTATTTTTTAATAAATTTCCCATTTAATTTTTTATAAATCTATCTTCATTTACGTTTAATTTATCTATTTTCATTGCAATCAATACTTTTTATTTTTAACTAGTATCAATAAAAAAGTAAAAAATCCCATTTATATTCAATTTTTGCTTGCATTAATCCGTTTTAATGAGTACCTTTATTAGCGGGAAAAAAATCCATTTTTTAGATTGTTGCTTGTGCTTGAAGTGTGAATTTATGCAAGCGCAGCAAATTTAAGTAAGGGCGGATTCAAGGTTGAAGTGCAAAAAGAGCAGCATGATGCTGCCTAAAATCAAA